>Ga0209211_10002357_pt1 | contig 32776 bp, 36 predicted proteins | sample RifGroA2_FD_183992 | JGI IMG/M metagenome (GOLD analysis project Ga0209211, IMG submission 183992) | Groundwater microbial communities from Rifle, Colorado, USA - Groundwater A2 (SPAdes) (version 2) | ecosystem: Environmental > Aquatic > Deep subsurface > Groundwater | place: Rifle, Colorado... | reverse complement strand
AAGTTTTACGTTATAAGTTACGAATCAAAACCAGATCTGCCGCGAGGCAGATTTTTTGCTTGTATAAAATTGACTCTACCAATTCAAAAACCAAAGCGCGCGCTTTGGTTTTTGAATTTACAAATCGAAAAAAATTATTTTGCTGCGACTGCGACTACATTCACCATCTTGATGGAGCGGCGGGAGCCGTCGAAACGGTCTTTGCGCTTGTCAGAGAATTTGACAACGCCGTCGCGAAGCGAGAAAAGCGTATCGTCCGAGCCCTTTCTCACGCCTTCGCCCGGATGAAATTTTGTTCCGCGCTGACGGATCAGGATATTGCCGATCTTCACTTTTTCGCCAGCGAATTTCTTTACGCCAAGATATTTCGGTCCTGAATCGCGGGCGTTTTTTGACGAGCCCGAGGATTTTGTATGTGCCATGTTTGTATGTTAAATTAACTCTATTATGCTAGCGGAAAAATTCGAAAAAGTCAAGGAATGGGCAGGGGAGTACGGCCGTGAATTTACTATTGGAGCCATTATCATCCTCGTAGGCATCGGCTCCTTCGGCCTTGGGCGTTTGTCTCTGATTCTGCCCAAAAAAGAGCCCATTACTATCACAACATGGGGAAATCCCTTGGAAGAGGGGAAAGGGGCTCCAGAAAGCCAAAATGGAGCTGTGAAAGGGGAGTCCAATGCCGCGGGAAGCTCCGCAGTAGACCCCATAACCCAAGGGAAATACGTTTCATCGCGAAAAGGTACAAGCTACCACTTTCCGTGGTGTCCGGGAGCAAAACAGATAAAAGAGGAAAACAAAATCTATTTCGATACGAAGGAAGCGGCCGAAAAAGCAGGATACCGCCCAGCGGCAAATTGCGAAGGATTATAGCGATTGACACCACAGGAAAGCGGGTGTATGTTTCAGGAAGCACGAAACGGAGGCGACCATGCAGGCAATCCTCAGCCGGTTTCGGAAAAGGATTCAGATTCCTCCGACAACACTTCTCCTTGCCGTCGAAACTGAAATTACTCTCGTAGGCACAGGAAAACCCAATACGTACGAACTCATTACCGTCCCGAGGACAGTACCAAGAGTCGTTCTCCTGGATGCCAAGGGAAACGGGCAAAGCGTCAAATACCAGGGTTGGGACGTTGGATACGTAAAATACAACTTCAATGGACATTTCTGGTCCCTGAGCCTTTCAATGAATACCGCGGTGTTCAATGCGGATGGTCCGTGTGTCGCAATAGGATTCAACGGCGAGGAAAACCACATGGGCACATCATATGGCTTCCTCGGAGACGAGCGTATTCGGTATCAACGCGTCGGATTAGGAATGTTTCGGGATGAACCCTACTGTCTTTACCCAGAAATCAGAGTGAGAATTCGCGATCGCGAAGCCGAACAAACCCGAAGCTAACCCCTTCGGTGTTTTCTTTTATTGAGAGGTGTGATATAAGCTAATCAGCACCCAATCAGGAGGGACTGATGCCCCAAAAACCGAAAGTGCTCATTGTTGAGGATAATCCCTCATACCAAAACTCGTATGCTATGCGTCTTCGAGAGAAAGTCAAAATCCTTCGCGCAATGACACTCAAAGAAGGGGAGCGGCTCTTTACCAGAAATCCGGATATTGCGCTTGTCGTAATGGACGCTTGCGTTCCGGGGGAGAACCTAAACTCAATACCGCTTGTCCGGAAAATCAGAGAAACATTCCATGGCCCGATGCTTGCGGCGTCAAGCGATCCTTACTTTTGCTTGGATCTCATGAAGGCGGGATGTAGCCACCAAGTTAAAAAGGGAAGTAAATACATGGTTCCCAACCTCGTCTTAAGAATTCTTGGAATCCAATAGAGGCCGCCTGAACCAAGGGCGGTTTTTTCGTATACACCGTAGAAAGTTATACCATTTACACTACGATCGTGGTGTAAATGGTATAACTCGGAGAACGGAAAATAAATGGAAATATATTCCGGACATTTGGAAACTCATTCGGTCAGAGCTTGTCGTATTTCGCGTGCCGGTTGAGCGCTTTTTCAACTGGGTATTTCTGGCGATTCTTTTCGAGTTTTTTCTCGGATGCATCAACAATGTCTATTTTCAAATCGTGCGCCAAAAGAAGCACCCAATAGAGAACGTCTGCAAGCTCCTCGCCGATTTCCTTTTTATGGGAACCGACATATTCCTTGATCTCGGCAGGGGATTTCCATTGGAAATGCTCCATCACTTCCGCGGCCTCAAGAACAAGGGAAAGCGAACAGTCCTTCGGATTGTGAAATTGCGCCCAATTCCGCTCGTCGCGAAACGCCAGGATTTTTTTGGTAAGTTCTTCGAATTCCGACATACTATTTTCTGTTATTCTACTATGTATCATCTTCATTTGCAATTTCGCCTTTTTTCTTTTTCTCCGAAATACTCAAAACCGAATATTCTTTTGCAACTCGGCGCGCGTCTTCAATCTGCGAGCGGATTTCGGGCGGCAATTCTTTCGAAATCTTTTTTAATTTTGCCTCGTCCGCATCAAGAATATCCTCCCAGCGGCCGATAGGGGAGAGGAGCGCCTTTATTTTCTCAAAATCGTACGAAAATCGCTGAATCGTCTTTTTTGAGACAGTTCCGTCATCAGAAAACACGCGCGTGAGACCTTGTGAATCCATGTATTCCCGGATTTTTTTCTGTAATTCCGTTATCTCGTCTTCTTTACTGCTGACATCTTTGCGCAACTCGAAAAACTCTTTGAGCGTAGCGTCAATATCTGTCTCGGATTTTGGATTTCGTACTTCGAATTTTCTATATTGGTGTTTCCACGCCGGGCATATCGGCTTAAACGCGCACCAACTGCACAAAGCAGAGGGCATTGGCTCAAATTCTTTTTTCTCGTCGAGGCGCGTCTCAATCTCGCGGATTGTTTCAAGTATTTCCTTTTTCGTCGCTTCGGTTTTTTCGCTCGTTGCCGTTGTAGAAAGTTTTTCGCCGTGCTTGACGAAATACAAAGTCAATTTTATATCTTCCGCCTTCACATGCGGCCACCGCTTTTGAAGCCCTAACGAATAAAGCGAAAGCTGGAGGTTTTTATCCACGTCCGCCTGCGAGGGCATCCGCTTTGAAGTTTTATAGTCAATAATCTCGTATTCATCCTGATTTTTGCCGATACGGTCAATAATTCCGGCAAGGATATGGGTTTTTCCGGTTTTTTCGTCCTCAATCAAAATATCAAAGCGCGATTCAAGATCAACGATATTAAAATTCCACGGCGCGTTTTTTTCGTAAAAGCGGCGAAGCATCTTGATGCCCTCCTCGAAATACACTTTTTCGTCTGCCTCGGTCCACGGCATCTTCAAAGGGTCATTCTTTGAGTCCGCCTGAAACGCCGTTGCCGAAGGCCAGTTTTCACGGTAGTACGAAACCACCTCGTCGAGAGTAGGGAAGAGAGGGCTTTTTTGAAACATAAACTTGAGCGCCGAGTGAATTGCGGTCCCAAAAAGCGCCTCTCTTGATTTCGGAGCTTTTATGCGGTCAATTTCCTGAAACTTATATTTTTGCGGACACTGTTTATACGTCTCTATTGCGGAATAGGAAGTACGCATGGTATATACACTATAATTCGTTGGAAAAAGAGATACAAATGAGTATATATTCGCGGACTGGCTTTCGCAGTTTGACACGCTACATACCGCATGATATACCAAAGCAAGTTACTTCCTTAGGAGGATAGCGATGATAGCCAAGATACTCGGGGTAGCACTTATCAAATGTAATTGGTGCAAAAAGACACTCGCGCAAACGTCCGATAAGAACGCAAAAAAGATGCACGAGATCATTACCGCGTGCTATCCGAACTGCTGCAGCCGACAATAGAAGCATACGCGCAAAAACCAATAGGGAGGTGTGGAAAACACCTCTTTTCTCTCTATCCTATACATCGTATAATGTAGGTAAATCAATGTATCATAAAGCGCTTTCCCTGATATGGCATATAAAGCACTCCCCCAATACCTTTCCGACTTTTTGGACTACTGCGAGGTGGAAAAAGGTCTTTCATCCATCACAACAAAGAATTATTCGCGATTCCTCGCCCGTTTTTTTGAATGGCTCAAGAAAAATAACCTTGAGCGCATCACGCCCGAGGGCCTCACCGCGGACCACGTCTGGAAATACCGCTTGGGGCTTTCGCGCCTTCCAAACAGCGTCCGGAAACTCAACCCAAACCTTACAATTTCAACCCAGACGCGATATTTAATCGCACTCCGGGCGTTTCTTGCATACTTCCACGAAAAAGATATTCCTTCCCTGCCAACAGAAAAAATCAAGCTCCCGAAGGAAAAACGCGAGCGCCTGGTCAAATTTTTGCCGCTTGATCAGGTTGAAAAACTTCTCGGGACTCCGAACACAAAAACGGAAACAGGCACGCGGGATCGCGCGATTCTTGAAACGCTTTTTTCAACCGGCCTCCGGGTCGCGGAACTCGCGGCACTTGATCGAAAACAGCTTGCGGGCGTAAAAAATAAAACAGAATTCGAATTGAGCATTATCGGAAAAGGAAGTTATCCGCGGATTGTCTATTTTTCCGAGCGTGCGCTTCATTGGATCAAAGAGTACCTCCTGCGGCGCACGGATGAAGATGACGCGCTTTTCATTCGTTTCAAAGGGCCGACAAACGCGCCGCTGCGGCTTACCACGCGCGGCATTGAAACAATTGTCCAAAAATACGCAAAAGCCGCCGGGCTTCCGGTTCTTGCGACTCCACATACGATCCGCCACAGTTTCGCAACCGACTTAATGGCACAGGGGGTGGATATCCGAACTGTCCAGGAATTTTTGGGTCACAGAAATATTGCGACAACGCAGGTGTATACCCATGTCACATCAAAACGCCTTCGGGATATCCACAAAAAATTCCACGGAGGGAGAAAACTCGAGAATTAGCGCGATGCAAGGTTTAAAAGAACCGCGGCGAGCCAGGAAAAAAGCTTTGCGAGCGAACTTGCGAGCCACGAGAAAAACTTTGTGAGGTCAATCCCCGCTTTTTCCTTTGCGTCGCGCTTCGCGGCCTCCCATTGCGAGGTAAACGCCGAAGTGCTTGCGCTCTTTGTTTCCTCGCCCTCGAAAAATCCCGTTGGAATATTCGGAATATACCGTTCGTTTACCTTTTTGAAAAATTCACTTTGCCCAGCGTCATCCCAAAACGCCGCTTGAGAAATAAACGGCAGAAAAAATAATTGCGCGAGAAAAATCCACGTCATAATTTTATAAATAATCGAGTGGATTTAAATACGCGTTGAGCGCTGAAATCGGAACAGTCATATATGTTCCGCAGACCTTTGATTTCACTTTTTGGACTTGAACACCCTGGGTCGCAAATACCGTAAAATGAAGATGCGGCCCGGTTGCATAGCCCGTACTTCCAGAATACCCGATCAGGTCGCTTCGCGCGACCCCTTGACCCGGAGAAACGTTTACGGTCGACAAATGCGCATAGGCGGTTGAAAGATTATTTCCGTGCTTTACCAAAACCCATTTTCCGTAGGAAACCCCTTTGCATTCAAGATCAGTATCCCCGACCGCCTCAACTACTCCTGACAAGGCCGCACGAACCGGCGTTCCAAAACTCGCCCGGAAATCAATGCCGTTGTGCCCCTTGCCGTTGTATGCTCCGGAAATCGCAAAGGGGGTATTCCCAAAATACTGCGTAACGCAGTTTTTGGCGGACTCCCCCCCATCCCAACACGATTTTGTTGAAATATCGGGCAAGGGGCTTGCAAGGACTCCGGGTTTTTTCGGGGGAAGAGACGCGGGATCAATCGTAATCCGGATTTTTTCCTCGATTGCGAAAATTTCTTCCTCAAGAGCGCGCGAGCGCTTCTCGCGATCTTTCAGCATCTCTTGGTATCGTTTTTCCTCTTCTTTTGTCACAACGAGAATATTCGAGCGATCTTTTTTTACACCCTCCTGGGATTGTTTCTTTGCACTAATCTCCAACTTCAAATCTGAAAGTTCTTTTTTCTTATTTTCTGCGACGGCCTTTTTTATTTCAAGTTCTCCTTTGATGCGTTTTACCTCGGTCAAAAAACCAAAAATCCGATCGCTTACAATCTCAATTGATTCCAGCTGGGAAAAAAATTCGGACAGGTGCCAGTACTTCACGAAAATGAAAAGCGGCGACTCGACCGAGCGCTCCCGGAGCGATTCGATGAGACCCGCCATTCCCGAACGAAGTGTTTTAATAGAATCCTCTTTCTCGCTGATTTCGATCGAGAGCGCCATGATCTCAAGAGATGCTCTTTCGATCTTTTGCTGGGTTATCGCGATGTCTCGACGAAGCCCAACCAAGAGGTTATCAATCCGTAGAAGTTCCGCCTTGAGTGTTTTTTGCCGCTCCTGGCTCACGCCTATCTCTTTTCGGAATTTTGCCGCCTCCTCTTCAAGGCGCCGGATCTCAGCATTTTTTGAGCCAATCTGCTTCTGGAGCTCATCAATGGTCTCGGCCTCGGCTGAGATTGCGCCAAGGAAAAAAAGAATGGCAAGCGCCATCCCGCCAATATAAAATGAGTTCGCCCGAAAAAACCGCTTCACACTATATATAGTACAACGGAGAAAAAAAGATTTCTATGACACGAGCAGAATTGCCGCCTTTATGCGTTTTAAAGCGGTTTTTTTTGGTATAACGGAAAGAATCTCAAAGGGCCCGGGCGATGCCTTTTTGCCTGTCAGAGCAACGCGAAGGGGCCACAAGACACTCCCCTTATCCCCTGCCCCGATCATTTCGAGAAAGGATTTTTCTATCTCTTCTTTGGAAATTGCTGCTTTTTTTACGGAGAAACTAGAAATTAGATTATATGATTTGTCAAGTGACTCACGGATTGCACTGTTCTCCATGCTTTTCCAGCGCAAAAGCTCTTTGTCGTAGACGGGATCCCGAAAAAAATATTCCACCCGCTCCCCTATTTCAGAAAGCTTTTTTATGCGCGGCTGCTCGAGGGCGATAATACTCTCAATATATTCCTTTGAAAATTGATTATTGTCCCGACTTTGTCGAGGATCCTCGATTGCTTTGCCATCGGGAGAAATTGAAAATTTTAAAAAATCTTCAAGGTATGGGGTACATAATTTCGTCAGTTCCGCCGAAGATTTTTTGCGAATGTATTCTCCATTCATCCAGTCGAGCTTCGCGATGTCGAATATTGCTCCCGATTTCCCAACGCGCTCAAGAGAAAATAATCGCACAATTTCCTCTCGCGACATAATCTCTTTGTCACTACCCGGACTCCACCCGAGAAGCGCGATGAAATTGAAAAGCGCGTCGGGGAGATACCCCTCCCGGCGATACTCGCCGACCGACGCGGCACCATGGCGCTTCGAAAGTTTCGACCGGTCCGGCCCTAAGATAAGCGGCAGGTGCGCATACTGCGGCCGCAAAAATTCAAGGGCCTCGATTATCAAAATCTGCTTCGGGGTATTCGGGATGTGATCCTCGCCGCGGATCACGTGCGTAATCTCCATTTCATGGTCATCGACAACAACCGCAAAATTATATAGCGGCACACTGAGCTTTTTTGCAAGGGAAAAATCGCCGAGGATATCGGACTCAAACGAAATCCCCCCGCGGATGAGATCGGAAAACACGATCGTCTTCCCAACGGGCGTTTTGAAACGGATAATCGCGGACTCTTTCACCTCCCGCATCATCTCCTGCTCTTCGCGCGCCATCGAACGATACTCGCAGACGTGGACCGGCGGCTTTTTTGCGTCCATAAGCTCTTTGCGTTCCCGCTCGAGCTCTCCCTCGGAATGAAAGCAGTAAAACGCCGCTCCGCGATCAAGGAGCATCCTTGCGTATCGCGCATACGTTTCGGTTCGTTCGGTCTGGCGGTATGGGGCCCAGGAGCCGCCCATCTCCGGACTCTCGTCAGGGACAATGCCAAGCCAGTGAAGGTTCTCGAATATATCGCGCTCGTATTCTTTATCTGATCGCTCAAGATCGGTGTCCTCAATTCGCACCACAAACGCTCCGCCGGAGTTTTTTGCGAACGCGTAGCCGAAGAGCGCCGCTCGTGCGGCGCCGATATGGAATGGTCCCGTTGGGGACGGAGCGTAGCGCGTGCGTACCATGCGGGTATCGTATGCTAGTGAACCCCGAGTTTCAAGATCTCGCGCGAAAGTGTTTCTCCCGCATCGATACGCGAAAACTTCTGGGCCGCGGCGGACATCGCCTTCAGGCGCTCGGAGTCCCCCATAAGTTTCCGAATCTCGGCAAGCAAAAGATGCGGCGTCAAATTTTCCTCCTCCAAAACGCGCGCCGCGCCGCCTGCCGCATATTCATAGGCGTTTTTCTTCTGGTGGTCTTGTGCGGCGACGCGAAGCGGAATCAAAATCGCGGGCTTTCCCCATGTCGCAATTTCATACATAGATGTCCCTCCGGCGCGGGAGACGACAAGGTCCGAGGCGGAATAAAATGTCCGCGTCCCGACCTCATCGAAAAACGGAACCGGATGGTAGCGCTCCTTGCGGCCGCGCTCGAGGACGATATTCGCTTCCTTTTTCACGCCGTCTATGTGCTTTTCTCCGGTCTGGTGAATAATCTCAAATGCCTCCGTAAGTTCCGGGAGCGCTGCCAAAACAACCGCATTTATTTTTTCCGCGCCCTGGCTCCCGCCGATAAAACCAATGACTGGAAGGTTTGAAAACACATTCATATCAGCCCTCGCGTCTTCCTTTCTTCCCCCAAGAATCGCTTTGCGGACCGGAATGCCGACGAACGCGGTCTTGACGGCGGGGAAAAACGCTTCCGCGCCCACAAACGAAATCGCAATGCGCTTTGCCCAACGTGCGGCAAACCGGTTCACCGCGCCGGGGACTGCGTCGGACTCGTGGATAATGAGCGGGATGCGAAAAAGTATGGATGCGACGACCGCCGGAAGCGAGCCGTACCCGCCCTTTGCAAAAACGACATCCGGAACTATGAGAAAAAAATTCCACAAGGCCTCCCAGACGCCAAATGCGGTCCGGAAAATATCCAAAAAATTCTTAATCGAAAAATACCTTCGCCATTTTCCGGTTGTGATTTTTATCGCGGTTGCCCCCTCGCGCTCGATCAGGTCATATCCGAACTCATCGGGACTCATATAGAAAAGCTCAAGATCAAGGATCCGCTCCTCTTCCGCGACACGCTTAAGTTCCCGTACGAGCGCGAGAATGGGGAAAAAATGGCCTCCGGTTCCGCCACCGGCAAAAAGTATTCTCATAGGTAAAGTTTGATCGCTCACTCCGCAAGCGATCTATCATCTGCGTGAAATATTTAAAAGTATTCCCGCACTTATTAATGTTACCACAAGAGACGTCCCTCCGTAACTCACAAAGGGCATCGGGATGCCCGTGAGGGGAAGAAGACCAGAAATAGCCGCCATATTGATGAACGCCTGGATGAAAATGCTCACGGTAATGCCGGCTGCCAAAAGTTTCCCGAACGAATCTTGCGCCCTCCGTGCAACCAGAAATCCCCGCCATAAAAAGAATAAAAATGCGCCAACCAGAAGTATCGCGCCGACAAACCCCATCTCCTCGAGATATACCGCAAAAATCGAATCACCCATGGGCTCGGGAAGATAGCTGTATTTTTGGACGCTCATTCCAAACCCGCGGCCAAAGGTCCCGCCTGACCCAATTGCAATGAGCGCTTGTGTCATCTGGTATCCGGCGCCCGACGGATCAAAACCGGGATTAAAAAAAACCGAAATCCGGTCAAGACGATACGGCGCAAGCTGGATGAGAAAAAAACCAACGACAATCCCGAGTACCGCAAGGATTCCGACTTGATGCCACCTGCCGCCTCCGAGAAGATACATAATGCCGGCTGTCGCGAGAATGGCGACGAGAGTTCCGATATCCGGCTGCATAACGAGAAAAACGCCGACAAGCGCGATCATGAGGGAAAACGGCATGAGACCGTATGCGGTCGACCCGACGTCGGAGCGCCGACTGTCAAGCCAGCTTGCGAGGTAGACGACAAACGCGAGCTTCAGGATTTCTGCCGGCTGAAAATTGATGAATCCGAGCGAAAGCCATCGCGTGGCGCCGCCGTGGGAAAATCCGAACTGTGGAATCAAAAGAAGCGCGAGGAGAATAAACGAACCAACCATCATGGGCACGCTCACTCTGCGCCAGACGCGGTACGGGATTTTCATTGCGGCAAAAAGTCCGAGAAAGCCCACAACGCCACCGAGGACAATTTGCCGGAGAGTATAATAATAAAACGTTCCGAAATTTTTCTCCGAAAGGACAATTGACGCCGAAGAAAGAATCAAAATCCCTCCGATGAAAAGAATAATAACGGTCCAGAAAAGCTCCTTATCGATGTTGCGCAAAAAAACCATGGAAATTATCGAAGCCGCTTAACCTCGCGCGTAAATTGATCTCCACGGTCAAACTCGTTTACAAAAAGACCGAAACTTGCCGCACCCGGAGACAAAAGAATGGTGTCGCCCCGCGCGGCCGCGCGAACCGAAAACCGCACCGCCTCACGCATTGACCGGGCATCCTGCGTGTGTGGACCGTGGGACCGCGCGCGTAGAAGATCCTTTTTCATTCGCAACGTCGCATCGCCGGGCAAAAATATAATCGTTTTTGCAGAATGATCGGCGCTCTTCATAAACGCCCGGAAATCAAGCTTTTTGTCCGACCCTCCGGCGATAAGCACCACTCCCCCGCCCCGTTTTTTCGAAATCACGGAAAAGCGCTTGAGCGCGGCAATTGCCGCATCGGGAATCGTTGCGGTCGTATCGTTCACGAAATGAATCCCTTTCCAGACCCGAAGTTCTTCTTGCCGAGCCGGAAGACCGATGAAATTTCGAAGAACGGATCGTATAGTGCGCTCGCGCACCCGGAAATGCCGCGCGACCGCGATTGCAAGCCCCACTGACGCGGCGAAGTGCGTGCCGAGTTTTTCACCCACGTGGCGTTGATACGCTTTTGGAATTCCAACAAAGTGCGTGCGGGATCGAGCGCTCGCGACTGCGCGTCGGAGAACCGAATCTCTGGAATTCACAAAAAGATGGTCTTTTGAGCTCTGATAGCGGAATAGAACGCTTTTTGCGCGAATGTATTCTCTGCGCGACCGATGCCAATTCAGATGGTCGTTCATAATATTCGTCATGACCGCGACCTCTGGACTTTTTTTTGCTTCTTCAAGATCCATCAGCTGAAAGCTCGAGAGTTCAAGAACCACGACATCATTTCGGCTGGTGCGAGGCAAAAATTCAAGGACCGAGCGCCTGATATTTCCTCCGAGCCACACGCGCTTTTTCGGCAAGCCCTTCGACAAAAATTCCGAAATGAGATATGCGGTTGTCGATTTGCCGCGCGTGCCTGTTACGCCGATTATGGGAGCGGGACACGCGTCAAAAAACATCGTGATATCGCTTGCGACCGGTACTTTGCGCTTCCGCGCTTTTTCAAGATACGGCGAATCAGGCCTCACTCCGGCATTTTTCAGCACAAAATCAACGGACGAAAAGTCCTTTTCCCGATGGCGTCCGAGGGTATAGCGGATCCGCGGATATACCCCCTTCCGGACAAATGCTTCGAGCGTTGCGATCGACGGACGCAATTCTTTTTTTGACCGCCTGTCGGTCACGAGAACCCGCGCGCCATTCTTCAAAAGGTATTTGACCGCTTCGCGCCCGCCGCCGTGAAGCCCAAGGCCCATGACAAGAACGCGCTTTCCGGAAAACGAAAGCGCGCCTGTCCTTTCTTTTCTCAAACCCGATGATGGCATATTAATTTGTAAGATTTAACCGTTGTTCACACAACAGGACAAAATGTCTTCACCAGGCGGGCAGGTCTTCGAGCGGCCTCTGAGGCCGAGCGGGCATGGTGTCCAGCACTTTGTTTCTCAGAAACAAAGTGCTGGACGAGCGAGGCCGAAGGGCAGCCGAAATCCTCGCTGGGGATTTCGGCGTAGCGAGAAGACCTGCCCGCTTGGTGTGAACAACGCTCGCATTTCCTACAATTAATTCCTTCGGAGTACCTTGCCTTGCCGTTCGCCCAAAAATTTTCCGTTCTCCACGAGGACTTTGCCGTTTGCAATTACCCACGCGATGCCCGCAGGAAACCGAAATGGATCCTTATAGGTCGCCCTGTCTTTTAGGGTGTTCGGGTCAAACACCACGATGTCGGCGTAATTTCCTTTCACAAGCGCACCTCGTTTTGCAAGACCAAGCTTCTCGGCTGGCCCGGAGGTGATTTTTTTGATCGCCTGTTCGATTTCTATCTTTTCCAGATCGTCCACGAAGCGATGCAGAAAATGCGGAAACGTCCCGAACGAGCGCGGGTGCACGAGATTCCCCGTCTTGATTTCTTCCTGTCCGTACCCCGCGCCGTCAGACGCGACAAACGAATAGTCGCTCATGACCGCGGCCTCAATATTCCGTTGCGATATCGTATGTCCGGTAATAGTCACGCGGCCCTGGTTCGAACGAACGATCTGGAGAAGCGCTTCTTCATTTGATATTCCCGCGCTCGCCGCGATCTCCGAAATGGTCTTCCCGACGATATCCGTAACCTTTGCTGCGGTAATAAGAAGAGAATCATAATGAAGCGTGTACCTTTTGAGGTCTTCAGCCATCTTTTTTCGTTCATCCGCGCCGTCGATTCTGGCAAAAAGTTCGCGAAATCCTCCTTCGCGCGCCCACGCGGGAATCAACGTATAGAGCGCGGATCCTGTCGAACGATACGGCGAGACGTCGAAATGAATCGAGATACCCGTTGCGTTCGCGTTTTTCACCATCTCGAGGGCGCTTTCAAAAAGCGGCCATGATTTTTTGCCGATTGCTTTTATGTGACTCACCTGAACGCTCACGCCCGCTTCCCGGCCGATCTGAATAGCTTCGTTCATCGCGGAAAGAAAATCTTTTCCTTCCGAGCGCAAATGAATTTTCACGACTCCTTTTTTCCTGTGAAGCGCACGCGCAACTTCGATAAGCTCCTCCGTCGGCGAGGCACGCTCGTGGCCGTAGGAAAGCCCGAGCGAAAGTCCTAAAGCCCCTTCATCAAGGGATTTTTCTATGAGATATTGTATTTTTTCGATTTCGTCTTTTTTGAGTCCACGGATTTCATCTCCCACGACTCCCCGCTTCAGAGTCCCGTACCCAACAAACATCCCGAAGTTCGGGCCGATTTTATATTCCTCGACTTGATTAAGGAATTCCTGAACACTCGCCCAATTGACGTTCAAATCCGAAAGATCGGACCATTTTTGGATCGTCTGTATTGCAAGAGGAGACGCCAAGGGCGCCAAAGACGCCCCGCAATTGCCGCCGATGATAGTTGTCACGCCCTGCATCACCATGCTTTCCTGCGCCGGATATTTAAAAATCGTAAGGCGCGTATCGGAGTGATTCGTCATATCAACGAAGCCGGGAGTAACATATTTTCCGACGGCATCAATGACGATTTTTGCATCGGGCTTTTTCCCGAGATCCCCGATTGCCCGAATCTTCTCCTTTTCAATCCCGATGTCCGCCGAGACAAGTTTTCTGCCGGTTCCGTCAATGAGTCCGCTTGTGCGAATGACGATGTCGTATGCCATACGAAAAGTATACCATACCGCAAAAGAAAAATCCCTCCACTTTCGGAGGGCTTTCAAAACTGTTGCATCTCCCGCAATGCACGCGAAAGATGAAAAATGTGCTGTATCTCCTCCTTTGAAAGACCAACGACGTCATGAAAGCGGCGATCGCTCTTTTGGTATTCTCACGCCGGGCGCACGGCTTTCGCAAAAGCATCAAAAACGCTTCCTGCGGGTAGCTTCCCGAACACATGCTCAACACTGATACCCGGACCACGCGCGTCATAGCGCGCTATGCCTGCGGCCTTAAACGAGTAGGCGGATACGGATTAAATGTGCGTGGGAGCACTCCGTATTTTTGATGCTTCGGGATTCGCGCAACATCAGAAAAACGAAAATCATACAGCGCATGAATCTCGTTATATCCCTTCGCGAGATTTGCATAATTATCAAGCATGCGGTGAACCATGAAAAGAAGTTCCTGATCCTGGCGAAAACGGAAATCCAAAAGTATCCGTTCAGCTTTACCAAAGCTTGCTTGCAAATTCCAAAGTGTGGTCGCGGTTTTCCCCAGCGCTTCATACGCATCCGCCTCAAGTTCATCAATTCCGTCAAGGATACTTCCGGCACATACAAGAGTCGCGAGAAGAAGCAAGACAAGAACGGCAATACCGCTCGTACTAAAATGGAGTGCGATCGTCCGTGCCATCCCCACACCTCACAAATGAAGGTACGATGATAAAAAATATACCGTATAGAGAGAAAAAATCAAATGACATCCCCCCGCACTTCGTGTGGGGTTTTCTGGTAAGTAAAAACCCGCGAACGATTTCTCGTCTGCGGGCCATTTGAGATTATTTGCCTCTTGAAATGGAAAGAGGAAGGCATGGATCTAAACCTATAGCTCCAGAAGAACTTATTCGAGAACCAAAACGCTTGCCGAACGTTTCTATATCCGTGTTATAGCGAACACACATGCGTTCATATGCGACTATATCTTTCAAAAGAAACTCCACCAACTGCTGACGTTTCTTCGCGTCGCTATCAAGTACTTTCGGCATAGCAAGACCCTGATCAATCACCAAAATCCTTTGCCGTGTATCGATAAGCTCCTTCTGCCTACTGATCATGCTCTTGTACTCTTCAACCAGGATTCCATCCGCATCAGAAGAGAAAACCGGAGAAGGATGAAAGAAAACACCGAATGCCACAAGGACGAAACCCGCCAGAATAAACCGCCTGGAGCATCGCATATCCGCCCCCTTAATGAACTACCCCCACTAGTACTATCAACCGCGAAAAAAGGCAATAGGGCACATTGAAAACAAAAAAAGCGCGGAAATACTAGACGAAAGCCCGCGCTACCTCCCTATCAGCGCTATCGCCATTCCCAGGATTGCAGTCACAACGCTGATCACCCAAAAACGCATTGTCACTTTATACGCGGGCCATCCGATTGCTTCAAAATGGTGATGTATCGGCGCAATTTTGAAAACCTTTTTCCCGCGAAAACGCTTTGACAAAAATTGGATGATGTCCGACGCAACCTCAATCAGTAAAATAAGCCCGACAATCGGGAGCACCACAACCGAATCCGTCAAAAACGCGACAACCGTAAGAGACGTCGTGAGCCCCACAATTCCTGACTCGCCCATGTAAAATCGCGCGGGAGGAATATTAAACCACAAAAACGCAAGAAGAGCCCCGAGAATTACCGCGCAAAAAGTTGCGATATCAATCTGCCCGCGGAAAAATGCGATGCCGCCGTATGCCGCAAATATCGCGCCGAACACCCCTCCCGCAAGCCCGTCAATTCCGTCGACAATCGACGAAGAGAACAAAAGTATCATAGTCCCCACAAACAAAGGGATATACCACCCGTTGATAAACAAATCTCCGACTCCGGGAATATAAATCGTTTGCCAGCCGAGTTTTGCATAAAACCACCACGCGCCCGCAAGCGCGATGCAAAAAACCGCGATAAGCCGATGTCGGAATTTTATTCCGCCTGCGATATACGTGCCTTTCTCAAACACCTGCGTCACATCATCGAGAAGACCCAAGAGCGATGCCGCAAGGAGCGTAAACAAGGGAAGCCAGGTCTGATTTCGCGACAAGAAATTCGCCTTATCCCAGAACGCGCTCTCGGTCAATTGCGCGATCGCCCACACGCCCACAGACACTGTAATTGCTGTCACCCAAATCAAGACCCCTCCGAGGCGCGGAATGCCGATTTCCCGATCCGCGTGAAGCTGGGAGAAAAGCGGCGTTCCCGTCCCGTCCGGCGAAAGCGTGCGCACGCTCTTCCGCCACAACTTGTATTTATACAGATAGTGCGTGAGCGCAGGCGTCATCGCCATTGCCAAAACAAACGACGTTGCGGCAAGGCCGAATACTTTTACGATATTGGTGACGGAATTGATTTCAGCTGCCATACGGTTCACTTCAAATTCGAATCAGCACTACGGCCATACGTATGACTCCTTCGCCCATTCGAAGACCTTTTTTGTATCCGTGAAATGGTCGTCAGAGCCCAACACAACGCTTATGAGCATCCACCCTTTTGTCGGGGCCTCGACCGCGAGCGCTAAATTTTTTCCGGCGCGCGGCGTATCGCCAGTTTTCCCTCCCTTTATTCTCATGGGAAACAAAGGATCAAGCAATAGTGCGTTTGTTGTTGTCGCGGTATAACAAGACGAGCGGTCCGTCGTACAAATCTCGGATTCAGCCAGACCGAGGATAGACGCGATACGGTGGTGATTTTGAAAAATCTCTTTCGCGACCCGCGAAACATCACGGGCGCTCGAACGATTGATATTAACTCCGTCGAGCCCCGAAGGACTCACGAATTTTGAATTTTCAAGGCCGAGGGAGGCCGCAACTTCATTCATCTCGTTCAAAAATTTTACCTCTCCTTCTTTTTTAGCAAATGCTTCTGCTGCATCGTTATTCGATTCTATCAGCAAAGCGCGCAAAAGATCGTCCACGCGGTACTCGTCACCAACCCGAAACCTCCCTGAGCCGCCTTTGTCTTCAAGAATGTCACTTGGGATAGAAATTATTTCGGACTGAGAAAAAATATTTTCGACTGCGAGTGCTGCCACAAGCTTTGTCACGCTTGCAATCGGCAAAGGCAGATCCGCGTCTTTTTGGGCAAGCACTTCTTCGTTTCCTTCGAGATCCACGAGCACCAATATGAATGCGCGAGGATTCAGAGGAACATTTTTTGCCGAATTTTTCGGGCGCGGGCGCGAGCCGGGAATCGCGAGCCATTCATTCACGGTAAGTTTTTTTTCGCGAATCGTTTGCGCGGCCTCGCGGCCCACATAGCGATAGTGCCACGGCTCGTATGCATAGCCCGTCACGCGCTCCTTTCCTTCGGGATAGCTCATGAGAAATCCGTACTTCGACGCGTTTTTCGAAACCCATTTTCCTTCCTGTGAATCCGCAAATTCAGGACGCACACCCGCATATCCGATCGATGAGGCGGTAAGGTCAACCGCTGTCCCCAATTGATGCTCCGAATACCCCGGACGTGCGATTGATTCTGTCGCCCTCTCGCCGTATATCGAAATCCAAAAATCATATAAAATCTGCTGGATTTCCGGCCTGCGGTATCCCGACGTCACGCCCAAAAAAATCCCTTCTTTTTTCGCATCGGAAAACATTTCTTCGAGCGCGAGCGCGGCATCACGACCGAGGCATGCCGCGCCAACGGTTTTTATCCGACCTGATATGTCGACGAGACCGAATGGAACGTAGTCGGACGAAATTCCTTTTGAACGGCTCATATACACAAACGTAAAAGCCGGGGGAATGCCCTCAGGCGCAAGACAAAAATCTCGAAAATAGAGATTATTTATTTTCTCGCGCGTCCTTTGGTCAAGAATACCCGTTTCGGCAATGCCTTCGCGCGCCTGGAAACGCTTGAGCGCATCCGATGTTAATCTTCCAAAATATCCAGTTGTCCTCCCATCAGGATAGATCGCGGGATCGCGCATAAGAGCGTACTGAAGAAGCGTAACATCGCTCCCCGCGCTCCCGGGCTTCAATTCGCGTTTAATGCCTCCAGATTCCTGCCACTTTTTTGCCATACTCGCTTCAACCCGTGAAAGCGCGGCGAGCTGATAGCCATACATTTCCTCTGAAACAGAAAACGAATTGAAAAGCACGGCAAAAAGCGCCGCGGCAGAAAGAAAAATAAGAATTGCTCCTTGGATAGTCACTTTCATAAAAATTGCATTTATTGAAGGACGGACCGCCATACTTCATTCGACCATTTCCAATCCGACGTCATGCCGCCGAAAACCCAAATCGCGTCTTTGAAAACAAGCGCTTCGTGGTCTTCCCTGCCGAGCCATGCAGGATCAGTATCCGTTTTTTTCCATTCATATCCATCCGGTGAAAACCATACATCGTTCTTACCCTTTGCGGGGTCATCATTCAGCTGGCCGATTACCCAAAGATAATCTTTATAGACGAGCATGACGTGTCCTTGACGTGCGGCCCACGGCGCGTGTTCCGTTATCCGTTCCCAACGAAAGCCGTCTTCCGAACGCCACACGTCGTTAAATTCATTATCGGCAAGATCCATGCCTCCGGTAACCCACATCGCTCCCCTGAATTCAGCGATCCCGTGATCCCATCGCGGATCCCACGGCGCATTTTTTACTGCCCTCTCCCAGTTGCTGCCGTCATCCGTGTACCATACCTCATTCACAAGCTTACGGTCCGTATACCGAACGCCGCCAAAAAGCCAGAGTTTGTCCTTGAAAACAACGAGCTGGTGACCCTCAACTTCCGGAAACTTTTGAAGTCCGACTTCAGAATTCTTGAAAATGCTTTCTGGTATTATTTCTTCCCACGAAATACCATTGTCGCTCGTCCATATTTCTTTCGCATATCCGTCTTTGGGCCCCCAACCGCCGACAAGCCACAATTTTCTTTTAAACACCGCGAGCTGCTGGGAACGGCGCGGGGGCCAGGGCGCGTGTTCGACAACGCGTGTCCAATTTGCGCCGTCCTCCGAATACCAAATATCGTTAAAATATTCCGCGTTCTCATACGGAACTCTCCCGTCCTCGAACGAAAGCGAATTTCCATTCAGCCCGCCCGTGAGCCAGATTTTTCCCTGAAAAACCGCCGCCGCATGAGAATCGCGCGCAGTCCACGGGGTTGATGACGAAATCTCCTGCCAGACGAGGTTTTCAGGGCGAAACGGAATTTCCGTTTTTTTCTCCGCCGCTGGCTGGGGAAAAATGCGAGCAGTACCCGCCGACGGAGAACGAAAACTAAAAAATATCCCGCCGACGACGAGCGCGGAAAGCACGACTACACTGGTAAAAAATAGTATCCTCTCGTTTGACGTCATGCCGGCGTAACCCCTCCTTCGGATTCGCTTGTACTCTCCTCGAAAACTTCGATTACCTTTGATGCAAATTCTTCAAAGCCCGGCAGTTCCTCGACTTTTGAAACGCCGAGGTAGTGCAAAAAATCAAAACTCACCTTGTAAAGATACATCCGTGCGTCTTTCGGATTCTCTACTCGCTCAATAAGTCCGCGGAGCATGAGATTCCGAAGCGTAAACGACGAATTGACTCCGCGGGTGAATTCGATATCCGCACGCGAAAGGGGCCCTTTATACGCAATAATCGCGATTGTCTCAAGCGCGGCTTTAGAGAGCTCCTCCGAAAAATCGCTTTTGACGAGTTTTTCCACATATTCGGCGTGTTCCGGCCGCGTGCCGAGCTGATATTTTCCTTCCTTTTCCAAAAGGACAAGCCCTCGCTCTTCGTACGCGCGCGAAAGATCGTCCAATGCGCGGACAACATCCTCTTTTTTAGCGTCAGCGACTTTTGCGAGCTTTTCGACCGCAATCGGCTCGCCATGGACAAAAAGAAGAGATTCAATAATTGACGAAAGATTCATGGAGAAATGTTAGATCGCTTCACTCGTTCGAATCGTTATAACTGTTCAAAGCGGTCTAACGAGTTGAACGATTTTAACTGTTTTAACATTTATAACCGTTTAATCACTATATCTCCGAACGGCTTTGATTGATCGAGATCAACAAAGCGCTGGCGCGCAAGCTCCAAAATTGCGAGAAAACTAACGATGACCTCGGTCCGCTCCCGTGATCCTTTTATAATCTCGGAAAACGCCCGCTCCACGACATTCATAAGAAACGATCGGATGTGAGAAATTTTTTCCTCAAGGGAAATAACTTTTTTAATCCGCTCCTCGACGAGCTTTTCAAGCTTCGGCAATGCTTCAACAAACGCTTCAAACGCGGCCTTCAAACTGCCGAGGCCGACGCCGGGCGGCGGAAAAAACACGGGCGGCAGTCCGAAAAACGATTCACGCGCGTGGATGCGAAGTCCCAAGGCCGCGCGCTCTTTGAGGGCACTCGCGCGCTCACGAGCTCTACGATATTCTTCGAGCCGGCGCTCAAGCTCTTCGATCGAGGATTTTTCCTCCTCGTCCAGCTCGAGATGAGGAAGAAGCGAACGGGACTTCAAAAGCATGAGCTGTGCAGCGATAACAAGAAATTCGGCAAGCTCATCGGGATTTATGGCTCCGAGCGACTTTACGTGCAAAAGGTATTCATCGGCGACTTTTGCAAGAGAGATTTCTGATATGGCGAGCTTTTCTTTTTCTATAAGCTCCAAAAGAATTTGAAGCGGCCCCTCGAATTTTTCGTGCTTAAAAACGTAGGCGGTCATTGTTTCGCAATTTTGATGTGAAGCTCTTTCAACTGTTTTTCCGGAACCTCTGAAGGCGAATCCATCATAGGATCGCGCGCAGCGCCTGTTTTCGGGAATGCGATGACCTCGGAGATCACGGACTCACCAGCAAGAATCATAACAAGGCGGTCAAGCCCAGGCGCCATACCCGCGTGCGGCGGCGCGCCAAACTCATAGGCGTGAATAAGATGCCCGAAGCGCTCGTCGGTTTCTTCCTGCGTAAGACCCATAATTTCAAAAACTTTTCTTTGAACCACGGGGTCGGAAATCCGGACTCCGCCGGATGCAAGCTCATAGCCATTACACACAAGATCGTACTGGCGCGCGTGAAGTGCGCCCAAATCCTCGGCCTTCATGAGTTTCTCAATATCTTCCGGCTTTGGCGCGGAAAAGGGGTTATGCGCGAAGGTGTAGCGCTTTGCGCTCTCGTCAAACTCAAAAAGAGGAAAATCAACAACCCACGCAAACGCAAGAGTGTCTGGATCTTTCGGGTCCTCACGCAAATCAAATTTATCCGCGCCAAATTTTTTCATCACCTCCTCATGGGTAAACACCGGAAAAGGTTTTTGCAAAACTTTTTTTCCGACACTCTCGGCGACAAAAATCATCATTCCCTCAACCATATCAAGGACATCGCGCTCGTCGACAAAAGACATCTCAAGATCAATTTGCGTATGCTCCGGCTGACGGTCGCCCCGCGTATCTTCATCTCGAAGCGCGCGAGCTATTTGATAGTAGCGCTCAAACCCCGCAATCATCAAAAGCTGTTTATACTGCTGGGGCGCTTGCGGAAGCGCATAAAATTTCCCGGGATAGAGCCGCGACGGCACAAGAAAATCCCGCGCTCCCTCGGGAGACGTCTTCGTCAAAAGCGGCGTTTCAATCTCGATAAAGTCATTTTTATTTAAATATTCCCGGACAAGCGTTGTTACTTTGTGGCGCAATAGAATATTTTTTTTCATCCGCTCGCGGCGAAGATCAAGATAGCGATACTTCAAGCGGGTTTCTTCTTCGATCTCGCGGCCGTCCGAATCAATCGGAAACGGAGGGGTCTTTGCCTCGCTCAACACCGTAAGTTTCGTCGCTTCAATTTCAATTGCTCCGGTCTCTATATCCGGATTGATCATATTTTTTGGGCGCTCTTTCACAACACCCTCAAGTTCAATGACCCATTCCTGCCGGAAGCGGTTTGCGACGCCGAGCGTTTCCTTTTGCGCGGGACTAAACACCACCTGCACTATCCCCCACCGGTCGCGAAGATCGATGAAAATGAGCTTGCCGTGGTCACGCCTGGAATCAATCCATCCTTTGAGGATGACGGTTTCTCCGATTTTTTTCGGCGTTTCGCTCGTACGTGTTCTCATAAAAATATCATACTCCAAGTAAATACATTTACTTATCCGAACAAAAAATCCATAAATTCCTCTATCGGCGTCCGATACGTTTTCGGATATCCCGCTCCCCTTCTAATTTCACGCAAATGGTATTTCGCTTCATTTTCACCGGCCTCGAGAATCTCCAGATTATGCACGAATGAAAGCCCTTCAAATCTTATAACCGGCGGCCTCAAAACAATATCCGCGGTTTTTAATATGGTCTTCCCGATCTGGTACTCGATCACGGAAAGCGAATTCGTGATAATGGAATACATATCACGGACTTCAATCATTTGCTCCGGCCGGTCAAGCCATCGCGAGGAAACGTCAACCGCGATTACGTATTCTGCGCCAAGTTCCCGCACAACATCAGCCGGCACCGGATTTGAAAGTCCTCCGTCGATCAAGAGGCGCCCCCCGACTTCAGCCGGGCTAAAAACTATTGGGAGTGCCGCCGACGCGCGGAGCGCGTCAACCATCCTCCCCTTTTTTATCACCACCTCTTCGCCGTTTCGCGCATCAGTCGCGACCGCGGCAAATGGAATCTCCAGATCTTCAATCTTTATATTATGAAACTCCTCGCTAAGGAGTTTTTCAACCAGCGAATCGCGAAAAAAAGCGCCTTTGTGGTCAAGAGCGGTCGCGCGCGGTGAGAGACGTTTTTCCGGCTCAAAACGCGCTGCGATCGCCTCGAGCCGCCGGATATTTTTCGTCGCGGCGTAATATCCGCCGACCAAGGCCCCCATGCTCGTTCCGGCGATACAATCAATCGGAATTCCGGCGTCAACGAGTGTTTTTATAACGCCAATATGCGCAAATCCCTTTGCGCCTCCGCCGCCAAGTGCAAGACCAATTTTTTTCGGTTTCATTCCATTTCTCATCGGAAAAATCTATCCATTCATCGAAATATGCGCCCGCCTGCGGGGCGCACGTCCATTCATCATGATACCAAAAACCAATAAAATTCCAAGGCCCCGCCCAAATCTCACCCGGCAAAATACGAGGTCTTGAGCCGTGATTCTTTCTTGAATCGCTCTATTGCAAGCATAATGAGCCGATCAACGAGCTCCGAGTAGGAAACTCCCGACGCCTCCCAAAGCTTCGGATACATACTGATCGAGGTAAATCCGGGGATTGTATTGATCTCATTTACAAACAAATCGCCGTTCTCTTTGAGAAAAAAATCAACGCGCGCCATACCTTCACACTCAAGCGCCTTGAACGCGCGGGCCGCAAGATCCTGAACCCGCTTGATGGTTTCCTCCGGCAGTTTTGCAGGAATCTCGAGCGCGGCACCGTCTTCATCGATATATTTTGCTTCATACGAATAAAATTCATGCTTCGGTATGACTTCCCCAGGCAAAGACGCGATCGGCTCTTCATTCCCCAGAACCGAGCACTCAATTTCTCGTCCTTTTATATACTCCTCGACGAGAATCTTCCGGTCGTACGTAAATGCGTCCTCAACCGCCGCGCGAAACTCTTCTTCGGTGCGCGTTTTGTGAACGCCGACTGACGAGCCGAGATTCGCGGGCTTTATGAAAAGCGGCACTCCGAGATCCTCTGAAACCGCATCAAACGAAATTTCGTCGTTTCCCCGGAATACCTTAAATTTCGCAATGGGAATTCCGGCGTCGCGCAAAATCCGCTTCATGACGTCCTTATCCATCCCAACGGCAGAACCCAAAACTCCGGCGCCGACAAACGGGATATTCGCCAATTTCAAAAGCCCCTGAACCGTCCCGTCCTCTCCGAACGTGCCGTGGAGAACCGGAAACACCACGTCTATTTTTTCGCGCTCGCCCGGGCGTTCGAGATTTGTTACCGCGCCATCACTTTGCGGTACGAGCGCAACTAACTCGCCCTTTTCTTCCTGACCCACATTCCCGCTTTCAAGCAAAAATCGCGACCGATCTTCCAATAGCCATTTTCCTCGTTTATCAATTCCGATCAATACCGGCTCATACTTTTCCTTATCGAGCGCATCGTACACGTTTTTTGCGCTTCGCAATGACACTTCGTGCTCCGCTGATTTCCCTCCGAAAAGAATACCCACGTGAATTTTCCTCGGCTTTTCCATATATCAAGTGTAATACATTTCAAACAAGTAGAATACGCGAGAAATTGAAAATCCTCCCACTAGGAATCGAACCTAGGTCAATTGCTTAAAAGGCAACTGCTCTGCCATTGAGCTATGGGAGGCCTCCTGCCTATTGTATTGGAAACAAAAAGATTATAACAGAAAAACCTCCGCAGATCAAATGTCCTTGAAATTATATTATAACGGTACAATGTCATTTGCCGATTCCCTCAAGTACCTTACTGCAATCGCTCTTACACATCAAAATATCCGCGTTCCTGTTATCGGAGCGCTCTACGGAGAACCCGGTGCAGGAAAGACGACTTTCGCGCGCCGACTGAAAGAGGAAGTAGCAGAAAAAGGGAAAAATGACTGTCGCCACGCCTTTACGCCAAAAGAAGGCGACCCGCGATCAATCCTCGACACGTTTCTCAATCTTCTCAAGGGGAATCGCTATGTTTTTCCCGTCATTCTTTTTACGATCAACGACAGTGTTTCCTCCGCGGCGGGAGACATTCTGAGCATAGAATGTTTTCGCCGTTTCCCGGAAATCGTCTTTCTCATCACGCCGTCTCCGGTTCCCGACTTGAATTTCGATACTGCTTTTTCCCGAATGCTCACAGTGAGAAAGAAACTTGCTCATGCATTCGAAGTTCCATTTCTCGAACCAGAGTGCATTGTGATCCGTAATCCTCATTAGTTCCACAGTATCGCATCCCGCAAAAAAGCGGGATATATTATTGCAGTTTCTCGAAAAATATTTTATAATAGCAAAATAATTAATGAAGTCGGAATCCCGTATGATTTTGGTGGGCCCGTAGCTCAACGGCAAAGCAACCGGTTTATGCCGGTTATCATTTGAAAAATTATTTGGGAAACCGAGCATTCTCGATTGGCTCGGGTGGGCCTATAGCACAGTGGCAGTGCGCCCGGTTTGCATCCGGGATGCTGGAGTTCGATTCTCCATAGGTCCACCCGAGCCAATCGGAACATCCGAGAAATCGTGGTTCATTCTTACGAGTCTTACGAGGTCGAACCTCATAAACTCTTACGATAAACAAAAATCCGTATGACAGCGTTTGCGCTCCTTTTTACTCTCTCGGCGATCGGCACCAGCGAAACCGTGTACCTCGTCCGAAAACGGATTGCTTCGGAACAACCGGTATGCCTGATCGGCGAGGATTGTACTCTGGTTTTAACAAGCAGATATAACAAACTGTTTATTATTCCCAATGATGTCTTGGGGCTACTCTTTTATATCGCGGTGTCTTTCATTGCCGGTTTTTTGGTAATCGGCATTGAGCCACTCGCATTCTGGGCCTTTGTCTTTAAGCTTTCTGTCGCGATTGGCGCGCTCATATCCTTATTTTTCACCTATCTCCAATGGCGCGTTATTCGGGCGTGGTGTTTTTGGTGCCTCATGTCCGCTTTTACGATTTGGCTCATGGAAGGTATAATACTCATAAGTAGTTTTATCTGACATGAAAAAATCGTCTTTCCATATTTTACGAGTAGGACTTGCAATCACATTTTTGTGGATCGGTATTTTGATTTTTAAAAATCCCGAGGCATGGGGCGGATATTTAGAGCCGTGGGCCGTCGGGCTCCTGCCCATTCCCCTTTCGGAGGCGATGATTGGAACCGCGATCATAGACATTATAATCGGCGCACTGCTTCTCACCGATACGCTCATATGGCTCGCAGCCTTGGCGGGCGCAATCCACCTTGTTATTGTGCTTGCGGTAAGCGGTATCACGGATATCACGGTGCGCGACATCGGACTTCTCGCCGGACTCATCGCGATTATCGCCGACTCCCTTCCGCAGACGATACAAAATAAAATCGTTTTTATGAAAACCCGGAAACCCGAGTATCAAGGTCGATCGCCAGAACACAATTAATAATTCAGAATCCATGAACAAGAATTTTATCATCATTGCGGTGATCGTGCTCGCGGCTCTCGGCGGCTATTTTCTCCTGCGCACTCCAGCGGCTCCGTCAGTTCCAGCACGTGAAAACTCTTCTGTGAGTCCAACGAGCGGGAAAGTAACGCCGCAACCAGAAAATGAAAGCGGGCAGTCCCAGACGGAGGAAAGCGCAAACGTAATAATCTATTCGGACAACGGCTATGCGCCGAATTCGATTACGATAAAAGCCGGAGAGTCCGTCACATACAAAAATCAGAGCTCGCGCGCGATGTGGCCCGCATCAGCCATGCATCCGACCCATCGCGTCTACCCCACGACCGGCGGTTGTATCAGCAGTACGTTTGACGCCTGCCGCGGGGTTCTGGCAGGCGGCTCCTGGACATTTACGTTCGACATTGCCGGCACATGGAAATACCACGACCATCTGAATCCGAGCGCCAGTAATTCGGGCACAGTGATTACAGTGATTGTTGAGTAGAAACCCTAAACCCTCACAGAAACAAAAAGCCGCACCGAAAAAAACGCGGCTTTTTGTTGCATCTTTTTCCCCATCTGCTACCCTACCAAACAAGCTCTTTGGAAGGAGAATCTCATGAGCGAGCAAAGCATTCTTACGATGGCGCGGGAAGGTCTTCTCGCCCTTAGGCCTGAAGACATAACGCGATATCTCACTCCCGACGAGGTCGTCCATATAGCGAGGACACTCGACGCGTTCTGGGTTTACGACTACAAGGCGGTGAAACAGGGAAAACCCGGCATGCACGCGCTTTTGAAGTCCGAACGCCACTCGGACGGTTTCTTGGTTTCAAAGATTTTGCTTGAGCCGGAAAATATTCTCCGCATCATGGCGAATCAGATCACCATGCGCTACCGAGACACCGGAGGATCCTTGCCCGACTGGGTCGCAGGCGTTCCCGACGGAGCTACGGCTCTTGGGAAAGCGGTCACAAATGCGCTCGGTGTCCGTAACGCAAAGATGGTGAAAGTCGACGGCCGCATCTCCCTTGTAACCCCCATCAGACCTACTCAGAAACTCCTCCTCGTCGAGGATTTCTGCACGCGCGGAACTGGCTTTGCGAAAGCGGTTACTGAAGTAAAGAGACAATCGCCTTACGCGGTGGTCCTTCACTGTAGCCCCGTTATCGTCAACCGAGGCGGACTCAAAACGATCAGCGTAAAAGGCATAGGCGATTTCTCGGTGCTTCCGGTTGTCGAGCGAAGAATCCTTGATTGGGACCCCGCGGACAATGGATGTCCCCTGTGTGCTCGGGGATCAACGCCGATCAGGCCGAAAGCTACTGACGAAAACTGGCGCTTGCTCACGACATCACAGGAATAACCGCGCAATCATAATGCGCGGCTTTTTGTTGCGCACGGCGGAAATTTATTGTAGCGTGAGATAATGAATCCCGGGCTTGACTATATCGGAATCTCCACGCCGTTTTATTGCAACGACGGCAAAGGGAACTTTTTATTTCATAAACGGAGTAAAAACTGCAGGGACGAACAGGGACGATGGGACCCCGGATCGGGCGAGCTCGAACACGGCGCAACGCTTGAGAAAAATGTGCTTCGGGAGGTTACGGAAGAATACGGAGTCGTCGGAGAAATCCAAGAGCGGCTTCCGGCGCACGACATTTTCCGCGAGTATAACGGTCAAAAAACTCACTGGCTCGCCGTCCCTTTTTTCGTGAAGGTAAATGGCGCGGAGGTGCGAATGAACGAACCCGACAAGATGGACGAGATCGGATGGTTCCGGCTCGACAATCTTCCCTCCCCGCTTCATACGGGCTTCAAATTTAGTTTTGAAAAATATAGAGAATATTTTATAAAATATCTCGCATAATCCATGAATGAGAAAATCCCCCGGATAGGAATTGGCGTCATCGTCACCCGCAACGGAAAAATACTTTTGGGCGAGCGGCTCGCGGGCCATGGCGCCGGCACATTTGAGATACCGGGAGGCCACCTCGAATTCGGGGAAACATTTGAAGAGGCGGCGAAACGAGAAGTATTCGAAGAAACAAACATCGATACTATTGGCGTCATCGGAATTGTATCGCTCGGAAACGACATCGCGTTCGACAAGCATTATGTCTCCATTGGAATTCTTACCGAGTACCGATCTGGCGACATCCGAGACGCCGAACCGGATCGATCAAAAAACTGGACGTGGTATGACCCGAACGACCTTCCGACTCCAATGTTCCCCCATTCGCATCGCGTCATAAAAAATTGGCTCGAAAAAACATTGTATAAAAATATAAACGTAATATAAATCCAGCACCTTTCAGATACCACGCGGTCTCTTGCACCGTTAGGAATAGGATTTCTAACGGGGGTGAAGGTGCTGGATAAATCTATGGATGATATGACCCCGGAGCAATTAAAAGAGTTTCTCAATTCAAAAGCGCTTATTGATCTTGCATCGATTTCTCCAGACGGGTATCCCCACGCGATGCCGATCTGGTACGAGTGGGACGGTGAGTCGTTCCGAATGTCGACGCTCGCGAGCTCGAAAAAAATAAGAAACCTCGAGAAAAATCCAAAAGCCGCATTCTCGATTGCGACTCATGAGCTTCCCTACAAAGCGGTTGTCGGACGAGGCGACGCTGAACTTTCCGAAGATACAGACGGCGCGCTAATCAAACGCCTGTGCTACCGCTATTTGCCGACTGACAAAGCCGAAATGTATTATACGATGCTCATTGCTCGCGGCCCGCGAACTCAAATCAAACTTACGCCAACATGGATGAAATCGTGGCAGGGATAGACAAATACCGACACGAAACAGAAAACCCCCGCATTCGGGGGTTTTCTGTTTCTGTATCCAGACCAACAAAGATGTCAGCGTCCTGATAAAGAAACCGCATATCCCATGTCGCGTAGAAGCTCTTCGAAAGTCATGTTGTCGCGCCTCTCACTGATTTTTTTTGCGCTTTCAATAGTTTCGTCAAAACGGGAGAAAAGCTTTTTTACGCTATCGCGAACTCCCTCGGGAATTCCGCGAAGTTCTTCTTCAAGAAGCGAACGCCGCCCTGCGGCGAAAACCGCCTGAAATTTTGACCAGCCGAGCATCCGTTTCCGATAATACTCTTTTTGATCTTCATGGATCTCATTGAGCGGTTTGTGAAGCGCCTCAAGGATATCCAGATTTTCTTCACGAAAAAGCGCATCTCCTTCTGAAGCGAATTTTTCAGGACCGTCCATGCCGGCGGTTCCCAAATCAGCAAGAGCGACTGCATGAGCAATAAGGGAGGACTTCTCTTTCAAATTCGGCTGAGTCACAGTGCCCTTCTCCGGATTAAAGCCGGGGACAGTCGCGCCAATCGCTTCTGCCACAATACGTTTGTCGTCCTCGGAAAAAATGCCGGGGTCGCCGCTCTCTTCAACCGCCTTATCCATGAATGCGCTGGCTTCTGCCGCACTTGCATCTTCATTCTCGCCCGCAAAACGCCTGCGCATGACTTTTTCATGGTTCTCCACTTCTTTTCCATTTTCCTGCCACTTTGCCCTGCTCTCTTCCCACCTCTGAACAGTATCATGGAACGCTCCGGCGAGCATTCCTATCTTTACATCGCGCTCGGTGATTGCGCCGCCTTCTCTCACTACCTCAAGCAGAGCCCGTGTTCTCCGCATGACATCATTTGTATGACGCCGATTATGAAACGGCAGGCGATTTCGTTCATCAGGATCATCTTCAAAACGCTCCTTTACGGCCAAAAGCGCTTCGTTCCTCCCCCTCTCGATATAATAGTCAAATCCTCGCTCTGATTCTGCTGCAGAGGACTCTTGTCGCGGTTTTTTTAATTCGTCAAAACCCTCAGGCATAGCGAAAAAGTTATTAATAATATTATATCATATTACTATCTGTTTGTAAACGCACCGCGATTGAAACGCTTTTGATAAAACAAACATTCTCACATTCTTAAGAATGTGAGAATGTTTGCGGATAAAGTTGTAGCTCAAAATAATGCTTTACGAAATCGCTTTTTTAAATTCTTCAACCATCGGAACTTGTTCGGTCTCAACCCCGTATGATTCTCCGGTGTAAAGCGCTGTCCAGTCCGCGAGAACAAGTGAGGAAAAGATTTTGAGATATGGCGTATCGCCCTCGATAATGACGTCTTCAACCAAAAGCCCGCGATCGCGATACAATTTCCCAAGAACGTCCATGCGCTTTTGAATTTTTTCGCTGTCAGCCGAATCGCGAAGAAAAATAAAGTGGAATGCGCTGGAAAGCGCGCGCGTCGAATCAACGACATCAAAACCCGTCATCTCATTATGATTTAATTCCGGCAACACATTTGCAAACGCAGGAGTTTTTCCGGTTTCATTGAATTTTATTTTCCAGTTATAGGAGAGTCCGCGGTTTTTGCGCGACGCATAGATAATCGGAACTTTACCTCGAATGCGCTCCGCAAGCGATTTTCCCGCCTCTTCCTGTTCCGCTGGCTTGAGTACGGCCGCAAGCGCGCGGGCTTCCGCAAATTCATTCTCCTTTCGCATGATTTTCAAAAGCGCGAGAAAATTGAAGCCAGTCGCCATACGCGGCTGAATGCCTGTGTCAGGAATTTCGACATGCGGAAACTTGTCATGCTTTGCGAATTCAAGGATACGCCAACCCGCGCTTACCGCCGCCATTGGAATCCCTTTTTTCTTCGCCGCCCAATACGCAGAAATTGTCTCTTCGGTATTTCCCGAATACGAACTTAGGATAACGAGCGACTCCTTGAGGCGCTTTTCTGACATCGCCGGAAGGTCATAGTCGCGGTGCGAATAGATATCCGTCCCCGGAGACACTATTTCCAAAAGACCACCGGCAAGGTTTGATCCTCCCATGCCGCACACAATATATGAAGAATACTCCCCGAGGTTTTCTCCGTGTTCAACCTTCGGCTCAAACTCAAACTGCGTATGAAAATTCAATATGGCATCGCGCATTGACATTGTAATTTTTGTCGTTTAACTACTATTAATCATCGCTTCGTCCCCATCGTTTGAAAACAATGAGAAGAAGAATCGGAATCACAAACCACCAGATTTTAAGTGACGAGTTTGCAAATACTGTTTTTGTGAGAGGCGCGAGCGAGGCAACGGTCTCTTTCGGCAAAAATCCTATGATGATATGAAATAGAAATCCGACCTGGACGAACGAGAGCAAAAACACCTGCCACCACGCGCTTGCCCTGACCGGACTCCGCGATCTCCGTGAACCAAGCAAAAAATACAGAATGAGGAAGAGTGCAAGAAATAAAATGATTTTTGCGGCAAACGCGTCAACGAACGAGAGCCACGGAAGAACTTTCTCCTGCGGCAGGACCGAGAAAAGCGCAAATGCGATATATGTGTAAAAAATCGAGGAGATGATTCGGCGCTTGCCCATCATAACGCCGTAAAAAAACCCCGCGCCAACGAATGCGAGAACCAGAACAATATCCCATGAGGGATTTGATAAAAATCCCGCGGCAGAAGTTCTTGCGGAATCGTAGTACTGGGTTGCAGTAGCAATAGCGCCCATAGAAAATAGTATATCACGAGCACAAAAAATGACGAAGCCCGCGGGGAGCGGACTCCGCCACGGGCTTATGTTCTGATGAGGCCCGGACTTACCGAGACTCGCGCCGAAACCGGCGCCTTGCTCGCCGCAACGACCGTAATGCTGAATCGGTCGCCGTGCGAGCGCACGAGGTCTCCTACAGCGGCGTCGGACGTCGTTCCGCGTCCCACGACGCTCGCTTCGCCCTGCAAGAACGCCTCGAAGTCCTCCCCCCCTCTCTTCCTGATGACGATAGTGATCAAACCATCACCTCCTTTCTAAGTTAGAAAAGCACAATTCAGTATAAATGTCAATATTTATCAAAAAGTAACTCAAAAACGACATTTTATTTGACTTTTTATTAAAAATGGCGTATAATATAACAGGATAATGCTCTTTCCACTACCACCCTTACCACGGAGGACACGCAATGAACTGGATCATGATGGCGGCAACGGCGATTCTCTTTGCTGTTAACCTCGTTGCCTGCGGGCGGTCGGAAGAGCCGACACCCACCACGCAGCACGTCTCGGCCGGGAAGATCGAGACCCCCGATGTGGGGATAGCGAAACTGGACCCGCAACGCGCGAACCTGCAGAAGGAGCGAGATGAAACGAAGAAGCAAGAGACAATCAACCGCATTCGCATCGCGCTCGGGCTCAGGAGTCCTGGGAGGGATTCGATCGACAAGAAACGGCCAGCATGGGCGCAAGAAGTCGCAAGCCCGTCCGGGCCCGCCGCCACTGCGTGCGCGGATCTCGAGAAGTTCAACGAACTCTCGTACGCGTTTGGTGTCATCGGGAAGGCCTATAGCCTCCCGTACGAGATCTCGTGGGAGGACATCGCAGGCGATACCGCGACGACCGTTGCGGCCGACGCAAAGGCCGCCTACCGAAAGCTCGGACGCAGCGTGGCCGCGGGGTTCGTGGACGCCTTCAATATGCCGCAGATCGCACGAGCGAAGACACAGTGCGGCAGAGGCGAAGGATCCTTCACGCTCGATGAAGGCGACCGCCTGATGACGACGATCCTGTATGTTCTCACGGAAGTGAACGAGAGCCCGGCGACGATCAAGCAGACGCCAGGGTCGCTCCGATCCATGCTTCGCATTGACTTCATCGCGCGGCTCAGCGAGATCCGCAAGGGCATCGCCGAAGGCCGGGCATCGGAGTCAGACGGCATGGGGCACTTCCTTTTCGTCGCCCGCGAGGCGGTCGAGGAGTGGAAGTTCGCTCCCGGGGAACTCAAACTCACCAAGCAAGAGATCGCCGCCTACGGCGACTATCGAAGGAGGTGGTAAACAACATTAAGTAGTACCCCGGACGCGCAGCGCGTCCGGGGGCTTCATTTTTATAAAAATAAGTTGACTGATCGCTTTTTTATCATACCAACATTCTCAAGTATGTTGGTATGTTACTGAAACAAAAAACAACAGAGCGAATCATGCGATCAAAAATGACGAAGCCCGCGGGGAGCGGACTCCGCCACGAGCTTATGTTCTGATGAGGCCCGGACTTACCGAGACTCGCGCCGAAACCGGCGCCTTGCTCGCCGCAACGACCGTAAT
>Ga0209211_10002356_pt1 | contig 32787 bp, 30 predicted proteins | sample RifGroA2_FD_183992 | JGI IMG/M metagenome (GOLD analysis project Ga0209211, IMG submission 183992) | Groundwater microbial communities from Rifle, Colorado, USA - Groundwater A2 (SPAdes) (version 2) | ecosystem: Environmental > Aquatic > Deep subsurface > Groundwater | place: Rifle, Colorado... | reverse complement strand
GCTCCATCAGCGTGAACATCTTTTCCAGGTCGGTCAGGCTTTGCTTGATCTCGCGGTAGATCACGCCCAGAAAGTTCAGCGGAATGTAGAGCTGGATCATGAAGGCGTTGACCATGACCAGGTCGCCGAGTGTCATGCGCCCTTCGACCACACCCTGTGTGGCGCGCCACAGCATGGTGACTAAGGCCACGGCAATGATGAGCTGCTGGCCCGTATTGAGCAGGGAGAGCGTGGTCTGGCTCTTGACGGCGGCGCGGCGGTACTTCTCCAGGTTTTCGTCGTACCGCTGGGCTTCAAACTCTTCGTTGTTGAAGTATTTGACCGTTTCGTAGTTCAGCAGCGAATCAATGGCGCGGCTGTGGGCCGTGCTGTCCATGTCGTTCATCTTCTTGCGGAACTGGGTACGCCACTCGGTCACGGTGATGGTGAAGGCGATATAGACGCCCAGGGCCACGATGGTGATCCAGGCAAACCACACGTCAAACTTGACCGCCAGCAGCGTGAGCACCAGCGCCACCTCAATCAGCGTGGGGATGATGCTGTAGAGCGAATAGCTGATCAGCGAGTGCACGCCGCGCGTGCCGCGTTCGATGTCGCGCGTCATGCCGCCGGTCTGGCGCTCCAGGTGGAAGCGCAGGCTCATGGCGTGCAGGTGGCGGAACACCTCCAGGCTGATGCTGCGCGCCGCACCCTCGGTGGCCTTGGCAAACACCAGTTCGCGCAACTCGGTGAACAGCGAAGTGGACAGGCGCAGCGCGCCATAACCCAGCAGCAGCGCCGCGGGCACCACCAGCAGGGCCGTGGGGTCGCCGGGTTTCAGCGTCATGGCGTCCACCAAATTCTTGAGCAGCAGCGGCACGCCCACGTTGGCCATCTTGGCGCCCACCATGAAGGCCAAGGCGGCGATCACGCGCCATTTGTAAATCCACAGGTAGGGAAACAGGCGGCGCAGCGTGTCCCAGTCGGACTTGGGGGGCACCGCGGCTGCGGCCCCGGTGGCAGAAGCGTGGGCCAATGGGGTGGCAGCGGGGAGACCTGAGGGGCGCATGGGGGACAATCCGGGATAAGTTTCAAGTCAGGATTGTGCCCATGTCTACCAATACCAGCCCGTTGCTCGTTCAATTACCCACAGACCAGGAGCTGGTGCTCAAAGTCATTCCCATGCCTGGCGACTGCAATGCCAACGGCGACATCTTCGGCGGCTGGGTCATGGCCCAGGTCGATCTGGCCGGCTCGGTGCTGCCGGCACGCTACACCCAGGGCCGCATGGCCACCGTGGCGGTGAACGAATTTGTCTTCAAGCAGCCGGTGCGCGTGGGCGACATTCTGAGTTTCTTCAGCAAGGTCAGCCGCATTGGCCGCACCTCCATCACCGTGAAGGTGGAGGTCTATGCCGAGCGCTTCCGCAGCCAGGGGCAGTACATCAAAGTCACCGAAGCGTCACTCACCTATGTGGCCATTGACGACAACGGACAGCCCCGCGAGATACCGGTTCGCACTCTATAGCGCTATATTTTTAGTAGCGGCTTGCGCAATAACCACAGGGGCTGCAGGCCAATTTTTCATAAATTCTGCGCCACAGGCTGCAAAGCCTTTCCAGACCCTCGCTAAGGGTCTACGAGATCAGTGAGAACCCTATCGGTAAAACAGGGGGCTCCCGCTATAACCGAACTGCACAACACGAGGAGGCAAGGTGCAGTTCCTTCAATTGCTGATCAGCGGCGTCGCACAGGGGTGCATTTACGGCCTGATCGCACTGGGCTTCGTGCTCATTTACAAAGCGACCGAGACCGTCAGCTTCGCCCAGGGTGAGCTGATGATGCTGGGCGCGTTTGGCGGCCTGGTGGGCATGACCATGCTGGGCTTCCCCTACTGGGTGGCGGTGCCCAGCGCGATCGTGGCCATGGCGGTGTTCGGCATTCTGCTGGAGCGGGTGGTTATCCGCCCCATCCTGGGCCAGCCAGCGTTCTCCATCGTCATGCTGACCATCGGCATTGGTTATGTGGCGCGTGGCCTGATCACCATGATCCCCGGCATCGGCACCGACACCAACGCCCTGTCCGTGCCCTACAAGGACGAAATCCTCAAATTCGGTGGCAACGAGATGGGCATTGGTGCGCTGGTGCTCAACGTGGAACACCTTGTCATCATCGGTGCCACCGGTATCTTGTGCGCGCTGCTGTTTACGCTGTTTCGCTACAGCAAGCTGGGCATTGCGATGCAGGCCGCCTCGCAAAACCAGCTGGCCGCCTACTACATGGGCATTCCGGTGCAGCGGCTCAACGGCCTGGCCTGGGGCCTGGCGGCTGCGGTGGCGGCCATCGCCGGCATCTTGCTGGCACCCATCACCTTCGTGCACGCCAACATGGGCTTTATTGGCCTCAAGGCCTTTCCGGCCGCAGTGGTGGGCGGCTTTGGCAGCCTGCCCGGCGCCATTGTGGGCGGACTGGTGATTGGCTTGGTGGAGTCGTTTGCCGGCTTTTACCTGCCCGACGGTTTCAAGGACACCGCGGCCTATGTGGTGGTGCTGGTCATGCTGATGGTCAAACCCAACGGCCTGTTTGGCGAAAAACTGCGGAAAAAAGTCTGATGCGCTTTATCTTCAAAACGGATTACACGCAGGACATCAAGCTGGCCAAACACGGCGGGCATGTGTTCTGGTACAGCGTGCTGGCGGCCTTTCTGCTGGCCGCGCCCTGGTTGCTCACCGAGTACAGCTTGGCCCAGCTCAACCTGGTGCTGATCTACGCGGTGGCTGGCCTGGGGCTGATGCTGCTGGCCGGGTTTACCGGGCAGTTTTCGCTGGGGCATGCGGCCTTTCTGGGCGTGGGGGCCTACACCCAGGCCTACCTCACCGGAGTGGGTCTGCCTTTCTTTTTGTCGCTGGGTGTCTCGGGCTTTTTGTCGGCGCTCATCGGCATTGTGGTGGGGCTGCCGGCGCTGCGGCTCAAGGGCATTTACCTGGGCATGGCCACGTTGTCCTTTGGTTTCATCATCGAAGAGGTGTTTGCGCGCTGGGAGTCAGTCACGGGTGGCAACGCGGGCAAGTCGGTCGCGGCCATCAAGCTGCTGGGTTACGACCTGGGCAGTGGCGCCGGTTTTTACTTTGTCTGCCTGCTGGTCACCGTGGTCTGCACGCTGGGCATTCTGAACCTGCTGCGCGCACCCACTGGTCGCGCGTTTGTCGCGATTCGTGATTCCGAAATTTCGGCACAAAGCATGGGCATTCACCTGGCCTATTACAAGACGCTGTCGTTCTCCATCTCCGCGGCCCTGGCAGGCATGGCAGGTGCGCTGTACGCGCACAACCTGCGCTTTATCTCGCCCGACCAGTTCAACCTGATGCAGTCCATCGACCTGCTGCTCATGATTGTGATTGGTGGCCTGGGCTCCATCCACGGCGTGTTCCTGGGCGCCATCTTCCTGATCATCCTGCCGCAGGGCATCTCGGCGGTCAAAGAGTTCTTGCCCGAATTCATCGGCCAGGCACCGGGCCTCAAAAGTGTGATTTATGGCGCCATGCTGATCGCTTTTGTGCTGTTTGAGCCCATGGGCCTGTACGGCCGTTGGCTCAAGGTACGCACTTATTTGCAGATGTTCCCGTTCTACCGCAAGGGCATGTTCAAGCGGCAGAAGTCGTTCCAAAAGTCAGATCGGCTGAAATGACCCCCGACACCCTACTTTCTGCCCAAAACCTCAGCGTGCGCTTTGGCGGCGTGCTGGCGGTCAACAACGTGAGCTTTGACGTCAAACAGGGCGAGGTTTTCACCCTCATTGGCCCCAATGGCGCGGGCAAAACCACGGTGTTCAACCTGATCAGCCGCATCTACACCCCCACCACCGGCGACATCGATTACCAGGGACCGCAGGGCCCGCTCAAACTCACGGCACAGCCGCCGCAGGACGTGGCCTCGCTGGGCATTGCGCGCACCTTCCAGAACATCGAACTGTTTGAACACGCCAGCGTGTTGCACAACCTGCTGATTGGCCGCCACACGCACCGCCGCACCGGGATGTGGCAAGACCTGTTTTTTACCTCTGCCGTGCGCGAAGCCGAACTCAAGGCCCGCGAAAAAGCGGAAGAAGTGATCGAGTTTCTGGACCTGCAGCACCACCGCGATGCGCTGGTGGCCGGCCTGCCCTACGGCGTGCGCAAGGTGGTGGAAATGGCGCGTGCGCTGTGCACCGAGCCGCGTCTGCTGCTGCTGGACGAGCCGTCGAGCGGTCTGAACGTGGAAGAGACCGATGACATGGCCTTCTGGATCCAAGACATCAAAAACGAGCTGGGCATCACCGTGCTGATGGTGGAACACGACATGAGCCTGGTGTCCAAGGTGAGCGACCGCGTGCTGGCCATGAACCAGGGCGAGGTGCTGGCCATGGGCACGCCACGCGAGGTGCAGGCCGACCCAGGCGTGGTGGAGGCCTACCTGGGCTCCATCGACGATGTGTCGTCCCTGCGCCGCCAAAACACCACGGAGGCCGCATGAGCACACAGCCGCCCCCCATCAGTGACCAACCGGTGCTCAAGCTCCTGAACGTGGAGAGCGCCTACGGCCCCATCAAGGCCATTCGTGGCGTGAGCCTGCAGGTGCGCCGTGGCGAGATTGCCACCGTGCTGGGCTCCAACGGTGCGGGCAAAACCACCATCCTCAAGACCATCTCCGGCATCATCGATCCGCGCAAGGGCTCGGTGGAGTTCAAGGGCGAAGACATCACGGCGCAAGACCCAGCCTACATCGTGCAAGAAGGGCTTTCCCATGTGCCCGAGGGGCGCGAGGTGTTTCCGCTGCTCAGCGTACGGGACAACCTGCTCATGGGCGCCTACACCCGCTCGGACCGCGACGGTGTGGCCAAGGACATTGAGACGGTGTATGGCTACTTCCCCATCCTCAGAGAGCGCGCCACACAGGATGCCGGCCTGCTCTCCGGTGGCCAGCAGCAAATGCTGTCGATCAGCCGCGCACTGATGGCCAACCCCGACCTGATTTTGTTGGACGAACCCAGCCTGGGCCTGAGCCCGAAGCTCACCAAGGAGATCTTCGAGATCGTGGTGCGCATCAACCGCGAGCGCGGCACCACCATTCTGCTGGTGGAGCAAAACGCCAACATGGCGCTCAACGCCTCCGACTACGGTTATGTGCTGGAGAACGGTCGCATCGTGATGGAAGACACCTGTGCCCACCTGCGCGAGAAGGACGACATCAAGGAGTTCTACTTAGGGCTGAAGGAAGACGGCGTGCGCGGCGAGCGGCGCTGGAAAAAGAAAAAGACCTGGAGATAAAAGCATGGGCCTCTGGGACACCTCACACATTCAACCGCGCAGTGACATCGTCATGGCGGGCGACACCATTCCCGCCATGTTCTGGAACGCGGTGAAAACGCGCGGCCCGAATATCTGGATGCGCCAAAAACACCTGGGCCTGTGGCGCAGCTGGACCTGGAACCAGACCGCCGATGCCGTGCGCGAGATTGCCGGTGGCCTGATGAGCCTTGGTTTCCAAAAAGGCGACACCGCTTCTGTGCTGGCCAACACCGTGGTGGAGTGGGTGTGGGCCGACCTGGGCGTGTTGTCCGCCGGTGGCGTGTCCAACGGCATCTACCCCACCGACGCTGCCAGCCAGGTGCACTACCTGTGTGAAGACTCCTCCACCAGCATCCTGTTTGTGGAAGACGACGAACAGCTTGACAAGGCGCTGGAAGTACGCGACCAGTGCCCCAAGCTGCGCACCATCGTGGTGTTTGACATGGAAGGCCTGCGTGGGCTGGACGACCCCGGCGTGATCAGCCTGGACGCGCTGCGTGCGTTGGGCCGCGCCTACAACGCCACCCATCCGCAGGCGGTGCAACAGCGTGTGGACGCCTGCAAACCACACGACCTGGCGATTCTGGTCTACACCTCGGGCACCACAGGCAAGCCCAAAGGCGCAATGCACCTGCACCAGGGCCTGGTCTACACGGTGCGCGGCTTCAACACCCTGATTGCACAGAGCGACCAGGATGAACGCATGTGTTTTCTGCCGCTGTGCCACATTGCAGAGCGCATGGGCGGCGAATACTTCGCGCTGTACACCGGTGCCAAGCTCAACTTTGTGGAGAACCCTGAGACCATCCCCGAGAACGTGCGCGAGATTGCGCCCACGGTCTTCACTGCGGTGCCACGCGTTTGGGAAAAGTTTTACTCGGGCGTGATGATCGGGCTCAAAGAGGCCGGCTTCATCCAGCAGGCGGCGTACGGCTGGGCCATTGGAGTGGGCACACGCATTGCCGACCGGGTGCTGGCGGGCCAACCGGTGGGCGGCTGGCTGAAGCTCCAGTTTCGCGTGGCGCAAGTGCTGGCGCTCAACAATGTGCGCAAACTCATTGGCATCCACCGCGCACGTTACCTGGTCACCGGGGCGGCACCCATCTCGCCCGACCTGGTGCGCTGGTACCTCGCTTTGGGTGTGCCCATGCTGGAGGTATGGGGCATGACGGAGACCTGCGGCGCCTCCACCGGTGTGCCGGCAAACAAGATCAAACCTGGCTCGATTGGCCCCGCTGCGGGGTTTAACGAGGTGAAACTGGACCCAGCCACCGGCGAAATTCTGGTGCGTGGCAAAAACGTCTTTGCCGGTTACCTGAACCTGCCCGAGAAAACTGCCGAAACGATTACTGCGGACGGCTGGCTGCACACGGGTGACGTGGGGGTGGAAGACGAAGACGGCTACTTCCGCATCACCGACCGCATGAAGGACATCATCATCACCGCGGGCGGCAAAAACATCACCCCCAGCGAGCTGGAGAACGACCTGAAGTTCTCGCCCTACATCACCGACGCCGTGGTGATTGGCGACAAACGCGCCTACCTCACGGTGATCGTGATGATTGACCAGGAAAACGTGGAGAAGTTCGCCCAGGACGCCGATGTGCCGTTCAGCAACTACACCTCCCTGACCCGCGCGCCCGAGGTGCAGGCGCTGATCCAGGCCGAGCTGGACCGGGTGAACCAGAAGTTTGCGCGCGTGGAGCAAATCAAAAAGTTCTTCCTGCTGGAAAACCAACTCACGGCAGAAGACGAGGAACTCACGCCCACCATGAAGCTCAAACGCAAGCTGGTGGAGAAAAAATACGAAGCCCAGATCGAGGCCATGTACCGTTGATTGAGTGTGTAGCTAATTAATCCAGGAGACAAACCATGAAACTGCGAACCGCCCTATCCCTCGCCACCCTGGCCCTTGCGGCCACCGGTGCCAGCGCCCAGCAAGGCGTCAGCAAGGACGAAATCCTGCTCGGCTCCATCCAGGACTTGTCCGGCCCCATCGCCGGTTTTGGCAAGCAGTCTCGCCTGGGCATGCTACTGGCCGTGGACGAGATCAACGAGCAAGGCGGCATCAATGGCCGCAAGGTCAAAATCCTCGTCGAAGACTCGGCCTACGACCCCAAGAAGGCCGTACTGGCCGCACAAAAGCTGGTCAACCAGGACAAGATTTTCATGATGGTGGGCCACATCGGCACGGCGCAGAACATGGCCGCCATGCCGGTGCAGTTTGAGAAGAACGTGATCAACTTCTTCCCCATCACCGCCGCGCGCGAAATGTACGAGCCCTTCCACAAGCTCAAGTACTCCTATGCCGCCCCCTACTACGACCAGATGCGCCTGGCCGTGCCGAAGCTGGTGAAGGAAAAGGCCGCCAAAAAGGTCTGCACCATGTACCAGGACGACGACTTTGGCCTGGAAGTGCTCAAGGGCGGCGAGGATGGGCTGAAGACCATCGGCATGGAGTTTGCAGAGAAGACCTCGTACAAGCGTGGTGCCACCGACTTCTCGTCGCAGGTCTCCAAGATGCAGGCCAGCGGCTGCGACTTCATCGTGCTAGGCACCATCATCCGCGAGACCATTGGCGCCGTGGCCACCGCCCGTAAGTTGGGCTACAACCCCACCTTCATTGGATCGAGCGCTGCCTACACCGACCTGATCCACAAACTGGGTGGCCCGGCCATGAACGGCGTGTACGCCACCATGACCGTGCAAAACCCCTACACCGATGAGCAGTCCCCTGCCATCCGTTTCTGGGCCAACAAGTACAAGACCAAGTTCAACGAAGACCCCACCGTCTTCTCGGTCTACGGCTACAGCATCATCAACACCTTTGCCACGGTGGCGGGCAAGGCTGGCAAGAACCTGAGCTCGGACAGCTTCATCAAGGTGATGGACACGCTGAGCATTCCGAGCGACATCTTCGGCAGCGCCCCCCAGTCCTTCAGCGCCACCAAGCGCCTGGGCAGCAGCGCCTCGCGCATCTCGCAAATCACCGACGGCAAGTGGAAGGTGGTCTCCGAGTACGTGGGTGACCCGGCCGTGAAAAAATAAGGCAAAAGCCTGTGCAGCAAAAGGCCACCGCGAGGTGGCTTTTTGCTGTGGGGCTCCCTGAACTCGGCCCGCCCTTCCGGGGCACTGCAGGCGGATCCCCCAATCGCCTGAACAGGGCAATTTTTAATCACCATTCTCTGGGGTCGAGCTCCCGCGTTTGTTTCTACACTCGGTGTAATCCCCACTGCCTGGCACGAAACCATGTCTGCACTCGACCAAACCGTTCTTGAGATGTTCAACCATCTCGTCCAGAAACACCCGGAGCTCGCCCGCACGCTGGAACAGCTTGCCGGCATGGCGCAGGGCCCGGAGTCCAGTGACCTGGAACACTGGCGTGCCCGCGGCTTCGCGGCCCCCAGCCCCAACTTCATCAAGCGGGCTACCGTGCTTCGCAATGGCCTGCCCAATGCCACCTGGGTAGAAACCGGCACCTACAAGGGTGAAACCACGGAGTTGCTCGCCCAGAACTCCCCGATGGTCTACAGCATCGAACCTGCGCCCTCGCTGTATGCAGAAGCCCAGCAAAAGTTCGCAGCGACCAGCAATGTGGAAATCATCAACGCCCCCAGTGAGACCGCCCTTCCCGAGTTGTTACCCAAACTCAGCGGCGACATCAGTTTCTGGCTCGACGGCCACAACAGTGGAGGCGTGACCTTCAAAGGCCCCAACGACACACCCATCGTGGAAGAATTGCAATGCATCTCCCAGCACTTGGGGCGCTTTGAGAAGGTCGTGGTCCTGATTGACGACATCCGGCTGTTCAATGGCCGCATCTACACCTACGGCCCCTACCCCAGCCGCGACTACCTGGTGGACTGGGCACGCGAGCACCAGATGACTTGGCACATCGAGCAGGATATTTTTGTCTGCAAGAACTTCTAACCACTTGGCTACGGCCATTGGGTACACAGCGCTGCCTCGTCCAACGGGGCCACATCGCCAGGCATCCAGAGCCACGAGGCGGTCCCTTTGGGATGCACCGGCGGCATGACGGGTCGATCTTCGGATGGTGACCAGAACACCTCACTCATACACACCGCCATCGGGCTAACGCCTGAATCAAACCGAACCCTCTGAACTGCCATGCTGGTGAACAACAGCGCCCGGTAGTAGGCCTCGGACTGCGTCTTGCCCTCACACAGCTGCGCCAGCATGACCGACAAGATGTCCAAGGCCTAGTCCACGCCAATACCAACGCCACGGCGATCAAGGGCAAATTAGCGACCTTGACGCACCAGCCCAACCTCACCATAAGTGCCTCGGCCAAAAATGAGGTCAGCCGGCGTCATCAGCACCCAAGGTGTCACGTCCGATTTCGGGCGGTCAGCTTCTTCGGAAGAAACGCCAGCCGGCGCTGTGGTGGCTGCATTCAACAAAAAGCATGCGGGCGGCTGCAAGTCCGTGGCGTTTCATCCGCAGTTCCTATTTCAGAAAGTAGTGCGCACCGACAAGGTGATGTAGTTTCGGTCTTTGAGCGCTTGCTGGTACTGCGCGTTGTTGGCGGAATCCAACGTGGTCGCGGCGTTGCCGAGGAATTGCACATAGTTCACCGCAAAATTCCACGAGCCCAAGTACGTGCCTGCCAGCCCCACACTCAAGTCCCCTCCTTTGTCTACGCCAAATCCAGGACCTACCGCCGAAGATCGGCCTTGGGCATAGCCCACACCGATGGAAGGGGTCAAATCCAGACCCGGGCTGACTTGCCGGTAGGTGGGTGCGTACACCATGCGTACGGCCCATGCAGATTCGTCGGCATTGGGGTTGAGCATGTTTGCGTTCTTGGTCACACTCAGTCGACGGTTCCAAGCGACCTCCCCTACCAGAGACGCCTCTCTGGAAATAAAAGAGGGGCCCAAGGAGGCAATCCAGGAGACCTGCGCGTGCCCGGTCTGCCCCACGGCGTAACCCGGGTTGCCGTTGTTGTCGAAGCCAACGTTGGCGCCAGAAACCGTGTTGATGGCCAGCCCAGAGCTGGCGAGCGGCGCATTGTCACGAACCGAAACTTCCCCTGCCCACCCCCATTCACCCACCGACTTGGAGAAGCTCGCTCCGTAGGCGCGAATGCCCTCGTGATAAGCCCAGCGGTAAGAACTGGGTGTAGGCGAGCTGGTGTTGTATATGTTGCTCGGGGTGTTCGCGTGGTAACGGGTGACGTACAGGCCGAAGTCGGTGTCGATGGACGGCACCCGAAAACGCAGCTGGACACCGCCTTGTCCGTCGCTGCTGGGCTCCAGGTCCGCGCGCCGCACAAATGAGAAAGGTCCGGCAGAAATTTTCTCGGCGCCTGGACCCATGGCGTCGCTGCTTGACAGGTAGGCTCCCACAGGCATTAACCGGGTTTTTTCCCACTCATAGCTCACGTAAGCACCAAGGGTCACGTCGGAAGAGAGCTGCACCTGGCCTGACAACTTGCCCGTCGGACGCGCCACTTCCTTGAACGTGGCGTTTGGAACGGAGAGCAGCTTGATCAGGTCCAGAGGTGCTTGTCCGCCAGCGATGCCATTGGCACCAAAGAAGAGGCTCTCACCCCAAAGCAAGGTGTGGCGCCCCAAGCGAGTCGACGCGGATTTGCCGCCGACTTCGAAATTGCTGTAGACAAACGCATCCAATAACTCTGCGTCTCCCCCCATCAGTCGACGCGTCTCCGAGGGGAACTCACTGCCCGGCGTATGGTTGGACGTACCGCTGCTGTTCCCGGTGCCACCTGCGTAAGCACCGTCGTGCCACGCCGCGGCACTGACACGTGCTCCGTAGCTGGGCCCGGCAAGGTCGATTTCGCTCAGCAAGTCAATGCGGTTCGAAACAATCCCACGACCAAAATTGTTGTTACCGTCGTTCTGGTTGAGCGTACCGGTTCCGTTGGACAGCTCGGGGAGCGGAGAGTCCAGGCGGTTCATGGCACTGTATTTCACCGTGTTGTCCCAGCGCAGCTTCCAATCTGGATTGCCGATATCGATCTCACCCGCAGAAGCCGATTGCGCAGCAATCAATGCCATGGTTGCGACCGACACTGCGTGGCGGCGTCCGCGCGGAAGTACGGGCTTGGCGCCCGCACGCACTTCTTTTGTCATGGTTTGTCTCCGTTGTATTTTTTCACTCGATCCGCAAAGATGCTGGGATCCTCACTGGACAGGGCGCAACTTTAGAGAGACCGCATTCATTCGAGAAATGGATTCTTTGGATGCTTGACATCGGCCAAGCCAATATCAGGGATTACCCGCGACACCTCAACGCATGCGATTCAACACACCCGATGGCAACCCCTCGTATGCGGCTCCCGGCGTTGATAGCAACTCAAGAAACGATATAGGCCGCAGCCCCGGTGGACAGCAGCTTGCCATCGGCGCCCAGAAACTCCATGCGGGTGGAGGCTACGCGCGAGCCCAAGCGCATGACCTCGGCGCGCAGCTCAAAGCCCTCGCCAATGCCGGGGCGCAGGTAGTCCACGCGCAGGTCGATGGTGCCCAGCTTGGCGAAACGGTGCAGGCGCTGCAGCGGCGCCTCGTCCATATGGCGCGCACCAATGGCCGCCATCACAGCCAGGCCGCCCATGGCGTCCAGCCCGGCGCTGATGACACCGCCATGGATGCGGTTGAAGCTGTAATGGCCCACCAGTTCGGGCTTCATGGCGATGTGCGCCACCACGCGCTCGGGCGTGATACTGGCAATCTTGAGGCCCAGCACCTGGTTGAAGGCAATGCTGTGCTCGAAGATGCGCCGCAGCCCCTCGATGAACTCGGCTTCAAACACCACCGGGGTAGTTGAACTGTCAACGGACGTAACGGGCACAGGTGTTTTGGGCATGGGGCATTCTCACAGGCCGAGCTGACGACTGGCCAACTCTTTCATGATCTCTTCGGCTCCACCGCCAATCATCATCACCTTGACCTCGCGGTAGATGCGCTCGCAGGCGGTGCCGCGCATATAGCCCATACCGCCCAGAATCTGCACGCCCTGGTCGGCGCAGAACTGCATGGTTTGCGTAGCGTGGTTTTTGAGCAGGCACACCTGCGCCACCCACTCCGCGCCCTTGGCGGATTTGTCGCCACGGTCACCCGCATCGGCGCGGGCGGACACGGCGTGCAGCCAGGCGCGCGTGGACTCGATGCGCATCTTCATATCCATGAGCTTGTGGCGGATCACCTGGTGGTCAATGAGCGCGGTGCCAAAGGTCTTGCGCTGCTGCGCCCAACCCAGCGCCTCGTCGTAGCAGCACTCGGCAAACCCCAACGCCATAGCCGACATCGACAAGCGCTCGCCGTTGAAGTTGGTCAGGATGATCTTGAAGCCCGCACCTTCTTCGCCCACCAGGTTGCTGGCCGGTACGCGCACATTGTCAAAGCGCAGATGCGCGGTGTCCGAGCAGAGCCAGCCCATCTTCTTGAGCGGGCTGCGCGACAGTCCCACCGCATCGCCAGGCACCATGAGCATGGAGATGCCCATCGCGCCTTTGTTCTTCAGATCGGTGCGCACCGCCACCGTGACCCAGTCGGCACGCATGCCCGAGGTGATAAAGACCTTTTCACCGTCCACCACGTACTCATCACCTTCCAGTCGCGCCGTGGTTTTGAGGGCCGACACATCGGTGCCGCCGCCGGGTTCGGTAATGGCCAATGCGGCAATCTTCTGGCCGGCCAACACATCGGGAATCACCCGCTGCTGCAGCGCGGGTGACCCATGGCGCAGCACCGGCGGCAGGCCAATGTTGTGGCTGAACAGGCTGGCCATGAGCCCGCCACTGCCGCCTGTGCGGGCCAGCGCAATCGTCATGGCATTGCGCAGCGCCCAGGGTGCGGGTGTGCCACCCATCGCCTCGGGGTAGCCCAGGCCCAGCCAGCCCAGATCGGCCGCACGCTGGTAGAGCGCACGTGGGAATTCACCCGCCTCCTCCCAGTCGTTCAGGTGCGGCGCCACCTCGGTGCGGATGAAGCGGCGCGCCGCCTCTTCTACCGCGGCGATGTCTTCGGGTCCGATGTCCAACGTGGTGTCCAGCACCGCGCTCATGGGGTAAACACCTTGGGCAGCTTGGCGCGGTGAAAGCCGTTGAAAGGCTTGATGCCATCACGCGCCTGGGCTTTTTCGTCGGCCACGCGCATGGGGTAGCCCATGCGGGCCTGTGGGCGTGCGCCGTCGATGCGCAGCGTGCTGCCGCTGATGAAAGACGCCGCCGGGCTCAGCAAAAACACAATGCCGGCCGCCGTTTCGGCCTCGGTACCAAAGCGGCCCACGGGCACGGTCTTGGCCATCTCGCGCACCATGGGCGCCATCTCGGCCGGGTAATGGTCCATGCCGCTGGAGGCGATGTAGCCCGGCGCCACCGCGTTCACGCGCACACCCCGGTTGGCCCACTCTACGGCCGCCGTCTCGGTCAAGCTCACCATACCGGCACGCGCTGCGCCGCTGTGGCCCATGCCGGGCATGGAGCCCCACATGTCAGCCACGATGTTGACGATGGCACCACCGTGTTTGGCCATGGTCTGGGTGTAACACTCGCGCGACATCAAAAAACCGCCGGTGAGGTTGGTGTGGATCACCGCCTCCCAGCCCTTGGCGCTGATGGCCTCCAGCGGCGTCATGTACTGGCCGCCCGCGTTGTTCACCAGGCCGTCAATGCGCCCGTGCTGGGCCAGAATGTCGGCCACGGTTTGTTTGACCGCCTCTTCTTGGCGAATGTCGCAGCTGTGGATGCTGGCGGTGCCACCGTCCTCCGTCAGCTCGGCCTGCACGACCTGCAGCTTCTCCAGCTTACGCCCTACCAGCGCCACAGTAGCGCCCAAGGCCGACAGCTCGTGCGCCACACAGCGCCCGATGCCGGAGCCCCCACCGGTGACCACCACCACCTTGCCCGCAAACAAGCCGGGCGCAAAAACCGAAGCGTACGACATCAGGACTCCTTCAAGAACAGGGACACGGCCGCGTTGCCAAGCTCTTCGATGGAGGCACCCTTGCGCGCATCGAACCATTGCACCGACCAGTTCAGTGCGCCCAAAATCAGCAACCGCGCCAGGCCCACCGGGGCCTTGAGCTGGCCGCTGGCGTGCAGCGCGTTGAGCACTGGCATCCACAGCGCTTCGTAGTCGGCAATCAGTTTGGCCAGCACCTTGCGCTGGCGCACATGGAGGGAGCGCCACTCGTACAACATCACCGGCACAAAGTCGTTGCCAGGCCCCAGCAGCACGGCAAAGTGCGCATGCACCAGCGCCCGCAGTTGCTCGGCGGGTAGCAGCGCCGCATAGCCGGGCTGGCCAAAGGCGGCCTGTTGGTTGGCCAGCGCGGTGTGCATGCCCTGCTCCATCACGGCAAACAGGAGCGCGTCTTTGCTTTTGAAGTGGTAGAACGGCGAGCCACTTTGCATACCGGCGGCGGCGGCAATGTCACGCGTGGTAGTGGCGGCAAAACCCTTGCGGCGGAACAGCTGGGCGGCGGCGCTCAGCAGTTCGTGACGGCGGTTGCCGTCGTCGCGCTCGTCCACGGTTTTGCGGGGGCGCCCGCGCGGGCGTTTGGGGGCATCGGCGGACGGGCTGGTATCGGGTTCGGGCAGTGCGGTCAGGCTGTCGGGGGGCGTCATGCCCGCACCTTACCAAAGCCTTTTATTTTTAGCAAGCGTTTGCTTGGTAAAAATAGCCCGCGTTGCCGACGGTCACTGCGGGCGTACAGGCAGTGTGCGGGTCTCGCCGATGGACATCAGAAAAAACTGCGCGTCGGACAGCTGCCGCGCACGTTTGGCGTCGGCCAGGTCCTGTGGTGGTTGGTCCAGCGGTTCGTCGGTTAACTGGAAGGTGCCCCAGTGCATGCCCACGCTGCGCTGGGCACCCAGGTCCAGGTGGGCTTGCACGGCTTCTTCGGGGTTCATGTGCTGCTCGCGCATGAACCAGCGCGGCGCGTACGCCCCCACGGGCAAGAGCGCGATGTCAAAGCCGCCGCCCAGGGCCTCGGTCTGGCGTGTGGCCAGGCGCAGGCGGGTATCTAAAAAATCTTTGCTGTAACCGGCATCACCGCCAAAGTACCAGTGCAGATCCCGCCCCAGCACGGCCCAGCCACCCCACAGCGTGGTGCTGCGGTCGGCCACCCCGCGGGCCGACCAGTGCTGCACAGGCGTGAACACAAAGTCCACGCCGCGCACGCTGTGTTGTTGCCACCAGTCCAACTCCACCACGCTGTCGATGCCAATGGCCGTGAACCAGGGCTTTTGCCCCAGGGGCACCAAAAACAAGGTGCTGCTGCCCGCGGCCAAGGCCCGCTGGTGCAGCGCCACAACACTGTTGCGGTCCAGGTGGTCATAGTGGTTGTGGGAGATCAGCACCACGTCGATGGGCGGCAGCGCATCCAGCGCCACACCCGGCGGCACCACCCGTTTGGGGCCCAACAGCTGCACCGGCGAAGCGCGCTCACTAAATATCGGATCGGTCAGCACATTCAGGCCGCCAGCCTGCACCAGCAGGCTGGCATGCCCCACCCAGGTGATGGCCGGTGGCGACGCCGACTGGCCCGCCGTGCTGTCGGGCGCGCTGCGCTGGTAGCCCTGGATGCGCGGCAGATCGGGGGCCACCTGGGGTGTGGGCGTCTGGGCGGGTTTAGGCAGGCCTTCGCGCCAGGACTCCCACTGCCAGCGCAGCAGCTCGGTGAACGGTTTGTTAACCGCACCCACGTAGTGGTTGCGAAAGCCGTCGGGCGTGTGGTGCGACTTGCTGGGGTCGTAGTAAGGATTGGCAGCGGCCAGTGTGGTTGCGCAAAACGCTATAAAAACAATAGCTGCTTGCGCAATATCCACGAGGGCTAGAGGCCTATTTGACATAAAAATCCGCTGCCAACGGCTCAGACCTTGCTGAAGTCGGGGCGGCGTTTTTCCATGAAGGCGGTGAAGGCTTCCTTCGCGGCAGGCTGGCCCAGCATGGTGCCGAAGCTCACCGCTTCTTCGTCAATACGCGCCAGCACCTGCTCCATCTGGCCCTTCTTGAGCAGGCGTTTGGTTTCGACCAGCGAAGCCAGGGGCTTGGCAGCCAGCTTGCGCGCCTGGGTCTGGGCAATGCCATTGGCTTCGGTAGGTGGCACCACGCGGTTGGCCAGCCCCACTTCGAGCGCGGCCTCGGCCATGAAGGGTTCGCCCAGCAGCAGCGCCTCGGCCGCACGGTGGTAACCCAGCATCTGCGGCACCAGCAGGCTGGACGCCGCTTCAGGGCACAGGCCCAGGTTCACAAAAGGCATGGAGAAGGCGGCGTTGTCACCCGCGTAGACCAGGTCGCAGTGGAACAGCATGGTGGTGCCAATGCCCACGGCCGGGCCGCACACGGCCGCCACAATGGGTTTGGGAAACGACGCCAAGGCGCGCAAAAAGCGGAACACCGGCGCGTCCTGCGTCTTGGGCGCGTTGCTCAAAAAGTCGCCAATGTCATTGCCCGCGCTGAACACCGTCATATCCCCCTGGAAGACCACCACCCGCACGGCGCTGTCGTCCCGTGCAGTGTCCAGTGCGTCGGCACAGGTGGCGTACATGGCCTGGGTGAAGGAGTTTTTCTTTTCCACCCGGTTCAGGGTCGGTGGTGTCGATCAGGATGTCTTGCATGGTCAGTCTTCTCAAGAAAAGGAGTGCCCGGATTGGATCACTGTTTGTAATAGACGATCTGGTGGGTGGTCACCAGCAGCACACCGGCTTCGTTCCAGAGCTGGCTGCTCTGGTCAAAAAAACCGTTGCGAAAGGCCTGCGCCTGCGCCTGGCCCAGCAGGTAACCGGTACCGGTGGCAGCCAGTTGCTCTGCGCTGGCATGGAAATACACCGTGAGCGACACCGTGCCCACCGGCACATGGCTGGCGCGGCGGATGAAGACGCGCGGAAAAAAGATGTCCGAGATGGAGGCCAGCGAGGCGAAGTCCAGCGGGCGCGGCGGGTTGTCGCGCACCCAGATCTGCGACAGGCTGCTGTGGCCCGAACCGTCCCACACGGAGGGAATGTTGCCGGTAATGGCACGCTGCTCGTAACGCTGCACAAAGGCCATGGGGGCAGACACCTGCGGCAACGGCACCTCGGCCGGCGGCGGGCACAGGGGCATGGGTTCTTCGTCCACGCCCCAGGTCTCGCGGCGCACTGCCGTCACGGCCGTGCCGGTCATCACGATTGCATCGCCCTGTTGGATCTCCAGGGTCCAGTGCTGGGTGGAACGGTTGGTGCGGGCTGCGCGCGCCATCACCGTGAAAGGCCCATCGGCCAAGGCGGCACAAAAGTTTACGGTGAGTGACACCGGGTCGCCCAGGCGGTCGGGGTGCTTCAGCACCGCGTGCAGGGCTTGGGCCGTGGTGATGCCGCCAAAGGGCCCCACCATGTTGGCATAGGCCGGGTGGGTGTGTCCCGCCCAGCTGCCATCGGGCTGCGCCTGCAGCGCAATGGCTTCATCAAAAACGTGTGTGCTCATTCAACAAGTCTCCAGGTGCCGCGGAGCATACCGCCCCATGCAAAAGGCCACCCGAGGGTGGCCTTGGTCTGGCGCTATTTACACGCGCTCAAAGATGCCGGCAGCCCCCTGCCCGGTACCTACGCACATGGTCACCATGCCGTACTTCAGGTTGTGGCGGCGCAGTGCGTGGATCACGGTGGCGGCACGGATGGCACCGGTGGCACCCAGCGGGTGGCCCAAGGCAATGGCGCCGCCCATGGGGTTGACCTTGGAGGCGTCCAGGCCCAGGGTGTTGATGACAGCCAGCGACTGGGCCGCAAAGGCTTCGTTCAATTCGAACCAGTCGATATCACTGTGTTGCAGACCCGCATAACGCAAGGCCGCAGGAATGGCTTCGATCGGGCCAATGCCCATGATCTCGGGCGGCACGCCACGGGCCGCGAAACTCACAAAACGGGCCAAGGGGGTCAGGCCAAACTGTTTGACGGCTTTTTCGCTGGCCAGGATCAGCGCGCCGGCGCCATCGCTGGTCTGGGAGCTGTTACCGGCAGTCACACTGCCGCGGGCCGCGAACACGGGCTTGAGCTTGGCCAGGCCTTCGATAGAGGTGTCAGGACGGGGGCCTTCGTCCAGGCTCACGGTGCGGGTCTTGGTGGAGACTTCACCGGTCGCCAGGTTGGGCGTGCGCTCGATCACGTCGATCGGGGTGATTTCGTTGGTGAATTCGCCAGCCTGCTGGGCCTTGATGGCGCGCAGGTGGGACTCCAGCGCAAACGCGTCCTGCATTTCACGGGTGACCTTCCACTGCTGTGCCACCTTCTCGGCGGTCAAGCCCATGCCGTAGGCGATGCCCACGTTTTCGTCACGCGCAAACACTTCGGGGTTGAAAGACGGCTTGCCGCCGCCCATGGACACCATGCTCATGGACTCGGCACCACCGGCGATCAGCACATCGGCCTCACCCACGCGGATGCGGTCGGCAGCCATCTGGATGGCGGAGATGCCGGAGGCGCAGAAGCGGTTGACGGTGATGCCGCCCACGGGGTGGTCAAAGGCCAGGCCCACGGCCACGCGGGCCATGTTCATGCCCTGCTCACCTTCGGGGAAGGAGCAACCAATGATGGCGTCTTCAATCGCCTTGGGGTCCAGGGTGGGGACCTGCAGCATGGCGCTGCGCAGGGCAGCCACCAGCAGCTCGTCAGGGCGAGTGTTGCGGAAGTAGCCGCGGCCAGAGCGCCCGATGGGCGTGCGCGTGGCGGCAACGATGTAGGCGTCTTGGACTTGTTTCATAAAAACTCCTGGTTCGATCCGTGGGGGACAGGGCAAGCGGCTAGGCCGCTGCGTTGTGTCCCGACATCACTTTGGGTTTTGGGGTGGGGATCCACGCCCAGATAAATTCACACTGGATAGGCTGCTCGCCCGACTCGTCACTCACCAACACCGGCACACTGACCTCGCCCTTGTCGCTTTGCTGCATCAACAGGCGTTGTGCGTCGGACAGCGTGGCCACGGCGCGCAAGGCACCCTGGGCACGGCGTTTGAAGTCGATGTGCATGGTCTTGGCCAGCGGCAGGCAGTCGTCCCGCACATTCATGCCCACCACCATGCCGGTGGCCGTTTCGGCCAGCAGCGCCATGGCCGCGGCATGCACGCCCTGGATGTGGTTTTGCACGCGGCGCACATTGGCCACCGCAATCTCCACCCGCTCGGGCGCCATGTGCGCAAAGTCCAGCCCTGCAGTGCCGGTGAAAGGCACAGCGCGGCCCATGACCTTGTTGCGCAGCCAGGGGCGCAGTGCAGCAGGCACGCGGTCCAGCTTGGCAACCGAACGGGCAAGGCGGTTGGGCTGGGCCATCTTAGTTGCGCACCGGTTTGCCGGTGGACATCATGCCCATGATGCGTTCCTGCGTCTTGGGGTGGGTCAGCAGGCCGCAGAAGGCCTTGCGTTCCATGGCCATGAGGTATTCCTCGGTCACCAGCGTGCCAGCATCCACCTGGCCACCGCACACCACTTCGGCAATCAGCAGGCCGATGTGGAAGTCGTGCGCGCTAATAAAACCACCGTCGCGCATGTTGACCAGTTGCGCCCGGATGGTGGCAATACCACTGCGGCCGGCCACCGGAAAGCTGCGCTTGTGCGGTGCGCGGTAGCCGCTGGCGTACATGGCCTTGGCTTCGTTGATCGCCACAAACAACAGCTCGTCCTTGTGCGGCACCACGATGTCACTGTCCAACAGGTAGCCGAGCTTGCGGCTTTCCAGTGCGCTGGTGCCGACCTTGGCCATGGCCGCGGCGGTGAAGCCTTCGGTCAGGAAAGGCAACACGTCCTTGGAGGTGCTGAGGGCCATGCTCTCGGCCGCACGGCGGGCGATGTAGGTCAGGCCACCGGCACCGGGCACCAGGCCCACACCGACTTCCACCAGGCCGATGTAACTTTCCATGGCGGCCACACGTTTGCTGGAGTAGATGGCCAGCTCGCAACCACCGCCCAGCGCCAGACCACGAATGGCAGACACAACAGGCACGTTGGAGTAGCGCAGCTTGAGCATGGCGTTTTGCAGCTCGGCTTCTGCACCTTCGATGGCCTTGGCGCCACCGATCATGAAGGCGGGCATCATGCCTTGCAGGTCGGCACCGGCAGAGAACATCTCGTCCGGCGACCAGACCACCAGGCCCTGGTACTCCTTCTCGGCCAGCTCTTGTGCCTGCAGCAGGCCTTCGATCACGCCACCACCGATGGCGTGCATCTTGGTCTTGATGCTGGCGATCAGCACTTCGTCATCCAGCGTCCACAGGCGGATGGACTCGTCTTCGAACACGGTCTTGCCCGCAGTTTCGGCCTTGGGCGCGTTGGCACCCAACACGCTCTCGGGGAAGTGTTGGCGTTCGTACACGGGCAACTGGCGCACTGGTGCAAACGTGCCGGTGGTCGGGTTCCACGAACCGGCAGACGTGTGCACACCACCGGCATCGGCTACGGGGCCTTTGAATACCCAGTCGGGCAGCGGTGCCTTGCACAGCGCCTTGCCAGCGTCAATGTCTTCTTGCACCATCTTGGCGACTTCCAGCCACCCGGCTTCTTGCCAGAGTTCGAACGGACCTTGCTTCATGCCAAAGCCCCAGCGCATGCAAAAGTCCACATCGCGGGCGTTGTCGGCAATCGATGCCAAATGCACGGCGGCATAGTGAAAGCTGTTGCGCAGAATGGCCCAGAGGAACTGGCCTTGCTTGCCTTCGGCATTGCGCAGCAGTTTCAGGCGCTCGGCGGCAGGCTTCTTGAGCATGCGGCCATAGACCTCGTCGGCCTTTTCGCCACCTGCCACGTACTCTTTGCTCTCGCCATCAAAGCGCAGCACATCCCGACCGACCTTCTTGAAGAAACCGGCCTTGGTCTTCTGACCCAGGTTGCCCATCTCCAGCAACGTCTTCAGCACCGCGGGGGTGGCAAAACTTTCGTAGAAAGGGTCGGTCTCGATGCTCAGCGTGTCCTGCAGCGTCTTGATCACGTGCGCCATGGTGTCCAGGCCCACCACGTCCGCAGTGCGGAAAGTGCCCGAAGATGCACGGCCCAGCTTCTTGCCGGTCAGGTCGTCCACCACGTCGTAAGTCAGGCCGAAGTTTTCCACTTCTTTCATGGTGGCCAACATGCCGGCAATGCCGACACGGTTGGCGATGAAGTTGGGGGAGTCTTTGGCACGCACCACACCCTTGCCCAGGTTGCTGGTGACAAAACCTTCCAGCGCATCCAGGTAAGAGGCCTGGGTGGTGGGGGTATTGATCAGCTCGACCAGCGCCATGTAACGCGGTGGGTTGAAGAAATGGATGCCGCAGAAGCGGGGCTTGATTTCCTCCGGCAGCGCTTCCGACAACTTGGTGATCGACAGGCCCGAGGTGTTGGACGCCACGATGGTATTGGGGCCAATGAAGGGAGCGATTTTTTTGTAGAGGTCCAGCTTCCAGTCCATGCGCTCGGCAATAGCCTCGATGATCAGGTCGCAATCGCGCAGCTGCTCCAGGTGCTCTTCGTAGTTGGCTTGGCCAATCAGCGCAGCGTCATCGGCCACACCCAGTGGGGCGGGCTTGAGCTTCTTGAGGTTGTCGATGGCGCGGGTGACGATGCCGTTTTTGGGGCCTTCTTTGGCGGGCAGGTCAAACAGCACCACGGGCACCTTGACGTTGACGAGGTGGGCCGCAATTTGCGCACCCATCACGCCTGCGCCGAGCACGGCGACTTTTTTCACTTGGAAGCGAGACATAAAAATTCCTGAAATGGTTTACTGGATACGTGTCCAGGTTTGCGTGCGGCCAAAGAAGGCGATGGATCCGCGCATCTCCAGCTTTTTGCCGCCCTCAATCGGGGTCAGGCGGGCGCTGTACTCCTTGCCATCAGCAGGATCCAAAATCTTCCCGCCGTCCCAGACCTCTTTGCCTTCCACCTTCTTCACGCCACGGATGATTTCCAAACCCAGGATGGGTTGGCCTTTGCGGTCGTCCTTGCATTCATCACACTTGTCTTCCGGCTTGGCTGCGGGGTCCAGGCGCTTCTCGATCTTGGCGCTGAATACACCGGCGTTTTCAACGATGCGGATTTCCGACTTGGCTAGGCCAGTCTTGTCATCCACCTGGCGCCACAGGCCCACCGGGCTCATTTGGGCCATGGCAGCAGTTGCAGTTAAACCGAGAGCGATTACTAGCGATGTGCGAATCATGAAGGTCTCCTGTCGTTGAAAAAGTGAATAGGGCAAACGCAGTGGCAACTTAGGCGAATACGGCGTCCGTGTCCATCAGGACCTTGGAGCCGGTGCGTGCAGTACGCATCAGCGTTGCGGTCTCAGGGAACAGCTTGGCAAAGTAGAAACGTGCGGTCTGCAGCTTGGCCACGTAGAACGGGTCGGTGTTGCCAGCCGCAATTTCACGCAAAGCGACTTGCGCCATGCGGGCGAAGAAGTAACCAAACACCAGGTGACCGGCCACCCGCAAGTAGTCCACCGCCGCAGCGCCCACTTCGTCGGGATTCTGGAAGCCCTTGAAACCGATCTCGGTGGTGAACTTGGTCATCTGCTCGCCCAGGATGGCGATGGGCGTGATGAACTCGGCCATCTTTTCGTTAACGCCTTCTTCTTCGACCAGCTTGCCGATCAGCTTGCCGAACTTCTTCAGCGTAGCGCCGTTGTTGCCCAGAATCTTGCGGCCCAGCAGGTCCAGCGACTGGATGGTGTTGGTGCCTTCGTAGATCATGTTGATGCGGTTGTCGCGCACAAACTGCTCCATGCCCCATTCCTTGATGAAGCCGTGACCGCCAAACACCTGCATGCAAGCGTTGGTGGAGATGTGGCCGTTGTCGGTCAGGAAAGCCTTGGCGATGGGCGTCAACATGGCCACCAGTTCGCCGGAGTCCTTGCGCACTTTTTCATCGGGGTGGCCGTGCTCTTTTTCCAGCAGCATGGCGCAGAACGCCTGCAGCATGCGGCCGCCTTCGGCATAGGCTTTTGCGGTCAGCAACATCTTGCGCACATCGGGGTGCACGATGATGGGGTCAGCGGCCTTGTCTTTGGCCTTGGGGCCAGTCAGGGAGCGCATCTGGATGCGGTCTTTGGCGTAGGCCAGGGCGTTTTGGTAGGCCACTTCGGTCAGGCCCAGCGACTGGTTGCCCACACCCAGGCGGGCGGAGTTCATCATCACAAACATGCCCTGCATGCCCTTGTTGGGCTGGCCGACCATGGTGCCAATGGCGTCTTCCATGACGATCTGGGCGGTCGCGTTGGACTTGATGCCCATCTTGTGCTCCAGACCACCGCAATAGATACCGTTGCGCGACCCCAGCGAACCGTCTTTGTTCACATTGAACTTGGGCACGATGAACAGGCTGACACCCTTGATGCCGGGAGGCGCATCGGGCAGGCGGGCCAACACCAGGTGAATGATGTTGTCGGCCATGTCGTGCTCACCGGCGCTGATGAATATCTTGTTGCCGGTGATCTTGTAAGTGCCGTCGGCCTGGGGCTCGGCCTTGGTGCGCATCAGGCCCAGGTCGGTACCGCAATGGGGCTCGGTCAGGCACATGGTGCCGGTCCACTCGCCGCTGGTCATCTTGTGCAGGTAGGTCTGCTTTTGCTCGTCGGTGCCGTGGGTGTGCAGCGCGTGGTACGCACCGTGGGTCAGGCCCGGGTACATGGTCCAGGCCTGGTTGGCACTGTTGAGCATTTCGTAAAACATGCCGTTGACCACCAGAGGCAGGCCCTGGCCACCAAACTCAGGGTCGCAACCCAGCGCTGCCCAGCCGCCATCGATATATGTCTTGTAGGCTTCCTTAAAACCCTTGGGCGTGGTCACCGCGTGGGTCTTGGGGTCCAGCGTGCAGCCCTCGGCATCACCCGAAATGTTCAACGGAAAAATGACTTCGGCGGCGAACTTTCCACCTTCTTCGAGCACTGCATTGATGGTGTCGGCATCCATCTCCGCATGCTTGGGGATCTGCTTGAGCTCATCGACAACGTTGAGCACTTCGTGCATCACAAATTGCATGTCGCGCAGCGGGGGGGTGTAAGTTGGCATGGTGCGTTCTCCTGGGGTAACTGAAAGAAAGGGGTGGTTAAACGGGACTAGCGCCGTAGCGCGCGAGGATGTTGGCGAAGCCTTGGTTAGCACGCCCAATGGATCCGGGGTTTTTGAGGAAGCGGGCTTCGTAGTGCAGGGCCAAAATCAGGCCGTGAATCTCGAAGGCCATTTGCTGCTCATCCGCATTGGCGTCCAGGTGACCGCATTGTTTGGCCAGCACCACGGCGCGGTACAAGGCGTTGAGCCAGGTTTGCACCGATGTGGCGAGTGCATCGCGCACGGGGCCGGGCCGGTCGTCAAACTCGACGGCGCCACTGATAAAAATGCAACCGGACTGGATTTCCACGGCCACGCGCTTCATCCAGTTGTGGAACAGGGCCTCAACCCGGGGCAGGCCGCGGTCTGCATGCAGGGCGGGGTAAAACACTTCCTGCTCGAAGCGGCCAAAGTATTCGCGGATCACAGAAATTTGAAGTTCTTCACGCGAACCAAAGTGGGCGAACACGCCAGACTTGCTCATTTGCGTGACTTCAGCCAGCACCCCAATGCTCAGACCTTCGAGGCCAATTTGCGTGGACAGGCCAAGCGCCGCTTCCACGATGGTGGCTTTGGTTTGCTGCCCTTTTTGCATGGCGCGCTTGGAAGGCGCGCGCTTAGCGGGCGCGTCAGAGGCGCTGCGGGGCTTGCTGGGAACCGACACAAGAGACATGGATAAAAGCATCACAAAATAGAACGATCGTGCTATTTTGCAACATTTCCACGGACTACCCTCATACCCCTGCTGCTCTAGAGGGTTACTCCTAAGCGATCTACGGGTTTACCCCAGCATCACGTTCAGCGCAGGCTCCAGATGTTCGGAAGGCAGGCGCTTGAAACCCGAGCGTGCGAAACGCTGCAGGCGGCCCGCAACAAATGCGGTTACGGTGGCAGCGCGCACTTGCGCGTCCACCGTCGGGGTGGCCGAGGCCTGGGCGGTGGCGCTATCGCGCAGGCATTGCTTGAGCGCAGCTTCCACCTTGTCAAACAGCTGGTTCATGCGCTGCTGCAGGCGTTCGTTCTCCAGCACCAGCGCATCGCCCACCATGACGCGGGCCATGCCAGGGTTCTTTTCGGCAAACTGGACCAGCATGGTGGCAATACGTGCGGCCTGGCGCTCACCCGCGCCAGCACCGCTGGTGGCGGACTGCTCCCGCTCCACGATCTGGTTGATCAGGCTGAACACGCTTTCCTCGATGAAGTCGATCAGGCCTTCGAACATCTGGGCCTTGCTGGCAAAGTGGCGGTACAGCGCCGCTTCGCTCACCTCCAGCCGTGCTGCCAGTGCCGCCGTGGTGATGCGTTCACCACCGGGCTGCTCCAGCATGCTGGCCAGGGTTTGCAGAATTTGCACCCGCCGCTCGCCCGGTTTGGGGCGCTTGCGCCCGGCAGTGGCAGGCGCGGAATCGGCCGGTTCGGCAAGCGGGGCGTTGGCGTCGGGCATGGTGGGTTCTGCGTTGGGTTCGGATGATTCTCGCACAGGGTTTTGGGTGCCTAAAGTGGAAAACTCAGCCACACCCGCAGGCCGCGCGCCCCCGCCCCGCTGGCCAACTGCAGGTGGCTGCGGTGCACACGGGCGATTTCGTCGGCAATGGCCAAGCCCAAGCCATTGCCATCGATGGCGGTACCCGGCACCCGGTAAAAACGCTCCAGCACCCGGCGCTGCTCGTGCGGGGCGATGCCGGGGCCATCGTCCTCCACCTCCAGAAATGGCGTGGGCGTGGCGTCCGGGCTGGCCGGGCGCAGGCCGCAGCGCAAGGTGACGCGCCCACCCGCGGGGGTGTACTTGAGGGCGTTGTCGGCCAGATTCACCAGCAACTCACGCAGCAACCACTCCTGCCCACTGATATGGGCATGGGCGACCTCCAGGCCAAAGTCGATGTCTTTGCGTGTGGCAGCCTCCAGCAAGGATTCGAGTACGGCCTCACACAGTTGCTGCAAGTCCACGCGCTGCAGCGGCTGGGCTTGGGCACTGCGAGCATCGGCACGCGATAGCGCCAACAGCTGGTTCGCCAACTGCGAGGTACGGCGTGCCGCATGGCGCAGGCGCAGCACCTGATCCGCTCCTAAAGTGATAGCTGCTTGCGCAGTATCCACGGTGCCCAGGGGCACATTCGACGTATTTTTTGAACCCGTCACCGCCTGCGCCCATGCCTCCACTTGGGCCTGCAGACCCGCCAGTGGGGTGCGCAGCTGGTGGGCTGCGTCGGCCACAAAGCGGGCCTGGCTTTCGGCCTGGGCATTGACCAGACCAAACAGACGGTTGAGCGAGAGCACCAGGGGACGCACTTCGTCGGGCGACGCATCGGGGTCCAGCGCGGAGAGGTCGCGCGGCGAGCGGCGCTCTACCGCGTCGCGCAACTCCAGCAAAGGCCGCAGCGCGGTGCGCACGGCCCAGTTCACCGCGAAGAAACCACCGATGGCCAGCACCAGGTTGGGTAGCAGCACTTTGAGGGCCAGCAGGGCGAGCCATTGCTGGCGCGGGTCCGAGCCATCCGCCAGGCGCACGACCAGTTCGCCCGCCACAGTTTTGGCACGCTGGCTGACGATGCGGTAGGTAACGCCCTGGTATTCCTCGCTGGAGAATTCGGCCTCCCGCGTCGTGGGTGGCAGTCCGGTGAGCCATTTGTCGCCGACCAGCACCAAGCCTTCCAGGCTGACGATGGCAAACGCCGCCAGTTCGGGCCGCACACTCAGGAACTCATCGACCGGCGGGGCCGTCAACAACAGCGGTGGGTTGTCGGGTGTGCCGCCACCAGCGATGACGGAGTCCGCCAACAGCGGGGCCAGGTTGAGCAACTGCCGGTCTTGCTCCAACGCCGCACTGGCCGCGCTGCGGAAATCGAACCAGGTGTTGAGCATGGCCAGCAGCAGCAAAGGCAGCAGCAGCAGCAATAACAGGCGGCGCTGCAAACCCGAAGACATACCGCTGGTCATCGCAGACTCAGGGGGTCAACAGTTCCAGCCGGTAGCCAAAGCCACGGATGGAGCGCAGCGCAATACCGTGTGGCTCCAGCTTGCCGCGCAGGCGGGAGATGTAGACCTCGACCGCGTTGGGCGTGATCTCTTTGTCCCAGCCGGTCAGGGCCTGCAGCAATTTGTCCTTGTTGGCCGGCTTGGGGGCCTGCAGCAATAGGTATTCCATCACCGTCCATTCACGCGGGCCCAGCTCGATGGACTGAGCGCTACCGCCGGGAGGACGGATGCAGGCCTGGCGCTGCGCCGTGTCCAGCTCCAGCGGACCAAAGGTCAACGTCGCCGAGGTGGCTGCCTGCGAGCGGCGCAACAGCGCGCGTAAGCGCGCCAGCAGCTCGGGCAGCTCGAAGGGTTTGACCATGTAATCGTCCGCCCCCATGTCCAGGCCTTGCACCCGGTCCTGCAGCGCATCGCGCGCGGTGAGGATCAACACTGGCATGGTGTGGCCGTTTTTGCGCAGCACCTGGGTGAGCGCCAGGCCATCCATCAGCGGCAGGCCGATATCGACCACCGCCACATCAAACGACTCGGACTGGGTCACATCCAGCGCGCGCTCGGCGCTGCCCACCCAGTCCACCGCATAACCGGCGTCCGACAGACCCAGCTTGATGCCGCTGGCCACCATCACATCGTCCTCCACCAGCAACAGTCTCATAGCGATTTAGGCCTCTAGCCCCCGTAGATATTGCGCAAGCTGCTATTGATACAATAGCAGATCAATGGGAGCGAATCATGGTGCCGAAGGCTTGGTCGGTCAGGATTTCGAGCAGCAACACATGCGGCACGCGGCCATCGATGATGTGCACCGAGTTCACGCCGCTCTTGGCGGCGTCCAGCGCGCCGGCGATCTTGGGCAGCATGCCACCACTGATGGTGCCATCGACAAACAGCTCGTCGATGCGTTTGGCGGTGAGATCGGTCATCAGCTGGCCGGACTTGTCGAGCACGCCACTGATGTTGGTCAGCATCATGAGTTTTTCGGCCTGTAGCACGGTGGCCAGCTTGGCGGCCACCACATCGGCGTTGATGTTGTAACTCTCGTTGTGCTCGCCGAAACCGATGGGGCTGATGACGGGGATAAAAGCGTCGTCCTGCAGCGCCTTGACCACGCTGGGGTCCACACTGACGATATCGCCCACCTGGCCCACATCGTGTTCCTTGCTGGGATCGTTGTTGTCCAGCATCTTGAGTTTGCGCGCGCGGATCATGGCGCCGTCACGGCCGGTCAGGCCCACGGCCTTGCCACCGGCCTGGTTGATCAGGCCCACGATGTCCTGTTGCACCTCGCCCCCCAGCACCCACTCCACCACGTCCATGGTCGGGCCATCGGTCACCCGCATGCCCTGGATGAACTGGCCCTGCATACCCAGGCGCTTCAGCGCGCTCTCGATCTGCGGCCCACCGCCGTGCACCACCACCGGGTTGATGCCCACCAGCTTGAGCAGTACCACATCCTCGGCAAATGCCTTTTGCAGCGCTGGGTCGGTCATGGCGTTGCCGCCGTATTTGATGACCATGGTCTTGCCGTGGAACTTGCGGATGTAGGGCAAGGCTTGGGCGAGAATCTGGGCCTTGTCTCTAGCGGCCCCTGTGGCGCCATTCGCGAACGCGTCTGTCATGCTTGGGAAATCAGGAACAATTCCTTGCCCTGGCCCTGGGCCACTAGAGCAGCAAGCCACTTGGGCGTGAGCCCCCGGCCAGACCAAGTTTCACCATTCGGGCCGCGGTACTTGGCGGCTACCGGCTGCGCCGACTTCTTGGGGGCTTTTGCCTCCTTGGGAGTTTTGCTTGCCGCGGCCTTACTGCGGCCGCCCTTGGCACTCCGCATGGGTTTGACGGTCTGCAAATCTTTGATAGTGATACCGAACGCCTGCATTCTGGCGAGGATATCCTGCACCGTGCTGGCAAACTCCTTGGCCTTTATTTCGTTGGCCTGCTTTTGCAGTTTTTCTATTTGGGACTGTAGATCGATCAAATTGGACATGGAATCTCCAAAAAAAACAGGGGGGTATAAAAAATAAACAATACGACTAATATTAACTCATTAAATGCGCATCCTTGATAGCCAGTGCCTCGGCTTCCTGTGCCATATATATCCAATCAACAATTTCGCTATTGGGCGCATAACCTGTGACAAGATTTTGCATCATGCGACGCACCGCACCGACGTCATTGACCTGGAGGGCCACCTCCAGCGAACGGACTTGGGGCTCTAATATACCCCAGCGAATATATTCCTCGTTGGCTTTCATAATGCCAGAATGGTTGGTAGGCATGGGGTTGTCACCAATGAGCAGCTCCTCGTAGAGTTTCTCGCCCGGACGCAGACCCGTGGTTTCGATGGCTATATCACCGTCGGGATATTCGGGGGTTTTGATGCTCATCCCCGATAACTCAATCATGCGCAGCGCCAAATCCATGATGCGGACCGGCTCTCCCATATCCAGTACAAATACATCCCCGCCCTTGGCCATCGCCCCGGCCTGCAATACCAATTGGGCAGCCTCGGGTATTGTCATGAAATAGCGGGTAATGTCCGGATGAGTGAGCGTTATGGGACCACCATCGCGGATTTGCTGGCGGAACCGTGGCACCACCGAGCCGGAAGAGCCCAAAACATTGCCAAAGCGCACCATGGAAAACCTAGTGCCCGACGAGTCGGCCGCCAAGCCCTGCAAAACCATCTCTGCCAGGCGTTTGCTCGCCCCCATGATATTGGTGGGGCGCACAGCCTTGTCGGTGCTGACCAGAACGAAGTCCGCCACACCGTTATTCAATGCCGCCTGCGCCGCCCGGAGTGTTCCCAGCACATTGTTCTTGATGCCCTCGGCCGGGTTGTGTTCCACCAGAGGCACGTGCTTGTAAGCCGCAGCGTGGTAAACCGTGTCAGGCCTCCATGTGGCCATGATCTCGTGCATGCGTTCACTATCCTGCACCGAGGCAAGCAGCGGCACCAGGATAGTCACCCGGTCGGCAAGTTTTTCATCTAACTCCTGGTGAATCGCGTAGAGTGAGAACTCGCTTTGCTCGATCAACAATAGCGTCTTAGGCCCCACCGCAAGTATCTGGCGGCACAGCTCACTGCCAATGGACCCCCCCGCGCCGGTAACCAAGACTACTTTGTCCGCAATATTGCGGGACAACAGGATGTGGTTGGGCGACACCGGTTCGCGGCCCAGAAGATCGTCGACATCCAACTCCCGCACATCCGACACATTGACTCTGCCCTGTGCCAGATCGGTCACACTGGGAAGGGTGCGCACGGACGCGCGCGCATTGCGCATCTGCGCCAGTACCTCATTGCGGCGTTTGCGCCCCATGCTGGGCATAGCAAGCAACACCGTGCCGATGCCTAATGCGGCAACCAAATGCACTAGATCATCGGGGTTGTAGATGGGCTGCCCATTGAGCACGTGACCATGCAGTCTGTCGTCGTCATCCAGAAAACCCGCCACCTGCATTTCCGGGCTATTGGCCATGGCGGCAGCCAGTTGGCGACCGGTTTTTCCCGCACCATAAATAAGTACCTTGGGGCGTGCCGCGTGTTTCAGAATGCTCTGGTAGTGATCGCCCAGCCACACCCGGGCCATGGCACGCGAGGCGCCCACGAACAGCAGAAGCAGGATGGGTTGAATAATGCCAACCGTGCGGGGGACGCCAGGCACCCCGGCTGCGGTAAACACAGCGGCATAAATAACCGCATAGATACCTACCGTTTTGGTCACCGTCATCAATGCGGGCCAGCCGGAAAAGCGGAAGATGGCGCGGTACAGACCTGCGACGATAAATATGGGCAGGGCAAGGGCAATAGATGCGCTAGCAGCCCAGAGCGCCGGGCCTTCCAGAGGCAACAGCTCACCCAACCGTAAGTAGTAGGCTAACCACACGGTCAAGACACAGAGCCCCGTGTCCAGTGCCAGGACCACCACGCGTTTTACGAAGCGGGGCATAGCGAGCATGGGCAGAGCAAGGCGGCGCACGATCATTTTCTATTTACCCGTCAATGCGCTACGCCATCGCGGCGGAGCACTTTTAATAAAGTGAGCCAAAGTATCCATATATCCAACCCCATTGATTGCCTTTTCAGGTATTCGGCATCGAGCTTGACCTTCAGCGGAATCTCCAACTCATCCCGGCCGTTGACCTGCGCCCATCCGGTGAGCCCCGGCAGCAAGGCATGCACACCGGCAGCTGTGCGCAATGCGATCAGGTCATCCTGGTTAAACAGCGCGGGGCGCGGGCCCACAAAACTCATGTCACCCCGCAATATGCTCCATAGCTGAGGCAACTCATCCAGACTGGACTTGCGCAAAAAGCTGCCTATGGGGGTCAGGTAAGCCCTGGGATTGTCCAGCAGATGGGTTGCAACTGCAGGAGTAGCCACGAGCATGCTGCGAAATTTGGGCATTTTAAAGATGCGGTTATTCCGCCCTACCCTGTCGGACCAGTACAAGGCCGGGCCGGTGGACGTGCAACGCACTGCAAGGGCCGTAAGAACCAGCGGAACCAGCAGAAGTGCGCCGGCGCCGAGCGCAAGGGTGATGTCAAAAATGCGTTTCAACTTAGCTTCATTGTGTCAGTTTTCAACCTATGCTATGAAGGCCTTGATGAGCTGGTTGGCGGCACTGCGGTGACAGCATGTGAACGACGCCTCCACACAATTGCTGTATCAATAGCGAATTCGGGGTGACTTAGCGGGAAACAAAGGTAGCAATGCCTTTTGTAGAAGGTGTGCCATAAAAGACGTTTAGGTAAAACTAAGCGCCTAAAGTAGACCCAAGGATGGAAAAATCAAGGCATTGATTATTCGCCCCTCCCTTTCAAGCGACTTACTGATATTGCCGCATAAAAATCCAACCATGCTGCGCTCACAGCAGAACTTGAAAAGTCGCTCACCGCACGGACTCGCGCCACCTCGCCCAACGCGTTTCGCACGCTATCGTTAGACCCCAGCCATTTAATCGCATCAGCAAGATCGCGAACATTTCCCTTATCCACAAATACTCCCGTTTGTTGATCAACAATAGCGTCAATAACACCATCAATCCGATACGCAATGCTGGGAATACCGCAAGCGGCAGCCTCAATAACTACTGACCCAAAACCTTCCCGGTAACTCGGTAACACCAACACATCAGCCGCAGCCATATATCGTTCGGGACTGGGCGTCGACCCGAACCAGCGAATACGCGCCTTTAAATGTGCTCCAAGCTCCTGCAATGCAGCCAACAAGCCATCTTCGTCAGGGCCGATCATCCAAAGTTCCCACTGTGGATGTTGTGCATTAGCCGCGGCAAACGCCTCCACGAGATCGAAGACCCCCTTGTCGCGAACCAGACGCCCGACGAAGAGGAAGACCGGCACCGCATCGGCAACGCCGGTTTCAGCGCGTAGCGCAGCGCGCGTCGCCGAGTCAGGGCGAAATCGCGCCAAGTCAACACCGGCCACCGACCCGTGCCCAAGCACGGCCACCCC
>Ga0209211_10002355_pt1 | contig 32802 bp, 39 predicted proteins | sample RifGroA2_FD_183992 | JGI IMG/M metagenome (GOLD analysis project Ga0209211, IMG submission 183992) | Groundwater microbial communities from Rifle, Colorado, USA - Groundwater A2 (SPAdes) (version 2) | ecosystem: Environmental > Aquatic > Deep subsurface > Groundwater | place: Rifle, Colorado... | reverse complement strand
GAATAGAAAACTTTAAAACAGAAATAATTGAGGGAATTGAAGAGTCCGAAATGGAAATCATAGCAACTGTTGATAAACACAAAGCAGATAAGGAAATTGTGGGGGTTTTAGAGAAAAGAGTCGTTCGCCTGGAAGATAACGCCGGCCTGTCTCCCCTCCCCACCCAATAATCCCCCCATTTAAGTTTTTTGCCGAGGTAAATCTTTTTTGACAATTTTTGCAGTAATGTTGCGTAGCAAATCAGGATTAAGGGGAAGCAACACATTTCCTACATGTCCGTCTACATCTTTTAATGAATAGTCAAAAGGTTCTATATCATGTCCATCTTGAATTGCCCGCTCCATCGTGTTCGGATCATCCTCTCCTCCTAGTCTTAGATAGTAATTTTTACCTCCCAAATCAAATTCAAGAGCATATTTCTGAAGGTCTCTATATTTCCTAAGGTTTCTATCTGTTCTAATAGAATGTATATAAGTATCTACTCCTAAAATAACAGGGTGTTCTTCTACTTTTATTCCATCATTTTCAAATAATATTATTTCCCTAGCCCTTCCTAAGGGTGTCGTAACACCTTCTAGGCCATCAGATGAATCTTCTGTTATGACACATATTGTTACTGGAAGTCCTTTAAAATTAAAAGCAATACTAACGCCTAAAATTTGGCCACCCTTCTCAGTTAATTTTATTCCTGACAAGCTAGATAAGTCTGCGAAGGGTAAAAATTTATCTCCCACCTGTTTCTCATCAACTTTAATTTCTAATCCTCCTAGTCCTTCTTCTATGTTCTCCTTCATAATATTGAGATTGTATTGCTATATAGACTATTTGTCAATAGTTGTTTCGCTTATTTGAAATTATTTATGCTGTTGGAGGAATGAGGATATTTTGGTTTTATCCCGCTTGAGCCAGAGGGAGTTGGCGCGGATTTGCTCTGTAACTTGGGCTATTGTCCGCTCCAGCCCGCTTGATGGATTTTTTTTGAAAAATTCCTCTATTTCCAATGCTTTTTCACTGTCAACAAAATGAACAGCGGGCTGGATAAACCGCGTGTACAAATGTCCTCCTGCAAATGTTTTAGTAATTGATTCCCAATTTTTTTGAACGTACTTCCAAGCTAAATCTTGTCCGGCAGGATTCGCCCAAATGAAACTTATTGCCCTAAATCTATCTTGCGCTCTCATTTGATTGGAAAATGCCATCTTCAGTGATTTTTCCAGTAAATTTTTATCCCTAAACGAACAAAGCGCTCTAAAAATACGATCCTTTTCTTCCTGAAAAAAAGTTTCTTTGTATAAATTTTTAAGCATTTCATACTCTCTGACTCCCCCATTTTCTGCAACCAAATTATATACAACTCCTCGCAAATCAGAATCCAATTTTGATTTTCCGGTAATTAAACTTTCAAAAAGCGCCTTTGCTTTTTTTACAATACCTACGTCTCCATTTGTTCCTAATCCGTATAAAACGATACTTCTTAAAAGTGTTTGCAGATGCGATTCTCCTTCTTTCTTGTTCCAACCGACTTTTTCGGCAATTGGCGCAAAAATTTCCCTACAAAATACTTTGTAAGAATTATAAAAAGGCTGTCCGAAAATTAAGTTATCTAAAGTTTTTAAGTCTGATGCAATTTCTACCCACACAATATAGCTGTCTTCATTTACATATGCCCGAACTAAATTCAAAGTATCAACTGTTGAGCTGTAACCTGACTGAGCCAGCATAAACGCATCTCTAATTAATCCGTAGCGATCTTCAGGAGGTAAAACTTTTTTTCTTATTGTCTCTTCCAATAATTTCAAGAGGGAAGATGGATACGCAACGCGGATAAAACTTGTTTCTCCCCTATTAAACTTGACCCAACCTTTATGCTTTGGAATAAAAAGGGCTTTTTTGGAAAATAAAAATGAATCTAAAGGAATTGACCAAAGCGTTTTATCTGAAGTTTCTTTCGCAGAAATTGGGCTTGAAAAAAATCTTGACTGAGTAAGTTTTAGTTTATTGTCCGAATCTAAAACACTAACTAACGGATATCCTGACTTTCCCGTCCAGTTTTCCATAATTTTTTTTACATTTTTGCCGGATATTTTTTCCAATGCATTCCATAAATCTATCGTTCTTGCATTTGAATACTGGTGTTTCTTAAGATAACTTTGTAAGCCCTTTTGGAAAACTTTTTCTCCCAAATAATTAGCCAGCATTCGGATAATCGATGCTCCTTTTGAATAACTAACCGCATCGAAAATTTCGCTAATTTCTGAAGGATGATGCACTTCAACTTCAATCGGATGCGTATTTTTTAACCCATCCAGCTCTAGAGCTTGTGATTGCTCCAAATAAACGAACTGCGTCCAAATATGCCAGTTGGGAAACATGTTATCGATAGCTAAAAATTCTATGTAAGACGCAAATCCTTCATTAAGCCACAGATACGTCCACCATTCCATAGTCACCAAATTTCCAAACCACATATGCGCCAATTCATGGGCAATTACCAGCGCGACATGCTGTTTATTCGCAGTTGAGGTAAGCTCCTCATCAACCAAAATTGCAGTTTCACGGTACGTTACCGCCCCCCAATTCTCCATTGCGCCTGAGGCAAAATCCGGAATTGCAATTAGATCAAGGGCTGACAAAGGGTATTTAATCCCAAAATAATCTTCATAAAATTCCAGAACCTTCACTGCTGTTTCAAGAGCAAACTTAGCTTGGTGCTTTTTTCCTTGCGTTGTAAAAACTCTGACCTTAACTTTAGACTTGGCCTGCCCTGAGCCTGCCGAATGGGTTTCAATAAATTCAAACTTGCCAACAATAAAGGCCAGAAGATAAGTGGACATTTTCGGTGTTGGCGCAAATGTGACAATTTTGTAGCCCGAAGAATGTTCCGCAATCTCCGTCTCAATAGTATTGGAGATTGCCACGTGATCTTCAGGAATTATTAATTTGACATCGAAAATCGCTTTTTTCGCCGGTTCATCAAATGAAGGGAAAGCCCGTCTGGCATCTGTTGACTCAAATTGCGTAACCGCCATGTGCTGATCCTCTCCATCATGCTTGTATTTGCTTCTGTAAAATCCGCGCATCTTATCATTCAAAATACCTGTAAATTTAAGCTTCAATTTTGCTTCGCTTACCTGAATAGTTTTTTCAAATAACATTGTCGCTGTTTCCAGCTTTTCATCATAAGAAATATTTTGCGATTCGAATTCAAGCGAGCTATGTTTAAGAACAGCAGATGTGATTTTTAACTCTGCCGCATGAAGAGTAATTTCTTTTGTCGGCTTAGTAATGTTCAACAAAATCTCCACTTCCCCACTAAAAGCAAACTCCTGCAAATTAGGAAAAAGAGTTATGGAGTAACGCCTGGGGACAACGTGACTCGGAAGCCTAATGTTTTTCTTATTTTTTTCTGCCATATTTTAGTGGGCAAGGAGGGAGTCGAACCCACACAGCCTTGCGACTAGTAGTTTTTGAGACTACCGCGTATACCATTCCGCCACTTGCCCAAAATCTTAACATATTATATACTTTTCGATATTCCCTATCAACAAATAATAATGAAAAAACGAGTTTTTATAGTTCATGGTTGGGATGGAAATCCAAATGAAAACTGGCTGCCTTGGTTAAAAAAAGAGCTGGAAGCTAAAAAATTTGAAGTTTTTATTCCCCAACTCCCTGATTCAGGCAATCCTCGAATCTACAATTGGGTTCCGAAATTAGCAGAAACTGTTAGAAAACCGGATAAGCAAACTTATTTTGTTGGCCATAGTATGGGATGCCAAACAATCGCTCGTTACCTTGAATCTTTGCCAAAAAATGTTAAGGTGGGTGGAGCTATTTTTGTCGCGGGATTTTTCAAAAGATTAACAGGACTTGAAGACGAACCTGGCGTCGATGAAACCGCCAGACATTGGCTGAAAACTCCTATTGACTTCCAAAAGGTAAAATTACATTTACCAAAAAGCATTGCTCTTTTCTCAGATAATGATCCCTATGTCTCTTTGGACAATCAGGATGATTTTCGCAATAAACTTTGTTCAAAAATAATAATTGAGAAGCAAAAAGGACATTTTAACGAAGCTGACGGAGTAACTAAACTCCCCATTGTCTTAAAATCATTATTGGAAATTGCAGGATAAAATTATTTCGATTCTTCGGGAGATTCGTGGCGTTTTTCTGCGTTATAGAATTTAATGCGGTCACCTCTAAAGATAAGGTCTATTTCGCCCATTGGTCCGTTCCTATGTTTGGCAATGAGAAGTTTTGTCTGTATGGTTGGCGTAATCTCCGCTTCGGGTCTGTACAGAAACATCACGACATCGGCATCCTGCTCTATGGCTCCCGACTCTCTAAGATCAGCCAGCTGAGGTTTTCTCTCTCCTCTGTGCTCAACAGCACGGGAAAGTTGCGATACAGCCAATACGGGAACTTTTAGCTCGCGGGCTAAATTTTTTAGAGATTGAGAAACTATGGAAACCTCCTGCACGCGATTGTCATAACGGCGGCCCGGATCAACCAATTGCAAATAATCAACAATGAAAAGAGCGATATTTTGTTCCAACTGTAACCGTCTTGCCTTTGTTCTCATTTCCGACACCGAAATTCCCGGAGTATCATCAATAAAGATCGGCGCATCTGCCAACTCTCCCATTGCATTGGACAATTTGGTAAAATCAGACTCCGATAATTTGCCTGTTTTTATTCTCCACGCATCAACATCTGCCTGCCCAACGAGGAGTCGGTCAACCAATTCCTCTTTGCTCATTTCCAAAGAAAATATTGCAACAGGAGTCTTATCTACAACAGCAGCATGCTGGGCAATGTTCACAATCATGGCTGTTTTTCCCTGTCCGGGACGGGCTGCCAAAATAAGAAGATTCGACTGCTGCATTCCGGATAGACTATTGTCTAAATCAACAAAACCGGTTTTTACTCCCCGAAGTCCTGCGCCTTTTTTATGAAGTTCATCTATCCTGTCAAAACTCTCAGCCAAAGCCTCCTTTAACGGAATGAATGACCTTAAAGAGCTTTTTTGAGATATTGAAAAAATTTCGGACTCTGCTCTATCCAAGATAGTGTCTATTTCCTTATCATCTCCAAAGCCCATTTCGGAAATAAGAGTTCCCGCATGAATGAGAGCTCTTTTTGTTGCAGCTTCTTTGATTATAATTGCATAATGTTCGATATTTGCAGCTGTCGGAACAACATTAATCAGTTCTGTTAAATAAGACTGTTCAAATTCCTTAAAATTCTTATTTTTTTTAATCGCAGTTCTTAGGGTTAGTATGTCGATAGGCTTCCCCTTCTCATACAATAAAAGCATTGCTCCAAAAATCATTCCGTTAACCGGGTTGTAAAAATCAGAGGGAGAAATAATCGAAGAAACCGTTGCAATAGCATCCTTATCTATAAGAATCGCGCCCAAAACGCTTTGTTCGGCTTCTTCATTGTTCGGAGGAACTTTAACGCCTGCCATAAGTAAATTATCTATCCTAGAGCTACTATTTCCATTTTTTCCGGTAGTTTATCTTTTGTTATTGTTACTTTTGGAACTAAAACAACACTTTCCGCTCCTAATGTTTTTGCAGATTCAGTTTTTTTATCTCCATATAAAATAGCCATTTTGGGCTCCAAGGCTGTTATTGATGATTCATTAAAATCTTCAGTAGTATTTACAACTGCGATTTGACAGACATTGAAACCCTCCATTTTTGCATCTGTTATAGACCCCAAAATAATACTTATATCGTCAATCGAGAGTCTGTAAAGAGTCCCTTTGGATGTTTTCGTACCGGAAATTTTAACTCCGCCAACTTCGTACCCACCCGAACCATTTATTATTATCCTGTAATCAGTTACTCTTCCAACATCTATATTGCGACTTCCATTAAGAAGAATTATCGCATCGGCAGATGTTTTTGGCATTTCTTTCGAAGGATCCACGATAAAAGTTGCTTGTTTGCCTTTAAGCTTGACGTTATTTTCTCCAACAATAGAAATATCCACCACAACATCCTATCACAGTCTTTTTTTCTTGACAAGTATGGGCTTTTATCGTATCATCAATTTTCCAAGCTAATGAAAAAAGAAAAACTTATACTTTCCTTTATCGCTACTCTTTTCGGCCTCTTGGTCGCAGGGATTGCTTTCTATCTTTTTCAAACCACAAAAATTGTTCCCAATACTACTACGAAAACTGTTTCTATTGCTTCTCCTACTCCAACCGGATCTCCCTCTATTTCTTTAACGCTGGATCGTCCAAAGGATGAGGGAGTGGTTGATAGCAAGACACTGGTTGTATCGGGAAAAACCCAAAGCAATGCCGTTGTTGTAGTTCTAACTGACTCCTCTGAAGATGTAATTACACCCTCCGCAAAAGGCAATTTCTCCACAACTGTTAATCTGGATGAGGGACAGAATATTTTGGAGGTAATCTCTATTGCTCCAAACGGAGAAAGTGTCACAAGTAAAAAAACTATTACTTATTCGCAGGAGGAATTTTAGACATGAAGAAAATATTACTATTTCTATTTTTCATTTTTTATTTTTCATTTTTCATTTCAGCTGCCTATGCAGCTGATGCTACCCCAACTCCCGAAGATATGACTTCGGAAATACGAGATCAATTAATAACTAACATTGCATCCCGAGTTGCGCAATTGAAACTGGTTGAAAAACGCGGCATAATTGGTATTGTTAACGATATCACAAATACTCAAATAACAATTACTGATTTCCAAAATAATACGAGGTTTGTAGACGTAGATGAACTTACAAAATTTTCAAATCCCGCTTTCAAGGAAGCTTTTGGAATATCCGATATCACTAAAGATGCTACTGTTGGAATATTGGGTTTATACAATAAAGAATCACGAAGAATTTTAGCAAGATTTGTTAATATAATCACTATTCCCACCATTGTTCACGGAGGAGTTTCTGCGATAAACAATGAAGAATTCTCCTTAAATATTGCAACGGAAGAAGGAAAGCAGGTAACCGTGAGCGTAGAAAATCTGACTAAGACTTATTCATACACTCAAAAAGATGATTATATTAGATCCGGATTCTCAAAAATAAAAGTGAATTTTAATATTCTTGCAATCGGAGTTTTGGACAAAAAAGACAAAAACAGATTAATAGCAACCCGCATCATATTTTTTCCCGAAATTCCTTCAAGTCCAAAAGTTAATGCTGCTCTGGAAAAAGTTCAGAAATCAAAATGATCACTCCCCTAATAAAAGTTCGAAATTTGCTTTCGAAAAATCCGTCAGCTGGCGGATTTGATGCAATATTAATTTCATCTGTTTCCAATATTATTTATTTTACCAATTATTCCGGTTTTTCCAAAGATGAACGCGAAGCATATTTATTTATAACCAAAAATCAACAATATATTCTAACTGATGGAAGATATACAGCAGCCGTAAAAACACTAATTCCGGATTTCAAATTAATCGAAATCTCCTCAAAATTTTCTTTTGAAAAAGCGCTAAAAAATCTTACAAAAAAACACAAAATAAAGAAGGTCGGATTCGAAGGTAAGAATATTAGCTTTTTGGAGCATAAAAAATTATTAAAATGCTTCGATGATTCGAATCATCGAGATCTTGACTCATTACGAAGCGTGAAGACTTCTGACGAAATTTTAAAAATTGAGAAGGCCTGCGAACTTGGAGATAAAACTTTTAAATATATCCTAAAAGAGATAAAGTTGGGAGTTTCGGAAAAGGAACTGGCTGTTAAAATAGAATTATTTATTAAACAAAATTTAGCCGATATCTCTTTTCCCCCAATCGTTGCTTTCGGTGCCAACTCTGCGATCCCTCATCACCAAGTAACTAATAGCAAACTAGCTAATAACCAAATTGTGCTTCTTGATTTTGGGGTGAAGCTTGATAATTATTGTTCCGACATGACGCGGACGGTTTTCTTCGGTTCTGCAAAAGCAGAATTTAGAAGAATTTACGAAATAGTTTTAACCTCCCAACAAAAAGCCATTCAACAATTTAACAATTTAACAAAAAGACAATTAGAGAAAGGTATTAAGGCTTCCGAAATTGATAAGATTGCAAGAAATTATATAATTTCAAAAGGCTATTCAACCATTCCTCACTCTCTTGGCCACGGAATCGGTCTGGAAGTCCATGAGGGCCCACATCTGTCCCCAAAATCTAAAGATATTTTAAAAGAAGGAATGGTTTTTTCCATTGAACCAGGAATTTACTTGCCCGCCGAAGCCCTCGCCTTGCCGGAGCCGCTGGCGAAGCGCAGGTCGGCGAAGGAAGGTATTCCAAACTTCGGCGGTGTTCGAATTGAAGATTTGGCGGTTTTAGAAAAAAATAAACTCCGCCTCCTCACCCATTCCCCAAAAAACCTTATTGAGTTATAATATCCGCATATGGAAACTATAGAAAGAACATCGACCGCTGAAAAACCAATACAACAAGATAAAAAAATTCAGGCGTTGAAATTATTAGCACAACTAACAACAAGACAAACAGATAGCAAAGATGGAAAAATTTGCGTTCATGCGGGAATTCGTTTAGATGAAGCGCTTTCTTTCATTGATGATCTTCAGTTCGCGCGACCAAAAGTCACAATGTGGACCAAAGTAGAAAGACTAGGAAGAAAACTTACGGTTATAGCAACTATGCCATCTTCTGAGGATTTTAAATCGCAGTCATCCAAACGCCATCTGCAACCAATCTATATTACAGATTTTCTTGAAGAACCGCGATATCCCGCAGAAAGAACAAGAGAAGCTAGACGTGCTACACCTTACCTCGTTCAGCTACCAAATTTTGATATGTTTAATTTTAAAGAAAATGAAACAATTACACTTTCTACAACATTAAGGAAAAAGGATCTTATTAAAATAATTAGAGAAAAGTTAGGCAATGTGCCTGAAAATTGGTCATTTAATCCCCGCACAACCAAACCCAAACTAATTCCAAAACTCAAAATATAAAGAAAATCCTACTACTTGACTTTATTAAATTAAAGTGTTATACTTTACTGTACTAAAGTATGAATGTTAATTATAAATCTTTGTATAAGGCGTTCCTTTTGTTGAAGAGTGAAGATGAATGCAAGCGGTTTTTGAGAGATTTGTTGACATCGGCTGAAATAAAAGAGTTTGCAAACCGCTGGAAGGTTGCCAGAATGCTTCATAAAAAAATTTCCTACGAAGAAATTGAAAAAGAAACAGGCATGAGCAGCACAACTATTGCCCGCGTTCAAAAATGGCTTATCAATGGCAAAGGCGGATATAAATTAATGCTAAAAAGAATTAAATAACAACAGTTATATCGTTGACTAGACAACGGATAAAAATATGGAAACAAAAAATACAATAAATAATGGGGTGAAGGATCATTATGCTCGCCTATTTTAAGGCGGTGTGATTTTTTTGTGCAACCGCCGCAAGGCGGTTTTTTTGTGGTTAAAATTGTGAATACAGAAAGAAACTATAAAGAAAAAGAACCAAAATTAAATAGTTCTATTCCATTTATCGTCATGAAACCAGGCGGAAATGACACTGTTCTCTTTATGGAAATAATTGAAGATTCGAAACAAAGAAAAAAATTGAATGACGTAATTATGAAATTTTATCCAAATGCAGAACAGGTTGGATTTGTTGCATTAGGAAAGGATCCAAGGCTTTTAATGGCAGGCGGAGAATTTTGCGGTAACGCTACAAGAAGCACTGCTTGGCTTGCTCTGGAAGGCAAAACTGGAACAGTTAATATTCAAGTGTCAGGCGTTGAAAAAAGATTGAAGGCAGGCGTTACAAAAGACGGAGAAGCTTTTGGTCAAATGCCTATATTTTCGGATTTCTCTAAAATAAAAAAGGAGTCGCAAGATTCTGAAAACTATATTGTCGGAATGGAAGGAATTACTCACATGGTTACTTTTGACACTAAGCAGATTGAAGGATATTCTGAGGAAGAAATAAAAAATAAATCCATTCAAATGCTTAAGTCAAGAGGCCTTGATCAAGAACCGGCAGCAGGAATAATATATGCCAAAAAAACAGGAGACGGATGGAAAATAGATCCGGTTGTCTATGTAAAAGCGATTGATACCTTATTTTATGAAACAGCCTGCGGAAGCGGGACAACTGCGCTGGGATTAGCCTTAGCATTAAAGGATAAGAAAAGCATTAGAGGAGTACCAATCCTACAGCCTTCTGGCCTGCCAATCAAAATATCCGTAGAGTACACAGAAGAAGGATTTGGAGGGGCTCAAATTCAGGGACCAGTAGAAGTAATTGCAACAGGGACTTTGGAGGAAAATGCTGACTTTGATTATATCGTTGAGCAAGTTAAATCGAAAAAACAACTAACTTCCCTACTTCAGAATGGCTTAGTAAAACTATACCAGCAAGTATTTTCTGATGCGCCATATTTTGAAGAATTTACAGACGAAGAAGTTATTGCATATTATGACAATTATTTTAAAAATGGACTTGTATCTGTAGCTAGAAACGAACGAGGAATAATTGGTTTCGCCGTAACAATTGCGCTTTCCGCAGAACCGGAAATCGCTGAATTATCCAAAAAATTCGGAATTGACCCAGAGAAAACTTCTTACTTTGCCGAACTTGGGATTACAAAAGAATTGAGAGGACGAGGAATGGGTGAAAGAATTTGCCAAGAGCAGCTAGAAGGACTACTCAAAGGCTGTACTGTTCTAGTAAGAACAGCTGCAGATAATTTCATCGCTCAAACCCTTTATAAAAAATTAGGGTTTCAAGAAATAATAGAGATGAAACAGGATGTTTTTCAGACCAGAATAGATGGCGCTGCACAAACAGACAGAAGAGTATTCCTAGTTAAAAAACTATGAAAAATAAATTTTATACAGCATTAGAAAAAAACTTTGTTACCTACAGCAATCTTCTCTCGATAGATGTAATTGACAACAAAGAACCTTTAGTTCCATTAACAAAGACTAGTATTCTTTTCGGGTATAAACCGGCTATGTCCGATATGAAAAAGTTTGGAAAAAATATTCTTGTACGCAGAAAAGTGGCGGAGATGTTGGAACAAGCTCAAAATTTGCTTAAGAGAAACAATAAAGGGATTAGTCTTTTTGTAACCTATGGATATAGAAATCTTTCCGTGCAGAAAAAAAATTTTAAAGAGATTTTTTCTAAAATTGCGCTTAATGATTTTTATCCCAATCCTATTGATTTGTATGAAAAAGTTCATCAAAACATTGCGGTTCCAACAGTAGCAGGACATCCTACCGGCGGAGCTGTAGATATTATTATTGTTAATTCCAATACGAAAAAAGTCATAGATTTTGGATCAGAACAGTACGATTTTTTATCCAAGAAGTCCTTTGCTTTTTCTCCAGAAATATCAAAAAAAAGTATTAATAATAGAATGCTTTTGAGAAAAATTATGATGCAGGTAGGTTTTGCGCCTTACGATGCCGAATGGTGGCATTTTTCCTATGGCGACCGCGAATGGGCTTTTTATTGCAAAAAGCCATACGCACTTTACGATCAGATAACTAAAGAGAAAATACAAAAATTATGATATGATTAAAACTATGATTAAGACACAGACGCTCAAAGGGTTTCGGGATTTTTTGCCCGCCGAAGTCAAAAAACGACAATATGTTATAAATACCTTAAAAAAGGTATTTGAGTCTTATGGTTTTGAGCCCTTGGAAACGCCCGCTTTGGAATACGAAGAAATCTTGCTGGGAAAATATGGAGAAGAAGACGACAAATTAATGTACAGATTTGAAGACAATGGCAAACGCAGAGTCGCTTTAAGGTATGATCAAACCGTTCCTTTAGCCCGCGTCGTCGCTCAATACCAAAATGAATTGCCCATACCGTTTAAGAGGTATCAGATTCAAAATGTCTGGCGCGCAGAAAATACCCAGAAAGGCAGATACCGAGAGCTCCTACAATGTGATATTGACACTGTTGGAGCTTCTTCTCCCCTAGCGGATGCTGAAATTATTGAAGTCGCGGATAAAAGTTTGAGAATGCTCGGCTTTAGAAAATATAAGATAAAAGTAAACGACAGAAAAATTTTTGAAAATATTGATTTGGAATCAATCAAAATTTTAGACAAACTGGAAAAGATTGGACCGGAAAAAGTTGAGGAGGAATTAGCAAGAATTAATAGTAAGGAAACTTTGAACAAAATTGAAAATTCAAAACCCTTAGAGACGACAGATGCTATTTTAAAAATGCTTAAAAACCTAGGAATTAACGAAAACAATTATGAATTCTCTCCGACTCTGGCTCGTGGACTAGATTATTACACCGGAACAATTTTTGAGATTAAGATTGAAGGATACTCCGGAGGATCGGTGGGTGGTGGCGGAAGATATGATAATTTAATCGGTCTTTTTGCTAACAGGCAGATTCCGGCAGTCGGGTTTGCTTTCGGTTTTGACCGCCTTATGGAAGCTATGGAAGAACAAAACCTCTTCCCTGCTAATTTAAACACCACAAAAGTTCTCGTTACTGTTTTTTCTCCCGAGCTATTGGATAATTCTATTAGAGTTTGCGAAATCTTAAGCCAAAATAATATTAATCAAGAACTCTATGTTGATCCAAATGCGAAAATGGAAAAACAACTCAAATATGCTGATAAAAAACAAATTCCTTATGTCGTAATTATCGGCCCTGATGAAGCCAAAAATAACACCGTAACCGTCAAAAATCTAAAAACCCGCGAACAAAAAGCTCTTCCTTTTGATCAATTTCTTGACTTGTTTAAAGAGTAAAAATAAGCTATAATATATTTTATGAAAGCAAATATTCATCCTAAATATTTTGAATCAGCGCAGGTTATTTGTGCCTGCGGAAATAGATTTACCACGGGTTCAACCATGGAAGAAATTCGCGTGGAATTATGCAACCAATGTCATCCTTTTTATACAGGTGAGCAAAGATTTGTCGATAGCGCATCCAGAATTCAAAAATTCCAAAATAAACAAAACATTGCCAAACAATATCTGCATTCCAAAGTCAAGAAACAAGAAGAACAAGTTGCCCGCGACACAGCGCCTAAAACTCTAAGAGAAATGCTCATGGCAGTAAGTAAATAGATAATCCCCATGTACGATTATAGAAAAGTCCAAATTCAGGAACTTGAAAAGAAAATTGAAGAAACACGCGCTCTTCTTAGTGATCCCGCATTGAAGGAAATGGCAGAAAAAGAAATCATTGATTTGGAATCTCAAAAAAACGTTTTAGAAGAAACTCTCGGTAAGGAAGCTGATACGGGAGATTCTCTGGACGATCGCAATGTAATTATGGAGATTAAAGGAGCTGCCGGAGGCGAAGAAGCAAAACTCTGGAAAGAAGAACTATTGAGAATGTACTTGAGATTTGCGGAATTAAAGGGATTTCAAGTAGAACAAATCGACGAAGGAGTTATCAAAATTTCCGGCACGCCTTCTACCCCTCCTCCTTTTAAAACTTTTAAATTCGAAGCAGGTGTTCATAGGGTACAAAGAATTCCAGAGACGGAAAAACGCGGCAGGATTCACACGTCGACCTCAACTGTATGTGTTTTACCGGAACTTGAAGATGTTGACCTTCACATAAGCCCTGAGGACATAACATTTGAAGCATTCAGAGCCGGAGGACATGGCGGGCAAAATGTCAATAAAGTCTCAACTGCGGTCAGATTAAAACATATACCATCAGGGATTATCGTTACGTCCCAAAAAGAAAGATTTCAAGCTCAAAATAGAGAGCTTGCTATGGACATTTTAAGATCTAAGCTTTGGGAAATGGAAATCGAAAAGCAGAATAAAGAAATTGCTTCTCTTAAATTAACTCAGGTTGGTCGCGGAATGAGAGCCGAAAAAATCAGAACATACAACTTTCCTCAAGATAGACTTACCGACCACAGAATAGCTAAGTCATGGCACAATTTGCCGGTTCTTTTGGAGGGAGGAATCGATGATATTATCAATTCTTTTTAATTTTAATCGAGGTATACGATCTCCTCTTCAAGAAAAATACCATATTTTTCCTTGATGGTCTGTTTTGCAATTTCAATAAGTGCTTTTACGTCCGAAGCCATTGCATTATTAACATTAATTATAAAATTAGGATGTTTATCGGATATCATTGCCCCCCCCGCCATTCTTCCCTTTAAACCGCATAATGCCAAAAGTTTAGTAGTTGAAACAACGGGAAAAGGATCTGTCTTCACAATTGAGGAAAACTCTTTTTGTAAATCGTTAGAAAGTAAATTCAAAGGAATGTTTTTAAAAATACTTCCTATGTTTGGATAATCCATTGGATGACGATTATTCCTGTAATCTACTTTTTGCCGGATTTTTTCTTCTATTTCTTTTTTTGCGCCTAATGATAATGCCAAAATTACATGCGTAATAAATTCATAAATCCCCTCCCCTGATTTAAAAATGCTATTTCTATAAGCAAATTGACATTCCGCATTATTTCTTATTTTTTCGTTTAAAGTTTTTAGATCCAAACTCTCAACTCCAACAACAGCATCCTTAATCTCGCCTTTAAATGCCCCCGCATTTCCCCGAATAGCGCCTCCTATTGTTCCAGGAAGTCCCCCTGCCCATTCAAAACCGGAAAATGAATTTTCAGTACAATACGCCAAAAAATCACTGACCAATGTTCCGGAACCCACCGTTAGATTGCTTCCCTCTCCCTCTATTATTCCTCCTATTCTGTTGAGAATTACCAACCCATCAAACCCCTCATCGCTTATTAAAACATTTGTCCCGCCGGCTAAAATCGCAATCATATCCAAAGCAGACAACCTAGCGAGCCTAAGGACCTCTTTCAGCTCCTCAACAGATTCGACTTCAACGAAAAATTTAGCAGGACCACCAATTTTATAACTGCTGTAATTTTTGAGAGGAATATTTTGTTGAAGATTCATCCTTACTTCATTAATTCTAAAACTGCTTTTTCAAGCTGTAAATCATGACTTGGATCCTTTTCGTCCAATTTAACCTCTATGTCCGGCTTCAAACCGCTACCGTTAATCCAAGTGCCATTCGGAGTAAGCCATTTGGCAATAGTTATATGCAGTCCGGCTCCGTTTCCCAAATCATCTGCCTGCTGTATAGTTCCTTTACCGAAAGACGTTTCTCCAACCAAAATTGCCCTACTTTTTTCGTTCAATTTATTGTCTCTTAATGCGCCTGACACGATTTCACTTGCCGAAGCACTCCCTTTATTTATTAAGACAATAATGGGCAATTCGTACATAAGCCCTTTGCGCGTAACGGAAAGCGTCACTCTTGTTCCCTGCGAATTTTCTTGCAGAACTACCGGAGTTCCTTGCTTTAGAAATTCGGAAGAGATAAAAACAGCATCCGCAAGATATCCTCCGGGATTATTGCGAAGATCGACTATCAATCCTTTCATATCTTTTTCGCTTTGCGTTTGAAGAAAGATTTTATTGATAGTTGTTGCCCAATCATTGATTGTAGAATCTCCGAATTGGGAAAGTCTGACATAAGCAATTTTACCTTTTTGGTCTTTTGAAACTTTAATTCCATCAATATTCTTGATATCCTTCACCCATCCAACAACACTTTTTACTGTTATAACGTCTCTTACTATTTTTATATCCAGTGGTTTTTCGGAATCTTTATGCAAGATAGTCAAGGTGACGCTTGTTCCCTTAGGACCTCTTATCTTATCTACGGTAGCAGGCAATGTCCAATCCGTTGTCGCTTCCCCATTTACCTTTAATATCGCATCCCCTGCTTTTATTCCTGCTTTCTCCGCCGGGCTTCCAACGAGCGGAGCAATAACTATAATTTGCTTATCTTTTGTTCCAAGTTCCGCTCCAATTCCTGAAAATTGTCCGGCCAAACCGTCCTTAAAATTGGTATTTGCTACCGGAGGAAGATAAATTGTGTAAGGATCTCCAAGACTTTGAGCCATTCCTTCAATTGCGCCATTTAACATTTTTACCGGATCAAGCTTTGTTTTATCGTAGTAATTTGTTTCAAGCTTCTGCCAAACATTCCAAAAAGTAGAAAAATCAACATTATTCAGTGTTGTGGGAGCCTCTCGATTTACAACTGCAAGGGATGGTTTGTAATTTTTCCAAGAAATCTTTACGCTGCTTGTGCCAAAATAGTAGCCTATGAGACCGGAGATTATTAACAATACAACAACTTGTAATGATCTTATTTTTCTCATAAAAGAGACAGGATTAAAGGGAGATAAATGACATTAGAGCTAAATGTCTTGAATGTTTTATGCTCAAGCCAACAGCCTTTTGATGCTTCAAACAAAGTCCGTTACGGGAAGCAGGAATAATTTTTCCTCTTTCTGTTAAAAATTTCGCAAGTACTCCTATTTCCCAGAAAGAAGGCTCTTTTTTTGACTCACAGAAAAAACAAACCTTTGGGGCCGTAAATTTCCTCCTCGGCTTTCTAACTATCTTCTTCATAACTTTTAATCCTTAATTTATACTATGAACTATGAACCAATGACCATCAACTAGAAAGGTATATCATCCGGAACAACTTCTTCCGTAGACGATTCCGCCATTTTTTCTTTTTTGACGCCAGTAGCCGCTTTTTTCTTGGCCCCTTTTTCATCAGTAACGTTTGACGCGGGCTTCTCTGAAACCTTTTCAACGGATTGTTCGGCTGGAACAGTCGGCTGATTCCCGGCTTCCCCCTCAGGTCTTCTGGAATCCAGAAGTATCATGTCTGAAATAACAATTTCAGTTCTGTTTCTTTGTGCCCCATCCTGACCGGTCCAACTTCTTGTTGCCAGTCTTCCTTCAACAAAAACCTTCCTGCCTTTTACTAAAAATTGCGAACAAAGTTCAGCTAATTTGTTCCAGCTAACAATATTGTGAAATTCTGCTTCATCGTGTTTCTCACCGCTATCTGTCTTCCAGCTCCTGTTGGTAGCCAAACCAAAAGAGCAAACAGCTGTTCCATTTGGCGTATATCGTAATTCCGGATCTCTGGTTAAATTCCCAATTAATTGTACCCTATTCAAACTTCGCGCCATAAATTCAGTATTACTTCGTCCTCAATAAGAGGTGCCTCAATATATTATCATTTTCCAATAATTTTTTCTCAAAATCCGCCGGGATATTCTCACCTTCCAATGTAAAATCAAAGTAAAATCCGTTTATTTCCTTTTTAATCTTATACGCTAAGGTTTTTTGTCCGACTTCATTCTCTTTTACAATTTTTAAGTCCTTTAACAATGCTTTTATACCTGCAATCATTTTTTTTCGCAATGCTTCTGTTAAGGACGGTTTTGCAACCAATATCAATTCGTATGCTCTCATCGCGTCTAATCCTAACATATTTCAGGCTTAAAATGCAAGATCTATTTGGGACACATTCCACCAAATGCTGCGCCGTGAGCCGTATTCGAATAGAATTGGACCTAATGCAGAAAAGACAATAGGAGACTTCGTTGCGGATGAAGGAGAAAGTGTCGAAGAATTAGCTTCCAGAAGTCGTATAAAGAAAGAGTTAAAAGAGATATTGTCTCAGGCTTTGTCCCTAAGAGAAGAAGGGGTTTTGAGCTTCGTTTTGGACTTGAAGATGGACGGAATCGAACTTTAGAAGAAACAGGAAAGGAATTCGGCGTTACGAGAGAACGAGTAAGACAAGCAGAGTCGAAAGCGCTAAGAAAATTAAGACATTCTAGATACTCTAAATCCTTACGCTACTTACTCGAAGATATCTAATGTTTTCAGGCATCAATCTTAAATTCCACCAACCCTCTCATCGCCTAATCTCATTTAGGCTTGTTTGCTTTACGGATAGTTTTATCCTATAATCTTGGATTATGTCGGCTGAACAACATGATTTCGCCCTAAAATTTGTTCCAAAAGAACCTTACGAGCTTCAGGGAGGCGTCTATGCCTGGGGCAAAACCGCAAGACTAATAACAGAACCTGCTTATTTTGAAGCACGCGACCAAATAAAAACCGACCTTGTCGCAGTTGATCTTTGCTCATCTTTTCCTTATTTCAGGGAAATTATGACAGGACAACACAAACAATTAATGCATACCGAAGCATATAGGATCACGGGTAAATTTATTGATGGCCTTCATCGTCTTTCTCCCAAAAATAATGAGCTTCGGTTCGCTGCAATGCTCGATAAGAACAACCTTATTCTTCTTCGTAAAGAATTGGGGCCAAGACATAATCTTGCCAGACAACTTCTTGTCGCACCTATATTTGAAACTATGACAAATCCTCCCCCAACCGATAAAAGAGATCCAAAATCAATATCCAAAATCCTTCTTGAAAAATTTATGGAGTCTAAAACGTATCATAAGTTTGTCTATGAACCAACCGGAAAAGCAGGAGATAAGGGTACATGGGTATTTATTACCCCTGCTGCTAGCGACATTCCTTTACGGAAAATTATAGAACCAATGCTGGGAGACAAAACCTCCGAATTCCTTGAAGATATTAGTTCGTATTTTGGAGAACAACTTGCTTCAGAAAACAGGCTTAGGAGGATTACTTTTTTAAGCTTGGATTTTGCTCCGTTTGAAAATCTTGTTAGGGATGCGAAAAACGGATTTCCGCTAAAACTTCGAAATACTCTATTTTTCCAAAGCGTACAAAATCCCAGAAGACACATGCGCGCAGACATCAGGTTTCTGCAATTTAAAGAAAGCGGTATTGGATTTTTTTCAAGTATTGAAGGCTGGCCGTATTATGGAAAAGATTTTGGTTTTGAGGGGAATATGGCTGTTGCAAAAAAAATATCCTTTCAACTCGCAGCCGGAGGGAAAGCAGTCTTTTTCCCATGGAACATGCAGGACAATGACTCGGTTTCGCAAAATCTGCTCGCTGAAATTGAGAAAGAATGGCAGAAGCTTGGATTGACAATAGCAAAAGAGCAATTAACAATAGACGGAATTCTTGAAAGCATGACTGACCGCGAATTGGTTTTGGCAAATCATTCTCCTGTTTTGCGCCAAGTTGGACCCATTGAGTCTCTTATTTTATCAAAACCAACTTCCTAAACCATCCCCGCTATATCCCAAGCCGTAATCATTCCCAACAACTTTTCTTCTTGCTTGCCGTTTTGGGTAACATAAACAACAGCGATACGTTTTCTTGCTTTTAATCCTTCTTGAAAAAGAACTGTAATATCTACAAGAGGCGTGTCGCGGGACGTAAATTTGAAATATTCGCTGGGATGCTTATCCAGTCCGATAAAATCTTTAAACTCCGCTATCTTTGTATCCTTCAAGATAATTGTATCTTTATTATTTACAAGATAAGTCAGAATCGTATTCTCTGAAAAAACACCTATCATTTTTTCTCTTTCTACGACCGGGACATGCGTATATGTTTTTTCGTTCATGGTTTTCATTACTTCGATCGCATTGGCGTTAAGAGAAGTTGTATAAATAAATTCCCTCCTCACGGCAACATCCATTGCTTTTTTGGGATGCAAAAGAGCATTTCGTATCTCCTCATATTTTTTTACAATATAATTATGAGGGACTATCAAAGGATTTGCGCTATCAGGATAAGGGTTATGCACAAGAAGATTTCTCAATTCCGCAAATAATTTCAAATCCGTATAATAATTTTGAAATAGTCTATTTTTTTCCGACATCTGGCGGATAAGCATTCCGTGATCTGTGTAATTATCGGAATTCAAAACCCTACGCATGTAGTGATCTATTTCATTATAAATTACGAGGAATTTAGCAGCAGTATTTGTTTCGTTCATTCTTTGAGGTAATTGTAATATATCTTCTTTTTATTGTCCAATTTTAAATTCCACTACACTTGCCACGCACAAAGTGCTCCGTGAGCCGTATTCGAATAGAATTGAAAAGGCGAACGGCAGAGCGTGGCGGACAAGACTTAAAAGCTTATTTTTTCTTTAGATACGATATCCGAAGCTTCTGAGGGAATTTTTCAATCGCGTAGCGCAGCATTGTCCGCGGCATTTCTTGAGAATGCTTGTTTAAAAATTCAATTTCTATTTCTAAATCTCTCTTCCCCATCTCCCTTAACATCCACCCAACGGCTTTGTGGACTAAGTCATGTTTGTCACCCAAAAGCATCTTTGCAATTTCCAAAGAATTGTCAAATTGATTATTTTTTATAAATTGAAAAGTTGCCAAAACAGCAATTCTTCTTTCCCAAATACTTTCTGATTTCGCTAAATTTAGTAAAGCATTACTCATGTGAGGCAATCCGCTTTCAGATGAATTAAAATTCGGCTTTTGTTCTGATGGGTGCCGAATTTTACTTAGCGAGGCAGAGTTTGATAATGGTAAATTACTGATCTGCCGAGCGTCATCTGAAATGCGTGGTTGCCGAACAAAAAGTTTTTTGTCATTTAATAAATATTCTCCGACAATTTTATCCGCTGACAAATCAACTAAATCCCAGTTATTAATATATTTCGTGTTTCCTAAATAGAATTTATAAATCCGTTCCCTAATGTTCTTGTTTCCCCTGTTAAAATTATGAACCAAAATTAAAAGTGCAATCAATCTTTCTTCGTGAATTCTTGAATGAATCAATTCTTTAATACCGGCAAAATCCAAATCTCTATATTTATTTGCGATTTTGCGGGAAATAGGAACAGTAATTCCTAAAAATATGTCTTCCTCGCCGTACTCCCCCTTCCCTGTCTTAAAAAACCTCTGTAAAACCTGTGCCTTCTTCGAATCTGCAATTTTCTTCAACTCCATTCTCAATTGCTTAAGCATATCCACGAAAAACCAATCCTAACTCTATCATATTCTCCTTCAGAAATCTTTCCCGAAATTGAAAATAGTGTTATAATTGACCCCTCGAAATTATGGCATATCAAGAATTTCAACCCGAAACTCCACTATTTTACCGCCCTCACTTTTTCCTATTTTTCTGCTATAATATAGGTCTATTAAAACTATTAATATTCACGAAATATATTTAAAGTATAAAGACACAGTTGATATTCCCCCCGAAAAAGAAGTGGGAATGGGACAATCAATCAATAAAACCAGATACGCATTCTATTCTCATGGAGAAAAAATGCTGGAAAGCGTCATTCGGAGAACGCATGAGTATGCAAAAAAACACCCCGAGATAACTGACATCAGCAAAATAGCTAAAGGCGTACAGGTCAAACCGATAAATGCCAAAAAAGCCCTAGAAAGATATGACGTAATAAACGGCAAGTCTATTGCGAAAAAGCCACGCTAAATTCCGACTTAATAGAAAGTTCTTCCTGAACAATGCTATAATGCGCTCAATATGACAAGCGAAACCAAGCCGGGAAGATTTGGATTTTCAGAAAGAAGCAAACACCCTAAAGAACAGGCTGAAATTCAAAGAAGCATACTTCTCAAGTTCACCGCAAGCATAGTTTCGGTAATCGAAGTTTTCCATAATCTATCTCCAATTAAAAAAGATCCCGTAATTTATCTAAAAAGCTCATCAGACAAGATGGAAGAACGCAGGGAAATATCAGAGATAGTTCACGTAGACATAACTAGAAGTAAAAAGGATATAAGTTACGAAGAGCGCAAGATAGTAGAAAACTTTTTGGTTGAAGGATTTTACGAAACGCTTTCCGGGTTATTAGACATGGACGAAAAAGATTTAACGCCAAATGAATTGCTAGTTGTAAAATCTTTTTACAGAGCTATAAATCCTGAAACCAAAAAAAACTATTCGGCTGAAGATATGAAAACCATGCTAGCCAATCATTTCTCTCTCGCAGGAGAAACTGTAAATAAATTCGATATGCTTTACAGGAAGCATTAATCTGAAACGCAAAATCTTCAAGCAGTTTTAATTTCCAATCCCAAACTCCACCACTCTTTTGCCGCTCTCACTTTTTCCTATTTTTCTGCTATAATATAGGTCTATTAAAACTATGCCAGTCGAATCACCAAGAATAAATCCTAAAAATACAGAGACTTTCCCACGAACAGGACGACTGCTAACCAAAGAGCAGAAGGATAAAATAGTTGATAGAAATAGAGATGAGTTTCTCAAAGATTTCACGTTAGGGGTCCTGTCTAGTATCCTCAGAGAGAAAAACTTGGATCAATTAGGTAAAAACGCAATAAGCATCATAAGAAGAATTGACTCGGGTTTAGGTCTATATGCCTCATCTGCAACCGTCTCTAGCGAAGTTGGCTTTAATATTGAAAAAAGCAACCCCTCTCCTGAAGACTACGGAAAAGCTGAATTTTTTTTAATAGATAGGTCTTGCAACATGTTTACAAAGTTACTTGAGGCAAAAGATTTGAATGGCACAGCATTGACCATTATTGAGAGGTTTAAAAATGCTAAAAAAAAGGACGGCGGAAAATTCACGAATGAAGAATTAGTAGAGTGGTATAGGACAACCTTAGTTAGGCACTTTTCCTTTAAAGAAGAGGTTGGACAAACAACGGAAAAGCCAAAAATCAGAGAGGGATATACTCTTGGGCCGGATGGGAAAAAAGTAATTCGGAAGGGTGTTAAAGAAGTGCTTCTCTACGCCCAAAACCATCCCAATAACAATATCCTCGAATTAGCCAAAGCTCTGGGAAAATCTTCAGAAATAATCAAATGCTATATGAATAATTTTGAATTGAATAAAGACGACAATCCCATAGAAAAGAAAAAACGCTAAGCCCCGGCTCAACAGTTACACCCCAATCTTGAATTCTACTACGTCGCCATCCCGCATGATGTAATCGCGGCCTTCCATGCGGGCTTTTCCATTCTCCCGCGCAGCTTTCCACCCGCCCGACACGCTAGACAAGCTAGCGAAGTCGTTGCGGGCGGGACCGTTTAAACTTACAAAATCAGGATATGAAACAACTTCCGCTTTGATAAATTTCTTCATAAAATCCGAATGAATCTCGCCGGAGGCCATGAGAGCGGTCGAACCGCGTCGAATGGTCCAAGCTCTGACTTCTTTCTCTCCGCAAGTTAAAAAAGAAATCAAACCCAAAGTTGCATAAGCATTTTTTATCAATCTTTCAAGACCAGATTGTTTAACGCCCAAATCTGCCAAATATTGTTTTTGCTCATCTTCTGAAAGCTCTGATAAATCAGATTCAATTTTCGCGCAAATAACAACTGTATTCCCCTCGTTGTCATGCTGAACTGGCTTCAGCATCTCCTTATATTTTTGGGCAATAGATTCAATAGATTTTTCGTTATAGTCTTTTTCTTCCACGTTTAAGACAATTATTTCCGGCTTGGCCGACAGAAGAAAAAACGTATTGGCATATTCCTGCTCTTCCGACATTAATTCAATTTCCGAGGCCCGCTTCCCCTCATTTAATCCTTTAAATAATTTTTCAATCGCAGTTTTTTCTGTTTCCTTGGCAAATCTTTTCACTTTTCCCTGCGCCGATTGGATAGTTTGCAAATCAGCTAAAATTAATTCTGTTTCGATTGCCTCATAATCTTCTTTGGGTCCCACACTTCCCCCTTGCCCGCCGGAGCTTTGGCGAAGGCGGGTCTCTTCATCTTCATATCTAATAACATTGGCATCAGTAAAAACCCTAACCACATGGGCAATAATTGAAACTTCGCGGATATGTGACAAAAATTTGTTTCCCAATCCTGCGCCTTCGCTTGCTCCTTTTACGAGTCCTGCAATATCCACAAAATTTACTGTTGCGGGTTTTATCGGAGGCAATTCAGCCATTTTAGCCTCAATTTTGGTGATTTCTGCAAGCTTTTCCAAACGGGAATCCGGCACAGGAACGATTCCAACATTTGGCTCAATAGTGGCAAAAGGATAATTTGCGACGAAAGCTGTCTGCTTTTTCAACAACGCATTAAAAAGCGTCGACTTTCCAACGTTAGGTAATCCAACAATTCCGACAGACAAATTCATAAAAACATAAACTGACTATTGACGCTTATGTAAGCGTATGCTAGAATGTGGTTAATCACTAGGGAGAATACGAACAATAGACTACGTGTCTACTTGCAACGCCTCCCACTTTTTATTTCTTCAATTCTAACTTTTTCCTCTCAAAACTCAAAAATATCTTGTATTTCTGAAAGGGTTTTAGAAGCGAAGATGCTGACTTTTCATTTGGAATTACAATATGCGACAATTTCCTATTTTTTTCCAAGAATTCATGCAGACAATAATAATCTCCGTCTCCTGCCACAATCACTGCTTTGTCATATCTATCATACTGAACTTTTGCTGCATGAAGAACAAGCTCCGCGTCAACATTCCCCTTAACTTTGCCAAAACTGTCCTTAACAGTTGGCTTAAATACCAAATCGTATCCATAAGACTTAAGTTTTTTATATAAACTATCATTTTGTTTTATAAACCCTATAAAAAGAAATGCTTTTTGGACTCTGAATTTATCCGTTAAATATCTCCTGAATTTTTTAAAGTCTAATTTCCATCCTTTATAAATTATTCTTCCTTTTTTTCTAATATCCTTACTCGTCCCCAAGTTCAAATTCTGACTGTCAATAAATGCGTAAGCTTTAAAATGCATATCATATCCTGAGTGGTTCGACGCGCTCACCATCGAAGGATAAAAAGATTATAGCAGAATTTTAAAATCCAAAACGGTGCTTGGGGAATTTTGGATTTCCGCATTAGACTTATTGCCTACTCGCTCGTGGATATGAATCTAAAACTTGTTCCATTCTCTTAAATCTCGCATCTATCTCTATTTTTTTATCAAAAAGGCGGTTTGTAATTTCGAAGATGTCGTTTATCTCCATGCCAAGATTTTCGATCGTAAACCCTCCCGCCCGCAAAGCACGCGAAGAATATTCTAGCTTTACCAACATCTCATCATCAAACCTGGCGACTCTTGCTGATTCAATGCATTTTTTTGCAATGGATTTTAACTCATCCGGAGATAGTTGTTTAAATGTGGAATTTCTTTTACGTTCAGTCATGACGGAAATATACCACAATAATGTCTCCACATCAACTAAATCGAGGCCCCCGGGGGATTTTGGATTTCCAATCTATTTCTCGCCTTCCTGCGTGTTCATTAAATTTGCTGGAATATTTCTTAAGCTTCCAGAAATAGCTTCTTCTTCATCCAGACTCTTAATTAATCCATCTGCGTCTGGATATAATCCCCTCCACGATCCTTTATTTTGTCGGGAATCAAATAATTTTGCCCTTTGAAGATGATGAAAAGCAAGTCCGATCTCTTCCAAATCCTCTCCGATGTCTGACACCACCCAGAACTTCTCCGAAGGTACTTCCGTTGGAAACCCATAAGCATATTTTGGCTCACTACCCACAGCTAAAACTACTGCCTCATTCATCCCATTTTCACTATTAGTGTTTACATATGAATCATAGATTATCAAGACATAGTCACCTTTTTCCTGAATAGTAAAATCATATCTACCAGAAGACGTTGAGTGAAAAAATCTTGGAGGTAAGCTCCTCCGATTGGCTTCTGCCATTCTCTCCTGAGCTAACTTATCCCAACTTGCACTGTCTATCCTTGGTTCGATTCTTGGCCTCAATGGATGTTTAATCTTATCAAACAGAGCAGATAACGTTTCTTTTTTCACGAAATGATTATAACAGAACTGGGGTTTGGGGAGTTATCAAACTTATTTAAGAGCGGCGTTTTGGAAAAGCGTGCTGTACATTAAGGCATCCTCTGCCCTAGCATCGTTATTTTCATTCACTATCTTATCCAAGCCTTGAAGTAATTTTTTTGTAGAAATATTAACTTTTTCCAAATTTATTTCATTTTTTCTCCTTATCGCTTCTTGCAAAAACCTATCTGCCATCTTATCGGATTTTCTATAATATCCTAAAGCAACACGCTTAAGATCCATTGCTATTGATGACAATAATAATTTATCTTCACTCATATATTTGTCCAAAAAAATATTTCATCAATTTTTCAAGTTCTTCGCGGATTTTTGGATCCTGAATTTCATTACTGGTATTCTTATCCATTGGTCTGATGTTGATAAATGAATTAAAATCGATAGTTTTTGTATCGAGATCGATTCCTCCGCCCCAAATATTGGATTGTTTCGAGCCGTCATCAAGTAAAATTTTTTCTGATTCAAAATGGCGATCACAACCGGCAGAGCAAATCTTTTTCTTAATATCAATAACTGTTTTTATATAAATATCAAACTGTTCTTTCAGCTTTTCTATTTCCTTTTTTGAATAAGGAGTGATTTTCGTAATAATCATAAACTCATTATATCAAAAACGGGTTTGGGGAATTCTAGATTTCCAAAATTTTTATGGAGTCTGTTTTGTAACGATAGCGTCATTTGTATCTCCGGAAAAGAATTGCAGGTCATATTTCGCACAGATTTGTCTTAAGAGGGCCCTTTCAGCCTTATCTATGATTGAAAGTCGTTCTTCCCTGCTCATTCCCGGTTTAATAAACTGCCCTATCCGCTCTTCCAATTGCCATAGCCAAAGCCTTGCTTTTTTATCAGCCTCTCCGGAATCTAATTGTGGTGTATTTTGACCTCTAAAAAACAGCATATTCTTCGTTCTCCCTACAGCAAATGAAGCAACGCTCGCACCAGGATTGGAATCATTAAGCATTAAGAGATATAAATCAGTCGCTGAAAAAGACAGATCAGTGTTTCCTTGCGAGTGGATAGTCATTGCTAAATATGGTTCATTCAATTTCTCTTTTTCGGCAATCTCCTTGCTCACCTGAGAAGTAATACCCAACATTGCAAGTTCACCCCTTGCATGACCTTGAAAGAAACGCAAAGGCACGAGAACTTTCTTTTTTCCGGTTACATAAACCAATTTCCCTAAATCCTTATTATCAACATCCAAAAAACAATTGTTCGCAAGCTGTCTGGCCTCTTCTTGAAAAACTCCAAGATTCAAGCTATTTACATTGCAAGGAATCAACCTTCCCGGCTTAAAGGTGGACTCAGCCAAAATATCTCTCAGTAGGGGCTGTGCTCCGAATATTTCTTTACCTGCAGTATTATTTGATTCAACCATAATAATTACAAAAGATAATTATAGTTTTTTTGAAGACAAAAGTCAACTATAGGATGTTATTTGAGGCTGAATCCGCTTAAACGAGTGTATCAGAATTTTATTTGCTTGAACTTTTGCACTCCCACGCATGTCCTCTCCAGTTAATTTCTAAATTGTTTATTACCTATTTTGTTTTTATTAGTAATCAAAAGTGCCATAATCAGTTTTGGCGATTACATGATTTACGCCATCCGGGCTTTTTTCACATTTTCCAAGTTCGTATTCTTTTATGTGTGTTTCTTCGGAAACTTCTTCAAGTACTCGTTTAATTTCTGGCTTATCTTTGACTACTACGTCTAGCCCAACACCACAATTAAACCCCTTATACATTGCCTTCCAACTTTCGCTAGTCTCTCTTTGAATTAATTTTACCAATTCTGTTGCGGGTGGCATTTCTTTCATGTAGGTTATGCCTTTACCAATATGGCTTATTTTAGATACTGCTCCGCCCGTGTTTAGACTCATTCCTTTGATATCTTCATATAAACCTAACTTTTTCAATTTCTCCAGTAATATTTTTATAAAAATACCCCAATGTCTGGTTGGAGAAATCAAAGCATCGCTTACTGACATGTCGTTTGGTAAGCCATCTTTTTCACCAATTTTATATTTACCATGATGAATACCAAGATGGGGATACTTTTTCTCATAATCAGCAGACATTGTTCCTACCCTGCCCAAAGTAAGACCGTTTGACATAACTCCAGAATTATATTTGTCTTCCCATACTGCTTGTCCGTCACTGGCAAACCCATAAATCTTATCGCCCGGCTCAACATTGCCTTCAATAATGTCCTTTTTTAATGCTCTTGCCCAGACAGCAACGTCAAAAACAGCGCTGTTTACTTGAGTTGGCAGATCACCTGTTTCACCACCAAGAAAATGGATGTCAAAACCATATCTTCTGTATAGTTCCATTAATTCCTGAAACCTTTGGCCAATTTCGTTCATGATTACTTTCTTTGGTAAATTTAAAGCATTAATATTTACAACATCCGTAACTGTTATAGTTCCGAAAACAAATCCGCTAGCGGCAATATCCCCCAAATTCATTTCTAGTCCATCATCAACTGCGCCCCTAATTACACTTGAATCACCTGTTTCGGAATAGATTAGAAGACGCTGAACAAGTTTGCTGCCATCCCCATCCATGTGTTGTGTAAGTCCATAATCTCTGTTAAGAGGATCTGTAATTATGTTTACGAATGCATTTGGATATTCGTTCTCAACGCGGTTCTTAAAAATTTCGCGGACGTCTTTTTTTCCTGCATCAACTCCTAGTTTCTCGTACTCGCTTGGTCCTGACCCTATTGCTTCTGATGCCATATTTAATCTTCTATATCTGCGATGCGACCTTTACCATATTTTTAAATAGGATTGCACCTTGTGGTTTTGAGGCTGATTTTCTCTTGAAACCATAACGTGTCAGGGCAGCAATTCCACTACATTAACAAATTAAAAATTAAAAAACAATAGGTATATCAAGCTCCTTGCCTACCTATTTAGCAAAATAGTTAAAGACTGATTTGGAAATCTGGGCAATTCTATCCTCTGCTCCCGACGGAAACTCACTCTCAGACAGAACTACAATAATATAATCTCCTTTTGGCGTATAAACAATTCCTCCGTCATGGGACAAATAATCTATCTCCCCTGTTTTATGCGCAACAACTGTTCCTTTCGGCAGATATTTCGGCAACTTATCGTTAAGAGTTTGGGCTTTTAATAAGTCCAGCATTTCTTTCGTATATTGAGTATTGGCAAGTTCGCCTTTATATAATTTCTCAAAAAAAAGCGCGATATCATCTGCAGTAGATTTGGGAGAATCGCCGCTTCCGCCAACAGAAGAATCTTTGAAACCATTTGTTTCCAAAAATTTGGCAACGTTTGATAATTTTATCCGTTTTGTCAAAAGTAAAGCAGAATAATTGTGGGAAATCGTAATCATCTGCTTTAATGCATCTTTTACTGTTAATGTAATTGTTCCTCCTGTTAATTCTGATGATTCCGGATCAATATTGAAATCTTGATTTAAAACTCTAACATCTTCTGACAAAACTTCGTCTTCCGAAAGCGTACCGTTTTGTATTTGCTCAAAAACTTCTGCCATAACCCACAATTTGTAAAGACTGCCAATATCGTAAACTTTATCGCCGTAAAGCGATTCTCCTTTTTCGCTTTTCAAATCTTTAACTACAACGCTGTATTTTCCCCTTGCACCCGACAATGCGTTTAGTATTGTTTTATGCAAATTAATACCGGGAATTATTTGATTAAAAGTATAAAAACTAATTGCGCTAATTAAAACTATAAAAATAAATAAAACTACTTTTTTCTTCATGAAAAGATTATAACAAAATCTTGAATCCTAAAATGGCTTGAGGTTATGCGGGAAATTCAATGACTGATTTTATTCTATTCCCTTTATCTGAGGCTGCTTCTTGAAATGCTTTTATGGAATCTTGAAAAGAGTAGCGATTTGTTATCAGTTGGTTTGCGTCAAGTTTTTGGGATTTCATCAAAAGCATTGTTTCCTCAAAAGAAAAAACACAAGTCCACGATCCATATAGCTGCAATTCTTTTTTGACAATGTTCATCATATTAATCGTGACATTATGTTCGAAAACACCAAGCACTATCACTTTCCCTCCGGATCGGGCAAGTTCAATGGCTAACTCCACAGAGGTATCGCTTCCAACTGCTTCAAAAACAATGTCTGCGCCATCGACAGCTTCTTCTTTAAATTGCTTCAAAAAATCTGCTTGTGTTATGTTGAATCCTTTGCTTATGTCATGAATGTTCTTAGCATAGGTAATACGATTATCATGCTTGTCAAATCCAAATACAGTTCCTCCTGAGGCTTCTGCAACAAAATCTACCAAAAGCCCAATCGGCCCTTGACCTACCACTGCAACTTTATCTCCCACGTCCACCCCTGCTTTTCTTACGGCGTATACGGCAATAGAAAGTGGCTCAATTAAAACTCCTTCATCATAGGAAAATTCTGTTGGCAATTTGAAAATTAAGTCTGAAGGTATAGGCAGGTATTCTGCGAGCGCGCCTTGACGATTAATGCCAATAATGGTTGGAGCTTTACACAGATTCTTTTTCCCCTGAGAACAATAAGAACACTTCCCGCATCCAATAACATGTTCTGCCACTGCCCTATCGCCTACCTTAATATTTGTTACATTGTTTCCAATTTTTATGATATCTCCGACGAATTCATGTCCCAACACTAAGGGTAGCGGCACATTCATTCCGTTATTGTAAATATGTAAGTCGGTACCGCAGATACCGACTTTCTTTACCTTCATGAGAATCTCATTCTCCCCTATTTGAGGCTCAGAGAGATCAACGAACCGCAGATCTTGTTTACCGAAATACTGCAAAGCTTTCATAATAAAATTATAACAGAAATAAAATTTTAATGAATATTTCGATTATTGCTGGTAATTAGAGGGATATATTAATTTACCGTTGTATGTTCCCCCTATCGTATCTGCAACACGACCAATATCTACATTTCCTTCACCCGTCGGACAATCAGGATTAATTGGAGCTGCCTCAAAATGATTATTTATAATTTTGGGGGTTGCACCTTTTTCACAATTAACGCTCAACTGTGAATCGTGAATATTGTTGTCTGAAATAAGATCATTACCATTAGCTTTTATGCCAATTGCCTGATGCCAACAATTATAAATTTCATTATTAGTAATTATAACGTTTGCCGACCAAACATCTATACAACTCCATAATGAATCATGAAGACTGCTGTTTGTAATCTTAACTACTTTTCCCCAATCAAAAGGTGCCCCATCTGTTCCCGCATAAACACCATTATGGGCGTAGGACACTTCCACATTATCAAGAATGCTGCCACCAAATAACACCAGCTGATCCCAGTCGGCATATTCCGGCTTTATCTGTGAAGACGTAAAAACAATAGGCTGCCCCTTTGTACCAATCGCTACAATTTTTGCCGCTAGATCAAAATGGCTTTGATTATAGCCCTCACGGCCGGTTGGATCATTATTTTCTGTAATATAAGCATCCGCAAATTTTGTCCATGGAGTATTGAGAATATCAGGATTTTTGTCAAAAAGAATTTTTGTTCCGGGCTCAATACGCAAAGTAACCCATGGAACAAACAGAGTATCTCCTGTAATTGTAATCGTCCCGCTCCAATTTTGCGATCGAAGATGCAGTCCCGAAACATTGACATTGCTAACCGATTGAGGAAAAAACGCCAATGCAGCAAAGATAAATACGGCAACAGAAATGAAACCAGCAAGGAAGAATAAAGTTTTTTTAATCACCATATCCAATATATCAATATTTCGCTATGACAGCTACGCCTCGCTTTGGCATAAATCAACGTTCGGTTTGGGGAATTTTATTTCCAAATTTGGATTTCTAATTTCTTTCCACAGAGATTGTACATTCGCCAATCAAGGCATCCAAAGCTCCCTTTCAATTTCAATTAACCGATTGTATTTCACTAATCTTTGCGCCTGCGTTGGAGAACCGCTCTTTAAACCATCTGCTTCGCAACCAAAAGCCAGATCCGCAATAAAATCATCATTTGTCTCCCCGGATCTGTGGGAAACAATTATTTTTAAGTTATTGTCTTGGGCAAGTTTTATAGCATCCAAAGTTTCCGAAACAGAACCTATTTGATTAGGTTTTATAATTACACCTGTCATTAGTTTTTCGTCAATTGCTGTTTGAATAAGTTCTTTATTGGTTACAGTTAAATCATCTCCGATGATCCAAGGATTGTCCTTAAATAATTGGCAAATTTTTACAAATCCCAATTTATCATCTTCGGAAAAAGGATCTTCAATTGATAAAAGAGGAAATTTTGAGACTAAATTCTGATAAAGATCAAACATTTCCGTTGTATCGAAAACTTTTTCTCCGATTTTATATTTTCCGTTTGTAAAAAAAGTTGATCCTGCAACATCAAGAGCCAAGCTAACGTCTTGACGATCTAAATTACGATTTAAAATTTCAAGACCAAGTATCGGATCTGAACTTTTTATAGCAAATGCTCCCTCATCTCCTACTCTCACTTCGCCAAAGTTTTCTGAAATATCTGCCTTTAATTTTTCAACCATTAATTCTGCGTATTCCAGTCCGACGACCGGAGAATCAAATTTAGTAACCAAAATATATTCCTGAAATGGAAGACTATTTTTAGCATGCTGACCTCCCCCAATCAAATTAAAATACAAATAAGGAAATTTTTCAGGATTTTTATTTAATATTTTTCCTATCAACCGATATGTTTGCAAATTATTGGATTTTGCAAAAAGTTTTGTAAAAGCTATCGATAAAACTAAAGTTAAATTTCCGCCCAAATTAGATTTGTCGGGTGTTCCGTCCATTTTTTTTAAAAAATTATCAAATTGCAAAACATGCGAAAAATCAAAATTCAATAATTCATTTTTTATTTCCGCAAACTTTTGTAAGCAGATCGATGGATCAACTGAGGATGTTTCAAGTTTTCCTTTGCTTTTACCTGCAGGAACCGAAGCAACCGCACTCAAATCCCGAACCTCCATTACTGCCTCCAGAGTATCTTTACCTCTTGAATCCTGAATTATTTTAAGATTTATTTGCGAAATTCTCATCCGCGTTCTGCTTTAGCTATTTCAATTGTGGCTTTAATTAGCGTATCCGGATTTAGAGAAATACTGTCAATCCCGCAATTAACTAAAAACTTTGCAAATTCAGGATAATCGGATGGTGCTTGACCGCAAATCCCAATATATTTCCCCCTCTTTTTACAAATTCCTATAACTTGTTTTATTAATTCTT
>Ga0209211_10002352_pt1 | contig 32821 bp, 30 predicted proteins | sample RifGroA2_FD_183992 | JGI IMG/M metagenome (GOLD analysis project Ga0209211, IMG submission 183992) | Groundwater microbial communities from Rifle, Colorado, USA - Groundwater A2 (SPAdes) (version 2) | ecosystem: Environmental > Aquatic > Deep subsurface > Groundwater | place: Rifle, Colorado... | reverse complement strand
GGCCGGCGGGAAATCCATATCGGGCATGAGAAGTCGTTTTTGGCGTCTCACCATGCCTTGCGGAGAATGGCCGGCGCACTGGAAGGGCGGGCGCGACCACGGCGCCGTTCGCCTTGTTCGCTGCAACGCGCGCATCGGTATCGTCTTGCCGTCATGGAGCCAGGGCAATATAGTGCGAATACCGACCGTGCCGCGCAGTTCCGGCCAGGCCACCAGGCCAAAGCGGTTCTGCGTACGGCCCGCAGCCGGCGCGCAAACACAATACCTACAGGAAACCCCATGCAAACCAAGCCTTTTTTGACCCATGACGACGTTACCCGCATCCTGATCGCTGCACGCCAGGAGGCGCAAAAGAACAATTGGGCGGTGGCCATCGCCGTCGTCGACGACGGCGGCCATCCCCTTGCCCTCGAACGGCTCGATGGCTGCGCGCCGATCGGCGCCTACATCGCTACCGAAAAGGCACGCACTGCCGCCCTCGGCCGCCGCGAGTCGAGGCTGTATGAAGAAATGATCAATGCCGGCAGGGCTTCCTTCCTGTCCGTTCCGGTCATGAGCGGCATGCTTGGAGGCGGCGTCCCGATCTCCGTCGATGGCCATGTTGTCGGCGCCGTGGGTGTTTCCGGGGTGAAGCCGGAACAGGATGCCCAGGTGGCCAGCGCCGGCGTCGTCGCTACGCAGGTTTAGCGCCTGGCCTGAGGCGATTGGCGATGAAGCGATCCAGTTGGTTGGCAAAGCTTTGCCGATCGGCGTGGTTGAATGCCGGCGGTCCGCCGGTCTCGACGCCGCTGCTGCGCAGGCTATCCATGAAGTTGCGCATGTCCAGCAACTGGCGGATGTTTTCGGCGCTGTAGAACTCGCCGCGCGGATTGAGCGCGAAGGCCTGTTTGTCGATGACCAGCGCCGCCAGCGGTATGTCGGCGGTGATCACCAGATCGCCCGGCGCCGCCTGCTCGACGATGTGGCTGTCGGCGACGTCGAAACCCTGCGCCACCTGTATCGCCCGAATGTAGGGCGAGGGCGGCACGCGCAGCCACTGGTTGGCGACCAGGATCAGCGGCAGGCAATGGCGCGCAGCGGCGCGGTAGAGAATTTCCTTGATGACGCCGGGGCAGGCGTCGGCATCGACCCAGATCTGCATAATGGCAAGCTTGATCAACCAGATTGCCATTATGTCCCCGCGACGGCGGGGACGGTATCCCAGCGATATGTCCCCGCGACGGCGGGGACGGTATCCAGGTGATATGTCCCCGCGGGATTCCAGGAAGGTATCGAAGTGATATGAACCACGACAGCACCGAAGCTTTCGCCCTCCCCGCCGACGGGCTGGCGGCGCTGGCCTCGCCCGACGTGCAGCGGCTGGCCGCGCGCATGGCGCAGGATGCCTTCACCCGCATCTTTCGCTTGACGCTGGAGCGCGACGACGGCGCGCTGCAGGCGGCCGTGGCCGAAATCGAACGCCTCGGCCGCAACTGGACGCGCGCCGCGGCGGGCGAGGACGCGCGTGCGCTGCGCCTGGCCATGCTGGTGAGCGGCATCGACCAGTGGGGCCTGGCCTATTGCCAGGCCTTCGGGCTCACCGCGATTCCCGGCGTCACTGCCTTGCTCGGCGCCCTGCGTGGCGGGCTGGACGCGGCCGCCGACGCGCGCTTCCAGCAGCAATTTGCCGCGATCGGGCAGGTCGAGTGCGATGCCGTCGATTTCAAGATGGAGCTGAGGCGGAGCATCCACATGGCGCTGTGGCACGCCATGATCGCCTGCGACGATCGCGACGAAGCGTTGCCGATTCTTGCCGCGCTGGGCGGCATGCTGGTGGCGCTGATCGGCCAGATGCCGGTCGTCGGCTGGCGCCTGGCGTCCGAGGCGCTGGCCCACATTCAGTTGCGCTGCCTGACCGATGCCGCCGCCGTGCGACCGCTGGCCCTGGAAACCACGCAGGAACTGTTTGCCGCCTTGCGCCGCAGCCTGCCCAGGGAGCGCTACGAGCCGATGCTGGCGCAGGCGAATCAGGCGCTGATCGCCTGGCAACAGTCGCGCCGCGGCTTGCACTAGCCATGTGGCATGGCCTGTTCCGCAACAAAATCGGTGCCGCGCCACGCGCTTTTCCCGCCAAGGGATTAGGATGCGTGTTTGGCAACCTGCCAGCTGGAGAACTCCATGAAGAAACTGTCGATAGAGCTGCACGCGGAACTTGAAATTCCGGACGACTGGGAACTGGTCGAACATTCATCCGGCATTTTCGTGCTGAAGATCGGCGATCGGTTTGTCGATTTCGACATCGCGCCGCTGGCCACCACATCCGCCGCGCCGGATGCGACCTGGAGCGACGAAGACGAGAAATTCACCGACGACATTCTCGACATGGTGACCGGGCTCGACTCGAAAATGGAGATCACCTACCTGCAGTGATCGATCGAACAAGGCGTCCAAGGAGAACCATCATGCGTATCGCGATACCGGTGTTGTGCGTGATCTTGTCGCTGCCGGCGCAGGCCGCCGGCGATCCCAAGCTGGGCAAGCCGCTGCACGACAAGCAGTGCGTTTCCTGTCACGTGAAGTTGATCGGCGGCGACGGTTCCGGGATGTACACGCGCAAGCCGCGCCTGATCAACAATGCGTCGGCGCTGGCGCAGCGCGTCGCAGTCTGCAGCGCGCAGACCAATGCCGGCTGGTTTCCCGAAGAGGAAGCCCACGTCGCGGCCTGGCTGAACCAGGCCTACTACAAGTTCAAGTAGTCGCTCCGAGCACGGCGTTTCAGCGCAAGGGGGCGTTGCCGCGCCGGCTTGGCGGCGTTCGCGCCTGATCGGCGGCCATCAGGCTGCGGATGCGCGCAGAAATTTCCTGCGCCGGCGCATTGCTGGCGAACTTGGCCAGGAAGTGCCCGTCGGCGTCCAGCAAGTACATTCCAGTGGAATGGTCCATGGTATAGATCTCGGGCGCGGCGCCCGGCTCGCGCACTTTCTCGTAGCGCACCCGGAAGCTTTCCGCCGCGCGCTGCAGGAGTTCGGGGCTTCCCCGTAGACCCAGAATGGCCGGGTGGAAGGCGGCGGTGTATTCGCGCAGCATCGGCGCCGTGTCGCGTTCCGGATCGACCGTGATGAAAATCGGCTGCAGCCGCTCGGCTTGCGCGCCAAGGGCATCGATAATATTTTTGTAGGCGAGCAGGGTCGTCGGGCAGACATCCGGACAGGAAGTGAAGCCGAAGCTGATGAGCTGGAAGCGGCCGCGAAAACTCTCGTGCGTCAGCACCCGGCCGCGCGCATCCTGCAACAGGTAGCGCGGCGCCAGTGCGACGGATTCCGCGGAATCCTCCGTATGCCGGGGCGCCGCGGCGGCGGTCTGGGCGCAGGTGGGAGCTGCGTTCGCCAGGCACAGGGCGGCCGCGAGCCCGGCGGCGAGCGAGGGCCGCATCGACGCTATTTGGCAGCCGGTTGCGCGGCTGGCAGCGCCGTCCGCAATCGTTGCGCGACCTCGTCGATCTTGCCGGCCAGGGTTTTCGGTTCCGGGCAGGTGACGGCGGCGCGGGTCTGGGCCAGATATCCCTCCTGCGTCGCCGCTTCGTAGGCGGCGCCGAAACGCGCCGTTTTCGGCGCATGGGCCAGCATCAGCATCTTGGCGTGGGCGGCGGCGTCCTTGGCCGCGCAGGCCAGCGCCTGTCCGTTCAGCACGCCGAGTTGTTTGACCGCGGCCAGCCCGGCGTCGACATCGTCGGCGAGGGCGGGCAGGGGAGCGGCGAGGCACAGCAGGAGGGTCAAACGAGTCAGAAGTTTCAAGGTATTTCCTTTGCGACGCGGCGGATTTCCAGAAGGCGCGATTGTAGGGCCGCTGCCGGCAGAAAGCCATCGCCGGGCGGCGCCGGGCGACGTCTCGGGCGCCTTGCGCGACGCCGCCATCTCCGGTGACACGGCGCTGCCGGCGCGGCGCATAATCCTCGGCGCCATGGCTTCGTCGCAAAATCTCACGCCTCGCGCCGCCCTTCTGGTCGGCCTCCTGTTTGTCGCCTCCGGCATTTTCCCGATGCTGGCTGCGTTCGACATCGGGCCGTTGCGCCAGGAGGACATCAACGGTCCGCCCTGGCTGGGCTTCGCTGCCGGCGGTACGTTTGTCGCCGCCGGGCTGGCCATTATCGCCGGTCCGCAGGCGCCCTTGGCCAACGGCCTGTTTGCCGTACTGGCGCTGGCGGGGCTGGCCTCGATCGGCAACTGGGTCGCCTTCGGCTTCGGCGAGCGCGTCTGCTCCGGCAGCATTTCGCTGCCCTGGCTCTGGGGCGAGAGCGATTTCTCGGGGTTGGGCTGTCGCATTCCCTTCGGCATCGGGGCCTTGATAACCGACGCCTTCCTCAGCTACATGATCGTCTCGCTGCTGCAACAAGCCCTGGGCGGACCGCCCCGTCTCGCGCGGCTGCTGAAGGCCGCGGAACGGCTGATCCTGGCCAGCCTGATGCCGATCCTGCTGCCGCTGGTCGTCGTCGCGTTGCTGGGCGCCGCCCTGGGCGCGCTCAAGACCCGGCTGACCACCGGGGCCTGGCCCAGGAACGAGGAATTCATCGCGCGGCAGAAGGCGAAAGGACTGCTGGGCCGCTTCGGCCGGAAGGCGCCGCCGTCGGAATGAAATCGGCTCTACTATTCGCGGCATGGATATCCTGACTCATGCCGTGATGGGCGCGGCGCTGGCAAGCGGCGTGGCATCGTTCCGTCACCGGGGCCAGGAGTCGGCGCTCGCGATACGGCGCATCGCCGCCGGCATAGGCGCCGCAGCCGGTTTGCTGCCCGACGCCGACGCGCTGATCCAAAGCGGCAGCGATGCCCTGCTGGTACTCGACTACCACCGCCACTTCACCCATGCGCTGGCCTTCGTCCCCGTCGGCGCCCTGATCGCGGCGCTGCTGCTGTGGCCCGTGCTGCGGCGGCGGATCGGATTCGGCGCGCTGTACGCCGGCAGCGTCGCCGGCTACCTGCCGCACCCCCTGCTCGACGCCTGCACCAGCTACGGCACGCACCTGTGGCTGCCGTTTTCGGAGCGCAAGGAAGCCTGGAACCTGATTGCGGTGGTCGATCCGCTGTTCACGCTGCTGCTTGCGGTGCCGCTGTATTTCTATCTGCGGCGGCCGGACTCGCGCGCCCTGCGCTGGGGGCTGCTGCTCGGCCTGGCCTATTTCGGCATCGGCTTGTTTCAGCAGCAGCGGGCGGAGGCCGCGGCGCTGGCCCTGGCGCAGGCACGCGGACACCAGCCCGCGCAACTGTCGGTCAAGCCCTCGATGGCCAACCTGTTGCTCTGGCGTTCGCTGTATGTCCATGACGGCCGGGTCCAGGTCGATGCCTTTCACCTGGGCTTCACGCCGCGCCATTATCCCGGCCAGTCGGCCGCGCTGCTCGACGCCGCCGCGGCGCGCAGCGCGGCGGCGGGCGATGCCAGGCGCATGCGGGACATCGAACGCTTCCGGGTTTTTTCCGACGGCTTCGTCGTGCTCGATCCGGCGCGTCCCGGCTTTGTTGGCGACGCGCGCTATGCCATGCTGCCGACCGCCATCGCGCCGATCTGGGGCATCGAATGGCGCGGCGCCGGGGCGGCGACGGAATTTGTCAGTCGTCACGATTTTTCGCCTGCGATGCGGCGCGAATTTTTCGCTATGCTGCTGGGACGCGACTTGCCGAAACCCTGATGCTTGCCTACGTCATCCGCCGCCTGCTGTATGCGATTCCGATCCTGGTCGGCGTCAATCTGTTGACCTTCGCCCTGTTCTTCGTGGTGAACACACCGGACGACATGGCGCGCATGCAGTTGGGCGTCAAGCGCGTGACGCCCGAGGCGATCCAGAAGTGGAAGGCCGAGCGTGGCTACGACAAGCCGCTACTATGGAACGCGACGGCCAGCGGCAGCGCGACGCTGACCGAGACGATCTTCTTCAGCAAGTCGGTGCGCATGTTCGCCGGCGATTTCGGCCGCGCCGACGACGGCCGCGACATCGCGCGCGAGATCGCCACGCGCATGGGGCCGAGCCTGGCGATCGCGCTGCCGACCTTCGTCCTCGGCCTCTTCGTGGCGATTGCCTTCGCCCTGCTGCTGGTGTTCTTCCGCGCCACGGCGCTGGATTTTTCGGGCGTGGTGCTGTGCGTGGCGATGATGTCGATCTCCGGCCTGTTCTACATCATCGGCGGCCAATGGCTGGTGTCCAAGGTCTGGCACCTGGCGCCGATCTCGGGCTACGGCGGCGGGTTCGATGCGGCCAAGTTTCTGTTCCTGCCGGTGATCATCGGCGTGATCGGCGGCGTCGGCGGCTCGGCGCGCTGGTATCGCACCATCTTCCTCGAGGAAATCACCCGCGACTACGTGCGTACCGCGCGCGCCAAGGGCCTGCCCGAGCGCGTGGTGCTGTTCCGCCATGTCCTGCGCAATGCCCTGATCCCGATCCTGACCGGCGTCGTGGTGGTGATCCCAACCCTGTTCATGGGCAGCCTGCTGACCGAATCCTTCTTCGGCATTCCGGGCCTCGGCAGCTACACCATCGACGCCATCAACGCCCAGGATTTCGCCGTGGTGCGTTCGATGGTCTTCATCGGCTCGGTGCTCTACATTGTCGGCCTGCTGCTGACCGACATTTCCTACACCCTGGCCGATCCGCGGGTGCGGTTGCAATGAGCTTCCAAATCGTGCTGCTCTGGTCGGATGCGCTGCTGTTCGTGCTGATCGCGGCGATCGGTGCGTTGGCGCTGTGGGCGCGGCGCCAGGATGCGCTGCGCGCGGCCTGGGGGCGTGTGCTGAAGGACGGCGTGGCGATGGCGGCGGCGACGGTGCTGGCGGTATTTGTCCTGATCGGCCTGCTCGATTCGCTGCACTACCGGGCTCGACTGGAGGCGCAACCCGGTGCGGCGGCAAGATATGCGGTCGAGGTGAATTCGGCGCTCGATGCGCTTTTGTCCGACCTGCGCCAGCGTGGCGAGAAGACCTATTCGGCACCGCTGGCAACCCACCTGTTCGCCAAGGAGGCGCTGGAAAATTCGACGCAGCGCGAGTTCCCGCGGCTCAAGCATGGCGGCGCGCATCTCGGGCAGGACTTGTCCGGCCACGAGTTCGACATCGCCCTGCGCCTGTCGCGCGGCTTGGCGGCGGCGCTGGCGGTTTGGCTGGCGTTGGTGGCGCTGGTGAGCCGGACGCGCAAGCAGGAGTTCATGGCGGTCCTGAGAGTTATGCGAAGCGGTATCCCCGGGGACGGCGCCGGCAACGACCCGAAGGTAGTGCAGAGCAAGGCGACCGGCGCGGTGCTGGTCGCCCTGCTGGCCATCCTGCTGCTGTTCGGCGTCGCGCTTTCGCTCGGCGGCGGCTACCACGTCTTCGGCACCGACAAGGTGGGTCAGGACGTCTTGTATCTTTCCCTGAAAAGCATACGCACCGGCCTGTTGATCGGCACACTCACCACCCTGGTGATGCTGCCGCTGGCGGTGCTGCTGGGTATTCTCGCCGGCTACGTCGGCGGCTGGGTCGACGACCTGATCCAGTATCTCTACACCACGCTCTCCTCGATCCCCGGCGTGCTGCTGATCGCCGCCGCGGTGCTGATGATGCAGGTCATCATCGACACCCATCCGCAGTGGTTCGCCACCTCGGCCGAGCGCGCCGACGCGCGCCTGCTGGCGCTCTGCCTGATCCTCGGCATGACCAGCTGGACCGGCGTCGCGCGCCTCTTGCGCGGCGAGACGCTGAAGCTGCGCGAACTGGAATTCGTCCAGGCGGCGCAGGCTTTCGGCGTCGGCCGCTTCGCCATCATGCGCCGCCACATCCTGCCCAACCTGATGCACATCGTGCTGATCGCGCTGGTCATGGACTTCTCGGGCCTGGTGCTGGCCGAAGCCGTGCTGTCCTACGTCGGTGTCGGCGTCGATCCGACCACGATCTCGTTCGGCACCATGATCAACACGGCGCGCATGGAGCTGGCGCGCGAGCCCATGGTCTGGTGGTCGCTGGCGGCAGCCTTCAGCTTCATGTTCGCCCTGGTGCTGGCGGCCAACCTGTTCGCCGACGCGGTACGCGACGCCTTCGACCCGCGGTCGTCGACATGAGCATTCTTGCCGTGAAGGATCTGACAATCCACATCGGCGCCGCGCGGCCGGTCGATGGCATCAGTTTCGACATCGCCGCCGGTGAATGCTTCACGCTGCTGGGTGAATCCGGCTGCGGCAAGTCGATGACGGCGCTCGGCATCATGCGCCTGCTGCCGGCCGCGGCCCAGGTCGCCAGCGGCAGTGTCAGTTTCGAGGGGACCGAGTTGCTGGCCCTGCCCGAGTCGGGTATGCGCGACATGCGCGGCGGCGGCATCGGCATGATCTTCCAGGAGCCGGCCACCAGCCTCAACCCGGTGCTGACGGTCGGCCGCCAGATTGTCGAGGCGCTCGAACTGCACGGCGGGCTGCAAGGCGCCGCGGCGCGCGCACGCGCCGAAGACTTGCTCGACCAGGTCGGGATTCCCGATCCGCGGCGGCGGCTCGACGAGTATCCCTTCCAGCTTTCGGGTGGTCTGCGCCAGCGGGTGATGATCGCCATCGCCCTGGCCGGCGCGCCGCGCCTGTTGATTGCCGACGAGCCGACCACGGCGCTCGACGTGACGATCCAGGCGCAGGTGCTGGACCTGCTCGACGAACTGCGGCGCCAGCAGGGCATGGCGCTGCTCTTGATCACCCACGATCTCGGCGTGGTGGCGCGCATGGCCGACCGGGTCGGCGTCATGTATGCCGGGCAACTGGTGGAGGAGGCGCCACGCCGCGCTTTCTTCAGCCAGCCTGCGCATCCCTATTCGGTGCGCCTGTTCGCCGCGCTGCCCGACGCGGAACGGCGCGGCGGCCGCCTGGCGACGATCCCCGGCAGCGTGCCGGCGGCGGACGTTCGCCATGAAGGCTGCCGCTTCGCCGAGCGCTGCTGCGAGGTCATGCCGCAGTGCCGCCAGGCGCCGCCGCCCTGGCGCGAAGTGGATGCCATGCAGCGCGTGCGCTGCTTCCTGCCCGGCGCCGCGCCAGGCGTCGCCGCAGAAGTCGGCGCGGGCGGCGCGGCGTTTGCCGCCGAGGCCAAGCCGCTGCTGGAGGTCGCCGATCTGAAAGTGCATTTCCCGATCCGGCGCGGCATCCTGCGGCGCGCCGTCGGCGCCGTGCGCGCGGTCGACGGCATGTCGCTGCAACTCAAGCCGGGACGCACGCTGGCCCTGGTCGGCGAGTCGGGCTGCGGCAAGACCACCGCCGGCAAGGCCATGCTGCAGTTGCTGCGGCCGACGGCCGGCAGCGTGCGGCTCGACGGCGTCGAACTCACCACGCGCTCGACCAGCGAACTGCGGCCGCTGCGCGCCAAAATGCAGATGGTATTCCAGGACCCGTTCGCCTCGCTCAACCCGCGCTTGCGCATCGGCGACATCATCGCCGAGGGCATGCAGGCGCTGAGCGTCGGCGGCGGCGATGCGGCGGCCAAGGTCGGGCCGCTGCTGGAGCAGGTCGGCTTGCGCGCCGACATGGTCAGCCGCTATCCGCACGAGTTCTCCGGCGGCCAGCGCCAGCGCATCGCCATCGCTCGCGCGCTGGCGGTCAAGCCGCAACTGCTGATCTGCGACGAACCGACCTCGGCGCTGGATGTTTCGGTGCAGGCGCAGATCCTCAACCTGCTGTCCGACCTGCAGCGCGAGCTGAAGCTGGCCTATCTCTTCATCACGCACAACATCGCCGTGGTCGATTACCTGGCCCACGATGTGGCGGTGATGTACCTCGGGCGCGTGGTGGAACGCGGCAGCGCCGACGAGGTTTTGCGCCACCCGCGCCATCCCTACACCCAGGCGCTGCTGGCCGCAGTGCCGCGCATCGACGGCGTGGGCCGGGAAGTGGTGAAGCTGGCGGGCGACATGCCCTCGCCGGCGAATCCCCCGGCGGGATGCCATTTTCATCCGCGCTGCCCGCTCGCCGACGCAAACTGCCAGCGTGCCTATCCGGCCGAAACCCTGTTCGGCGCCACGCACGCGGTGCGTTGCATCAAGGCTGTTTAGCTCGGTCTTGTGAATCGAGTTCCGCGTGTCCGGAATTCATGATTGACTATTTCTTGCGCGCTGCCACCGCGTTCAAGGCCGCTTTGTATATACGGAGCCGCGCGTCTCAGATCGGCCAATACCACCGCCGACTTTTAATACATGGGTGTCGATCAGGGTAGGCGTACTGTGACCAAAGTCCACGTCCTTCACCCGAAGCTGCAAGCATCAGTTACCGCGCCCCGCCGCGGGCTCTCCCGTAGCTGCTGCGACTGCGAACTCGGTCCTGCGGAGTTCGGCAAGCAGATTGTCGGATGATTCTCTGAAGTTTTTCGACCACCGGCCGGCATCTGGCCATGCAGACGCGATACGCAAGGAGAGGGCGACGTCGCGCAGGCGAAAACCTGCCGCTTTAAGCAGGCTAAGCGCAATTGCGTCGGCTTCCAGCACCTGTACCTCTTCTTTGCTCCTGGCGGCGATTTCCGATCCGGTCGCGGATATCGCGGTCTTCAGCAAGCTGCTGCCGGGGATAACAACGCTCAGGATCGCGGACGTGGCGATGCTGGCGGCCGAATTTTCTTCGGGGTGGCGTGCGATCACGTGGCCCATTTCGCGGGCGATGACGAACGCCAGCAATTCGTCGTAAGGCCGCAACGCTGCAAATGCGTCATTAAGCGCGATTCTGCCGTTGGCGCTGGAAGCGCTGCCAAGTTCATCGTTCTCGACGATAAAGACGTCGAAGCGGCTATCGACCAATCCCGGGGCGCGCCGCGCCAGATCCGGATACAGATGCCGAGCTCCTTTTTGCAAAGCACCCGTTACCCGCTCGACTTGCCGCGCGAAGCCCATTGCGGCGACCTTGTCTGATTGCTCCGGGCAACTCGGTTCTTTACTGCAAACCAAGCTCTGCCTGTAACCGGTGGTCATGGTGAAGGCAATCTCCGAATGTGCCGAGGCCAGAGGCATATCGACGACCTGTGGCCGGTCTCCGGTCGGAACTGTCGCGCAGCCCGCCATCACCATGCAGGCTAGCGCAGGCGCAATTGTCCTGGCTTGTGGCCGCGACATGATCGAAGCCCCCCAACATTTCAAAGCGCTCCGAAAACGTTCCTCTCGGTCAGGGCAAGTCCAGTCTCTCCGTACCTTCCTGCGGGATTGCCGCAAGTATTACCTCAGTACGGAGAGGGCAGGCTTTTGACTTTTCGGGTGTCGGTAGCCAAACGAGCAAAACGCGCGGAAACATAAAGGAACTCCTCAAAGAACGGTCACAATGCCAAACTCCGCCACAGCGAAAAGCGCCAGCGCTTAGGCGCACTGCCATGCGCAGCCTAGCTTGTAACTGAGACCCGGAAATGCTCAGCGCGTTCAGTCCCCGACGCTCACCTGGCGCCGAATTGAAAGACGTTGTTCCGGCGTTCGCGCGGTCCTGCGTGCACTGCGCGGACAAGCCCTGCATTGCCAGTTGCCAGGCCGGAGCGCTCACCGACGGCAGGTTTGCGCTGGAAAAATGTCTCGCCTACCGCCAGCAACCGTCATCGCGTGGCAGCGCTGATTCCGCCGGAACAACGACAGCGTAAGCCTGTAAACTTAGCGAAATGCGAGGTGGTGCACTGCAACAAAAATGGTATTATCATGACACCTCCCTCGATTGGATTAACCATGATTGCTCACCTGAAGATTCGCCACCGCCTGTGGCTCCTGGTTGCATTGACCATGGCCTTGTTAGCCGCGATCACCATAGCCTCGGCATGGACCCAACGTAGCGATACCATCAAGGAACGGCGCCAGAAAACCCAGGCGCTGGTTGAAAATGCCCTGACTTTGACGCGCCACTATGGAGATCTGGCGGCGAGCGGAAAGCTGGACAGCGCCGCCGCCCAGGAGCAGGCCAAGGCAGCAGTGGGAGCGCTGCGCTACGACGGCGACAACTACTTTTTCATCGTCGATACGGCGCATCGGATGATTCGCCATCCGATCAAAGCTGAACTCGAAGGCAAGGATCTGTCCGGACTCAAGGACGCGAACGGCGTCCTGATCCTGGTGGAAACCGTGGCTGCCGCCAAACGGGGCAAACAGGAATTTGTGGACTACATCTGGCCGCGCGGCGCAGGTGGCAGTCCAGTGCCCAAGGTGTCGACCGGCGCGCTGTACGAACCCTGGAACTGGGTGGTGGCAACCGGCATCTACACCGACGATGTGGACGCTGAATTCCGCAGCAGCCTGGTCCGTATCACGACCATCTCCATCATCGCCGCAGCCATCCTGTTGATACTCTCCGGACGAATCGTTGCGTCCATCACCGGCCCGCTGAACGAAGTCCAGAACATCGCTCAACGAATTGCCAATGGCGACCTATCCGGCGGGATTGCCGCCCGGGGGCAGGACGAAATTGGCTCCGTGCTCACCTCGTGCGATCGGATGAGGGACTCCCTGCGGCAGCTGGTCGGCTCACTGCAAAGCAATGCCCAGGAAATCGCTGCCATGAGCAACCAGCTGGCCGCGACCACCACCCAGTTGGCGCGCTCCTCGGATTCCCAGGCGCAAGCCGCATCATCCATGGCGGCGTCCGTCGAGGAAATGTCGGTGTCGATAGCTCAGGTGTCCGACCACGCCGGAGAGGTCAGTGCCTCGGCGACGCGTTCCGGCGAGGCTTCGCTGGTGGGACGCAAGACGGTCGGGGCGCTGATCGATGCGGACGCAAGCACCTCGCAGTCGGTCCAGGCCACCGCCGAAAAGACCCGGCAGCTGGGTGAACTTTCCGAAAAGATTTCCTCGATCGTCGCGGTGATTAGGGAAGTGGCCGAACAGACCAACCTGCTGGCTCTGAACGCAGCGATCGAAGCCGCCCGCGCCGGGGACCAGGGCCGTGGATTTGCCGTGGTCGCCGACGAAGTCCGCAAGCTCGCCGAGCGCACTGCCAATTCGACGAAAGAAATCGCCGGCATGATCGACCAGGTGCAGGCGGTGACCGCCGGCGCGGTCGGCAGCATGGAGAACGTGGTGGTTGCCATGGAAGGCGTGGCCCGCCTGTCCGAGGAAGCGGGGCAGTCGATCAAGCTGATCGACGAACAATCGCACAGCGTGCTGACGGTGGTCGGCGACATCACCAACGCCTTGCAAGAGCAGTCGACCGCCAGCAACGACATTGCGCGCCGGGTCGAGCAGATTGCGCAGATGACCGAGGAGAACAGCACCGCGGTCGGCCAAACCGCTGCCGCAGCGCAGCGGCTGGCGGCGGTGGCTGCCACGCTGCAGGATTCCTCGCGGCGCTTCACACTGTCGTAGCTTTGCCGAGCGGTCTCGGGAATCGAAATTGGCGTGAAACGTGTTGCCGATGGCGTTGCGCAGGTAACCAATGCCAGCGAAGAAGTCTCGAAGAATGTCGAGCGCATCGTCAGAATGGCCGAAGAACTACGCCGGCTGGCAATGGAACTTCAGACCGAGGCCAATCGCTTCTCGATCTCCTAAACAAGCCCGCCCCAATACATTGGGAGTAGTGTTTTCTCGTTCCCGGTGAAAGTCATGCGCCAGATGTCTGGGTAATGACGAAGCTTGCGGCTTGTCCGGATCCGCCGCTTAGCGCTTCTTCGGCTTGACCGCCGGCTTGGCGGCCGGCGCCTTCCTGATCTTGACCGTGATCCCCTTGGGCTTGGCGCGGGCCTTGCCGGCCTTGCCTTTCTTCGCCTTGACGGCGCGCGGCGGCCTGGCCGGCGTTTGCGGCAGGCGGGCGGCGATGGCTTCGTGGCCGATCGCATCCTTGCCCGGCACCAGCAGCGCGAAGCCGGGACCGATCCTGGTTCGCGCGTTGATGCCGTTGAGCTGTTTGAGGCGCACCGGGCTGATGCCGTAGCGCTTGGCGACGTTGCCGAGTTTTTCGCCTTTCTTCAGCTTGTGCGTGAGCCAGGCGGAGAGCGGCTTGTCCTGCGCTTCGTGGTTCTGCAGGTTGGCGAGAAAGGTTTGCACCTTTTCTGCCGGAAGCACCAGCGGGCTGTTGGCTGCGGTCGGCATCACCGGCCGGCTGTAGGCGGGATTGAGCGCGATGAACTCCTCCACCGGGATTTCCGCGAGGCGTGCGGCCAGCGCCACGTCCATGTTTTCGCTGCGTTCGACGGTGGCGAAATAGGGCCGGTTGGGAATCGGGTCGAGATGGATGCCGAATAGCTGCGGCTGGGCGATGATGTTCTTGATCGCCTGCAACTTGGGCACGTAGTAGCGCGTCTCGCCCGGCATCTTGAGGTGCAGGTAGTCGGTCGGCAGGCCCTTCGCCTGGTTCTTGGCGATGGCGCGGCCGACGGCGCCTTCGCCCCAGTTGTAGGAGGCCAGCGCCAGGTGCCAGTCTCCATGCATTTCATAGATGTATTGCAGGTAGTCGAGCGCGGCGCTGGTCGAGGCGACGATGTCGCGGCGCTGGTCGAGCCACCAGTTCTGCTTCAGATTGTAGGTCTTGCCGGTGGCGGGAATGAACTGCCACATGCCGAGGGCGCGCGCCGAGGAGTATGCCAGCGGATTGAACGAGCTTTCGACGATGGGCAGCAAGGCCAGTTCGGTCGGCATGCCGCGCTTTTCGAGTTCGTCGACGATGTGATGCAGGTAGCGCCGGCTGCGCTCGAAGATGCGCTGCAGCAGTTCAGGACGGTTCAGGTACCAGGCCTGGCGGTCCGCCACCAGCGGGCTGTCCAGGTCGGGCATCGAAAAGCCGTTGCGCATGCGCTGCCACAAGTCGTCCGGCGGCGTGGTGAGGTCGATGGTCGGGATCGGCGGCAGGTCGTCCTTCACTTCCTGCGAAGGATCGGGCAGCGTCGGCAGTATGGCGGGCGTGGCGGCGGCGGGCAGGGCCGAGGTCGCAGCGAGCTCCGGCGACAGCTGCAGCGCCTGCTCGGCATGTGCGGAGGCCATCAGCAGGAGCAGCAGCGGCGGAACAAGGCGGCGAAGCAGGGACATTGGGCGGGGCAGGCTTACCAGTGAAGGCTGGCGACTCGATATCTGCGCCAGGTGCAGCGGTAGCAAAAATTGCGCACCGTTACAGGTGCGCAAGAGGGCGCCGCATCTTAGCCAAGGCGGTCGCTGCGGTCAATGCAAAGGCGTATTTGCCGATTACGCGGCAGGCGCGCAACTGCCCTTGACCGCCAGGGTGCGCGTCGGTCCGCCGGACGGCGTCAGGCAGGCGATTTCGATGGCCTGCTGACGCAGGGAAACGAGTTCTTTCTTTTCGGTGTTGCCGAAGCGGCCGAATTTGTTCTTGGTGACGAATTCGCTTCTTATTGTGAAATTCAGTCCGGGCACCAGCCAGAACTTCACGTCGAGGCGGGCACCGACTGTTATGTTCCAGCCTTCGCCTTCGATCCTGAAGGTGTCGAAACTTCCGGCCGGAACGTTGATGGTTTCCCGCTTCACTATCTGCAAGTCGTAGTAGGCGTTGGTAGTCGTGCCACTCTGGGTACGGCGGAAGGCCGCCGTCCATTTTTTGCCGACCTGGAACTCGGCCGGGACGAACTGTACTGGCGTGTCATATTCGACCGGGCCTGTCTTGATGGCATTGCCCATTAGATCCGTGATCACGATTCCATTGTTGAGTTCGACCCGGTCTTCGTCGTAATCGACCCGCGTCACGCGGGCCGTATAAGTCCGCTCCTCGACTCCGGTCAGGAGGTCGCTTTGGCGTATGGTCGCTTCGTCGCCCACGGTGAAGGTGCGGTTCAGCGGATAGCGTCCGGCAGAAAATGGATTGGTCGAGGGCGCGATCAGCGTCGGTACCGGGAGGCCCGGCCCGAGATTGATCATCGGCGCGCCGGATGGGCGCGGCGGAGTCGGCCGCGGCGCCTGAACCGCGGCCGGACCAGTAGCGGATGGGGTGGCGGCAGCGGCAGCAGGTGGCTGGGCCGGGGCTGGCTTCGCGGCCGCGGCCAGTTCCAGCTTCTGTTGTTCGATGCGCTTTTGTTCCTCTGCCTGACGTTGCAGCTCCTGCTGCCGATGCTCCTCCGCCAGGCGTTCGGCCTCGACGATGCGCTGGCGCTCGCGATCGAGGCGCTCCTGCTCCTGGCGGCGCTTGAGCTCCGCGGCCCGTTGCGCTTCCTGGCGGCGGCGCTGCTCCAGCAGTTGCTGCTCTTCGAGTTGCTTGCGTTCGGCGGCCAGCCGCTGGGCCTCGGCGGCGCGCTGCCGCTCGCGTTCGATGCGTTCGCGGTCGGCCAGCTGGCGTTGCGCCTCCTGTTTCCTGCGCTCCTCCGCCAGACGTTCGGCCTCGGCGATGCGCTGGCGCTCGCGATCCAGGCGTTCCTGCTCCTGGCGGCGCTTGGCTTCGATGGCTTTCTGTTCTTCCTCGCGCCGCCGCTGTTCCTGAAGTTGCTGTTCTTCGAGCTGCTTGCGTTCGGCGGCCAGGCGCTGCGCTTCGGCAAGACGAATCCGTTCGCGTTCGGCGCGCTCCTGGTCGAGACGCTTTTGTTCTTCCTGCTGCCTTTTTTCGGCGGCCAGCGCTTCGGCCTTGGCTTTTTCCTGCTGCTCGCGGTCGACACGCTGCTTCTCGACATCGGCCAGTAGCCGCGTCAGCCGCATTTGGGCGATTTCGGCGAAGCGGCCATTGGGAAACACGCGCAGGTAGCCCACCCAGTCGTCGACCTTCTTGGAGGACTTGATGCGCGCCCATTCGGTGACGTCTGCTTCCACCTGCTTTTCCAGCTCCGCCTCGGAAAGCTTCTTCTGTCCTTCGTTGAAGATGAAGACGTCGCCTTCCAGCGAGGTGGTCTCCCAGGGAATCTGTTCGCCATGCGAGGCGAGCCGCACATTCAGGCGCACGCGCTTCAAGGCATCCTCGATGCGGGTGTTGCGTACCGACAGTTCGCGCACCAGGTTTTCGGTGTACAGGCCGTTTTGACCGTCGCCGTCGGAGGCGACGTTGCCGGGTGAGGTCGCATAGGCGAGCAGGCTGCCGACCGGGGCATCGAACTGCGAAAGGCCTTTCTGTTCCGGTCGGTAGAACTTGCCAAAGGGGTTGTTGCGGCAGGCATCGAGAATCACGATGAAGGTCTTGTCCTTGGCCGCGCTTAGCTGGCCGAGCAGCAGGCTGAGGTCGACGCAGCGCTCCTTCATGTGCTCCTGCCGTTCCACCACCGCGTCGATCGGCAACAGGTAGTTGCGCCAGTCGAGCTGGGCGCCGTGACCGGCGTAATAGAACACCACCAGCTTGGTTTCCGAGCGCTTGATGGCCGCGCCGAAGTGCTCGATGGCGGTCATCATGTCGACGCGCGTGGCATTGAGGCGCGAGTCGACCGTGAACCCGGCCTGGGTGAACAATCCGGCGACCGCCTTGGCATCGTTGACCGGATTCACCAGCGGCGCATCGTGGTAGGTGCTGTTGCCGATGATCAACGCCAGCCGCGAGGGATCGTTGGCCGCCCAGCTGCGCCGGAAGGTGTACAGCGGAGGAACTGCCGCGAGGGTCTTGATGAAGGTGCGGCGTGTGGTCATGGCGTCATTATTCCCTCTTGGAAGCGGGTGCTCGGTGCGGCCACTGCGGCTGGACGCCGACCGGGTCGACGCCACTTGCTAAAAGTTTAAATTAAATTCGACCAGCCAAGCACCCGCCGCCGGCGCTATTGCCGTCGAAATATGCTCTCGGCCTTCACGCGAACCGGTTTTTCCACTCGCGGATCGCGGTGAAGGTTTCCACCGCGTCGGCCGGGACATGTCCGAGCCGGCTTGCCGCCGCGGCCCTCACCGCGGGCGCATTCCAGCGCAGGAAGGGATTGGTCTCAAGTTCCGTGCCTATGTTGGTCGGTACGGTCGACCGGCCCGCCTGGCGGTCGCGCGCCACGTCCTCGCTGCGCTGCTGCACGGCGATGCTGTCCGGCTCCACGGCGAGCGCGAAGCGCAGGTTGCTCTGGGTGTATTCGTGGGCGCAATAGACCAGAGTCGGCGCCGGCAATACGGCGAGTTTGGCCAAGGAATCCTGCATCTGCGCCGGGCTGCCTTCGAACAACCGTCCGCAGCCGGCGCCGAACAGCGTGTCGCCGCAGAACAGCGCGCCGGCGGCGCCGAGACTTGGGCCATAATAGGCGATGTGGCCGCGGGTATGTCCGGGCACCGCGATGATGTCGAGTTCGAGCGCGAGTTCGGGCAGTCCGATGCGTTCGCCGCCTGCCAGTGGATGGCTGACACCGGGGATGTCCTCGGCGGCTGGGCCGAACACCGGGACGGCGTGGCGGGAAAGGATTGCTTCCAGGCCGCCGACGTGGTCGCCGTGATGATGGGTGGCGAGTACGGCGCAGAGACGGTCGCCGCTGCGCTCGAGGTGGTCGAATACCGGCGCGGCGTCGCCCGGGTCCACCACCGCGACGCAACCTCCGGCGCGCAGCAGCCAGATATAGTTGTCGTCGAAAGCGTGCAGGGCCAGTATTTCAGTCATTCGGGAATTTTCTCCAAACAGGGCGCAATGTCAATTCAGGGATTCGAAGACTGGCTGAAAACGCCAGCCGGCCGGTATGTGCTCAATTGGGAACAGCAGCAGCACGACCTGCTGGTGGCCGACATCTTCGGCTTCAATGCGGTGCAGCTGTCCCTGCCCAGCCACGATTTCCTCCACGCCAACCGCATGCCGCTGCGCTTCCGTTGCGACGACGGGCGCTACGACGGCGTTTCGGACGTGCGCTCCGATCTGCATTACCTGCCGTTTGCCGCCAACAGCATCGATCTGGTGGTGATGCCGCATACGCTGGAGTTCGACCCCAATCCGCATCAGGTGTTGCGCGAGGTCGAGCGCATCCTGGTGCCCGAGGGGCATGTGATCGTCACCGGCTTCAATCCCTTCAGCCTGTGGGGCGCCAAGCGCAAGCTGTCGCGGCGGCAGGCGCTGCCGCCGTGGCGCGGCGCCTACCTCAGCGTGCCGCGCCTGAAGGACTGGTTTTCCCTGCTCGGTTTCGAGATGCAGGCCGGCGCTTTCGGTTGCTACGCGCCGGCCGTGACGCAGGAGAAGTGGTTGCGGCGCTTCCAGTTCATGGATGCTGCCGGCGACCGCTGGTGGCCCATTGCCGGTGCCGTCTATATCGTGCAGGCGATCAAGCGCCAGCATGGCATGCGCCTGATCACCCCGGCCTGGCACGATCGCAAGCTGCGGGCCAAGGCCCTGGTGTCGATTACACAGAGAGTGGACCAATGATAGAAATTTTTACCGACGGTGCTTGCAGCGGCAATCCCGGTCCCGGCGGCTGGGGCGCGATCCTGCGCAAGGGCGCGACCGAAAAGGAATTGTTCGGCGGCGAGGCGCAGACCACCAACAACCGCATGGAAATGATGGCCGTGATCGAGGCGCTGCGTGCCCTGAAGGGGCCGGTGCAGGCGCGTGTGCACACCGATTCGCAGTATGTGCAGAAGGGCATCAGCGAATGGATTCACGGCTGGAAACGGCGCGGCTGGAAAACCGCGAACAAGGAACCGGTCAAGAACGAAGACCTGTGGCGCGAACTCGATCGGCTGGCGGCACAGCATAAAATCGAATGGATCTGGGTCAAGGGCCACGCCGGCCATGCCGAAAACGAGCGCGCCGACGTGCTGGCGCGGCGCGGCGTCGAGCTGGCCCGCAACGGAGGCTGATGAACAAATGCGCAAGATCGTTCTGGATACCGAAACCACCGGACTGGATTTCCGCACTGGCGACCGCGTGATCGAAATCGGCTGCGTCGAATTGCGCGGGCGCCAGCTTACCGGCCAGCGCTTTCACGCCTATCTCAATCCCGAACGCGAGATCGACCCCGGCGCCATCGCGATCCATGGCCTGACCAACGAATTCCTTGCCGACAAGCCGAAGTTCTCCGAGATCGCCGGCGACTTCATGGAGTTCGTCCGCGGCGCCGAACTGGTGATCCACAACGCTGCCTTCGACGTCGGTTTCCTCAACAACGAACTCGGCTTGCTCAAGCAGGGGAACATCGATCAGCTCTGCAGCGAGGTGATCGACACCTTGCGCATGGCGCGCGATATGCGGCCGGGCAAGAAGAACAACCTCAACGCCCTGTGCTCCGAGTTCGGCGTGGATAATTCCGGCCGCCAGCTGCATGGCGCGCTGCTCGACGCCGAGCTGCTGGCCGAGGTTTACCTGGCCATGACCCGCGGCCAGAATTCGCTGGAGATCGAGTTCGACAGCCCGGCCGTCGACTACTCGGCGGGCGGCACGCGCCAGCGGCCGCCGCTGGTGGTGCTGCGCGCCAGCGACGCGGAACTCGCCGACCACAACCGCGTGCTGGGCGAAATCGCCAAGGACAGCAAGGGCAAGTGCCTCTGGCGCGACCTGACGGGCGCCGCGGCGGCATAACAATCGACGTCAAATATATGCGTTGGAAATATTGACTGGGCCGCGTCTACGCGGCTAACCTGTCGAGCAGATTGCATTTGGTAAGCTGCACCTTGGGAGAGGGCTGACATGGGCGATCCATTCAAGATATTCGCTGTCGACGACGACCCCATAGTTCTCGAGGTGATCCGCGACATTGCCGAACCCGATTGCGCGGTGGAGACCTTCGGCAGTGCCGAGGCCTGCCTGGCCCGGCTCGACGAGAAAAAGCCGGACATGTTCCTGCTCGACGTCGGCCTGCCCGGCATGGACGGTTATGCCCTGTGTCGGCGGATCAAGGGCGATTCCGGCCTGTGCCAGATTCCGGTGACCTTCGTCTCCGGCCACGACACCATCGATGCCCGGCTCACGGGCTACGACGCGGGCGGCGAAGACTTCATCGTCAAGCCTTTCGAGCCGGAGGAGGTGCTGCACAAGATAAAGGTGGCGCAGCACATCCTGCAAAACCAGCGCACGCTGCAGGAGCAGGCGGAAGCCTCCGACTACCTGTCATCCCTGGCGCTGGCCAGCATGGACGAAGGCGGCATCGTGCTCCAGTTCATGAGCAAGCTGATCGGCTGGAGCAGCGACCAGGAAATCGCCGAGGGGTTGCTCGAACTGCTGCAGCGCTACCGGCTGGACGGCGTGGTGCAAACCCGGACCGCCCAGCGCAGCCTGACGCTGAGCAAGACAGGAACCAATCTCCCGCTGGAGACCTCGGTGATCGACCATGTGCGGGAGATGGGGCGCATCTTCGAGTTTCGCGCGCGCAGCGTGCATAACTTCGACCATGTCACGCTGATGGTCAACAACATGCCGCTCGATGACCAGGAGTTCTGCGGCCGCATTCGCGACAACCTTTCCGTTGCCGCGCAGGGGGCCGATTCGCGGCTGCAGGCGATCGAAACCGAGCAGGGTGTACTCACCGTGCTGCAGAGCGTGCGCGAAGCGATCGGCACCCTGCGCGAGGCGCATATCCGGGATCGGGCGGCAAGCAGCGAACTGATGCTCGAACTCGATCGGGATCTGGCGAACTCCTTCATTTACCTGGGCATGAGCGACAAGCAGGAGCGCCAGATGGAAAACCTGGTGGGTACTTTCAGCAAACGCCTGGTGCACCTGCTCGATCGCGGCGACGAAGTGGAGCAGACCATGCAGGCGCTGGTCGACCAGCTGGGGCAGTTGCAGCGCTGATGTCAATGTAATCATCTGGAGGGCTGGCGACGCCCCGAATCGGGCATAATCCTTCACCATGTGCGATCACGCGTTGCGGGAAAATCTCAATGGCGGTGAAGATGGCCGGCCAATTCAGAAATAGGCGCCCATGAAAATCCATACCAAGATGTGGCTGGCCTTGGGCGTCGTGATGGCAGCGATGCTGGCGGTCGATCTCACCCTGGAATATCGCCGCATCGCCACCGAGCAGTTCGAGGAACAGGTCGCCGACGCCCATACCATCCGCGGCATCCTGATGGCGGTGCGGCGCGTCTATCACCGGCAGTTTCTCGACAGCGGCCTGCCGGTGAATGGCAAGACCGTCGGCTTTCTTCCGGCCCATGCCCTGGGGCGCATCTCGAAGGATTTTCCGAACTGGGACAAGAGCGGGATTTCCTTCAACAACGTCTCCGACCGTCCGCGCAATCCCGACAACCAGGCCGACCGCTTCGAACTGGACGCAATGGCCTGGTTCCGCGCCAACCCCAAGGCCGAGGAGCGCCTGCAGGCGATCAGCGACGACAAGGGCATGGGCTGGATGCATTACACGGCACCGCTCTGGATCGAGCCGTATTGCCTGAAATGTCACGGCGGCAGCGACGAAGCGCCGCAAAGCATCCGCGAGATCTACGCCAATGCCTACGGCTACAAAGTCAGCGACCTGCGCGGCGTGTTGAGCATCAAGCTGCCGCTGGAACGCTACCGGGCCGCGCTCTGGGAACGCTGGACCAAGCATTTGACCTGGAGCCTGCTCGAATACGCGCTGGTGTTCCTGGTGCTCGGGCTGCTCATGGACCGGCTGGTGCTGCGCCGCCTGGCCCTGGTGCGGGCCGGCACGCGGCAACTGGCGGCGGGCGATTCCCCTGCCCGCGTGGCTTTCGAGGGCGACGACGAACTGACGGATTTGGCGCGCGATTTCAACCATATGGCCGACCAGGTGACCGAGCGCACCCAGGCGCTCGCCGCCAAGCAGCAAGAACTGTCCCGCCATCGCGACCAGCTGGAAGCGCAGGTTCAGGCGCGCACCGTCGAGCTGGCGCAAGCCAAGGATGCCGCCGAGTCGGCATCCTTGGCCAAGAGCACCTTCCTGGCCAACATGAGCCACGAAATCCGCACGCCGATGAACGCCATCATCGGACTCACCCATCTGCTGCGCCGCGCTGAACAGGCGCCCGAGCAAGCCGAGCGGCTGGGCAAGATCGATACCGCGGCCAACCATCTGCTGGCGGTGATCAACGACATCCTCGACATCTCCAAGATCGAGGCCGGCAAGCTGGAACTGGAGCACGCCAATTTTCCGCTGGGCGCGGTGCTCGACCATGTCCGTTCGCTGGTTTCCGACCAGGCCCGGGCCAAGGGATTGGCGATCGAGGTCGATCCCGACGGCGTGCCGATCTGGCTGCGCGGCGATCCGACCCGGCTGCGCCAGGCGCTGCTCAACTACGCCAGCAACGCCATCAAATTCACCGAGCAGGGGACCGTCACCCTGCGCGCCATCCTGCTCCAGGAAGGCGCTGGCGGGACGCAGGACGCTGTGTCGCAAGACGAGATTCTGGTGCGTTTCGAAGTGACGGATACCGGCGTCGGCGTTGCCGCGGACAAGATGCCCAGTTTGTTCCTTGCCTTCGAACAGGGCGATGCCTCGACCACGCGCAAGTACGGCGGTACCGGCCTCGGACTTGCCATCACGCGGCGCCTGGCGCAACTGATGGGCGGAGAAGCCGGCGCCGACAGCACGCCGGGCGTGGGCAGCCGCTTCTGGTTCACCGCCCGCCTGCAACGTGGCCACGGGATCATGCCTTCCGACGTGAGTGCCACGGCGGAGAACGCCGAGGCCGAACTGCGCCGGCGCCACGGTGGCGCGCGCATCCTGCTGGTCGAGGACAACGCCATCAACCGCGAAGTCGCGCTGGAACTGCTGCACGGCGCGGGATTGGCGGTCGATGTCGCGGTCGATGGCGGCGAGGCCGTGGACCGGGCGCGCGCCACCGCCTACCAGTTGATCCTGATGGACGTGCAAATGCCGCGCATGGACGGCCTGGAGGCGACCCGCATCATTCGCGCGCTGCCTGATCGCGCCGCCACCCCGATCCTGGCCATGACCGCCAACGCCTTCGACGAGGATCGCCGGGCCTGCGTCGCCGCCGGCATGGACGACTTCGTCGCCAAGCCGGTAAATCCGGATGTCCTTTATGCGGCGCTGCTCCGGTGGCTGCGTGCCGCCGATGGAATTCCCGGTTCCGGCAGCGCATCGCAGCAAACCGTTCCGGCGGCGGGGACGGGTGCGCCGAACGGAGCGGCGCCGGTGTCGGCGGACCCCGCCGAATGGCGGCAGCGTCTGGCGCAGATCCCCGGCCTGGACGTCGAACGCGGCCTGACGCTGGTGCGCGGCAATGTGGCGAAGCATGCGCGGATGCTGGCCTTGTTCGCGGACAGCCACGGCGGGGACGCGCAGCGCCTGGCGGCGGCGCTGGCCGCCGACGATCTGGCCAGCGCCAGGGAACTGGCCCATACGCTCAAGGGGTCGGCCGGGACCATCGGCGCAACGACTGTCGCGGCGGCAGCCATCGCGCTGCATGCGGCGCTGCGTGCCGACGCGGCGCGGCCGGAGATCGATGCCTGCAGCGCTACGCTGGCCGGCGAATTGAGCGCACTGATCGAGCGCCTCCGCACCGAGCTGAGCCCGCCGGCAGCGGACAGCTGAAGACCCTTCGCGGCGCCGTATCGCCAGCGCCGACTGTTGGCCAGTGCGCCGAGTACCCTGAACGGCCTGTCATACCCCACCACCACAGAGGAGCGATTTCATGATCAAGCTTTACTACGGTTCCGGTACCTGTTCCTTCGTGCCCCACGTCGGCCTGGAGGCGATCTAGGCCGCCACGGGAGAGGGCTTCGAGACCCAGGCCGTAAAGTTGCACAAGAACGAGCAGCATTCATCCGAATACCTGGCGCTCAACCCCTGCGGCCAGGTGCCGCTGCTGCTGGTCGACGGCAAGCCGCTGAGCCAGATCGTGGCGATCTGCGACTATCTCGACCGGCGCTATCCCCAGGCCGGGTTGCTGCCGCCCGAACCATGGCAGCGCGCCGAGGCGATGTCCGTCTTCGCCTGGATGAACAACACGGTACATCCGACCTTTACCCACATCTTCCGGCCGGGCAAGTTCGCCGCAAGCGAGGCCGCCCAGGCCGACATCCGGCAGACGGCGGTGGCAATGTTTCGCGGCCACCTGGAACGCATCCAGGGCATGGCGGAACATGCCGCGCCCTGCTTGCTCGGCGAGAAACTTTCCTTCGTCGATGCCTATGCGCTGGTTTTTCTGCGTTGGGCCGGCCTCGCCGGAATCGATCCCGCATCCTTGCCGGCTTACAAGGCATATGTCGATCGCCTCGCCGGGGAGCGAAGGCAAATTCCTGCTCGACCGCTACAGCCTGCGCTTCCTGCCCAGCGCCTCGGTGCTCAAGTACCTGCGCCCGGTGCTGCAGAACAAACCCTCGCATCTGCTCGCCCTGGGCAATCCCGACCTGGACGACCCGCGCCTGGACCTGGCCTTCGCCGAAGGCGAGGCGAAGTTGGTGGCCTCGCTCTATCCGACCTCGCGGGTGCTGTTGCGCAAGGACGCCTCGGAGAGCAATTTCAAGAAAGCCGGCAGCGTCTTCTCGCGCATCCACTTCGCCAGCCACGGCAAGTTCCAGGCCGACGCGCCGCTCAAGTCCGGGCTCTACCTGGCGAAGGACGCCGACAACGACGGCATTCTCACCGTGGGCGAACTCTATTCGATGAACCTGGAAGCCGACCTGGTCATCCTCTCGGCCTGCGAGACCGGCCTCGGCAAGATCGCCAGCGGCGACGACGTGGTGGGCCTGACGCGCGGCTTCCTCTATGCCGGCAGTCGCTCCATCGTGGCCAGCCTGTGGAGCGTGGATGACAAGGCGACGGCGACCTTGATGGAGGCCTTCCATGGCAACCTGGCGTCGATGAACAAACGCGAGGCGCTGCGCGAGGCGCAGCTCAAGGCGCGCGAGGCCTTCCCTCATCCTTTCTTCTGGGCCGCGTTCCAGCTGACCGGACGGGCCGAGTAGAACTCCGCGGCGCCACGAGGCAAGAGTCGGCGCCGGCGATACGGTGTTTCGTGCTGCAAAGCGAGAGGCCGAATTGAGCAGGCGATGCCATGACTCCGTCCGCAGGATGAAAGATTGATACGGAGACCCGCATAGGATAATCTCCACGTCATTCAATACCTTAAAGGCATTTTCAGCATGTCTGCATTGTTGGCAATCACCCGGATGTTTCTGCGCCTGAATAACTGTTAGCTATCGTGAAGCTCAATCGCCGCGCCTTTCTATCTCTAGTTTCCGGTTTTTTCGCGGGTTCGTTAAGCACTACTCTCAGCGCCAGTGCCGCTGATGAAATGAAGTCATCCCCTAGCCATCGGAGCAATGAAATGATCCTCACTCGAGATGACACATTCCGCGTCGTATTTAATTTGCGGACTCCGGTTGGAAAAAATATGTCCGTTGGCACTGGAACCTTTGTAGTCAACGGCAACGATCAAATATTCATGGTTACTGCAACCCATGTCGCGGTTTCCTGTAATGAAACAACACAAGTCGTGATCAGTGACTCCAAAGGAAATGCCACGCTGTTAAAACTGACAGATTTCAATCCCACCTTAAGTTGGCGACACCATGCCACCGCCGACGTGTCCGTTTTACCGATAAAAATGTCGCCATCTATTCAACCGCATCTGACGCAAAGGTTCTTGCCGTTCGACCACTTTCACGTTGAACGCACTCCAGTATCCAGAGACTTTGAGCTTACATCTGTAGGTTTTCCACATGGCCTCGGTGCAGATGGAATGTTCAGTCCGCTTACTTATCGCTCACATGCATCGTCCGCATTCATCACGTTGAATAGATTTGACACAAAGCGTCCAAGCGTATTCTTTCTTCTGGAGAATCCTAGTATTGGCGGGTATAGCGGCTGTCCTGTGTTCGATCTTGGGTACATGATCGTGGGTGCAATGACAACCACAAAGGACAAGACGCGATGCTACGGCATCATGCATGGAACGATTTCTGACGACACTGGTGGAAAATTGGCTGCTGTCACACCTGCGTTTTACTTGCCAGAATTAATGACCAATGGCTAACCTATCATTGCAGTCGGCCGCCTTCGGCGTCGGATGAATTCAACGGTGGGCGTCTGGACGCAGCGAGCAGCAAGGTCGAAAATCTTTGCAGAACCAGACTCGAAAACCGACAAGGAAGGAGAGAAGCATCATGGCTACCGGCACAGTTCGTCTCCACCGCGTTTTGCGCGCGCCACCGGAACGGGTTTATCGCGCATTCCTCAATCCCGAGGCGATGGCCAAGTGGATTCCTCCCAACGGTTTTACGGCCACGGTCCATCACATGGAGGCCAGGGTCGGCGGCACGTTCAGGATGTCCTTCACCAACTTCACCACGCAGCAGAGCCACTCGTTCGGCGGCGACTACGTCGAACTGGTGCCCAACGAGCTGATCCGCTACACGGATACGTTCGATGATCCGAATCTTCCCGGCGTCATGCAGGTGACGGTGTCCCTGCAGGCGGTGTTCTGCGGCACCGAGTTGAATGTGGTGCAGGAAGGAATTCCCGAGGTGATACCTGTTGCCGCCTGTTATCTCGGGTGGCAGGAGTCGCTCGTGTTGCTGGCGAAACTCGTCGAGGCGGAAATCCGGGAGTAGTCGGCGTGTGTCGGCGCTCGCCGGGGAATGCGAGTCGGCGTCGCATTTGTTTTTTCGCTGGTACCCGTCGCCGTGCCGCTTGCGCCGACTCTCGACGCAAGCGGGCGGCGTGAAAATCAGCGCACGACCTTGAGCAGTTCCACCTCGAAGGTCAGCGTCGCATCCGGCGGTACGGCTGAACCGGCGCCGCGCGAGCCGTAGGCAATCCCCGGCGGGCAGATCAGCTTGGCCTTGCCGCCTTCCTTCATTTTGGCCACGCCTTCGGTCCAGCAGGGAATCACGCGATTGAGGGGAAAGGTCGCCGGCTGACCGCGCTTGTAGGAACTGTCGAACTCGTTGCCATTGACCAGGGTGCCGCGGTAGTGCACCTGCACGCTGTCCGCCGGCGCGGGCTTGGCGCCGGTGCCGTCCTTGAGCGATTCATAGATCAGGCCGGAGGACGTCTTTTCCGGCGTGCCCGCCTGTGCAGCAGCAGCGGCAAATCCCGCCAGTCCGGTCAGTACAATTTTCTTCCACAGTTTCATTGATGGCTCCAGCGTTTGCACGCTTTGATTGTCGAGGCCGCAAACCTACAGGGAAGTGACGCGCCGGGCAAGCCCCGTTGCAGGTCCGGCGTCTGCTCAGGCCTTCGGCGCCGGCCGGAACTGCATCGCCTTGTATTCGAGGAAGTCCTCCAGGCCGTACTTGCCCAGCTCGCGGCCGTTGCCGGACTGCTTGTAGCCGCCGAAGGGGGCGTAGAGGTTGAAGGGGCCGCCGTTGATTTCGACCTGGCCGGTGCGCAGGCGGCGCGCGATCTGCTCGGCATGGTCGTCGGTGGCCGACCAGACACCGCCGGCGAGGCCATAGACGGTGCCGTTGGCGATGCGCACGGCATCGTCTTCATCGCTGTACGTGATGATCGAGAGCACCGGGCCGAAGATTTCCTCCTGGGCGATGGTGGCGTCGGCCTTGACCTTGCCGAAGATCGTGGGCTTCACGTAATAGCCGCTCGCGTGCACTCCCTCGGGCAGGTCGGCGCCGCCGGTGAGCAGTTCGCAGCCTGCGGCGATGCCTTTGGCGATGTACTCGCGGACGCGGTCCTGCTGCATCTTCGAGGCCAAGGGGCCGAGCGTGGTGCCTTCGGCCATGGGGTCGCCGACGCGGTAGGCCTGGGCGGCCTCGACCGCCAGCTTCGCGGCTTCGGCGTAGCGCGAGGCCGGCACCAGCATGCGGGTATGCGCGGTGCAGGTCTGGCCCGAGTTGAGATAGCAATTGCCAACCACGCCCTTGACCGCGACGGCGAAGTCGGCGTCGTCGAGGATGATCGCCGCCGACTTGCCGCCGAGTTCCAGCGCGACGCGCTTGACCGTGGCCGAGGCCAGTTCGGAGACGCGGGTGCCGGCGCGGGTGGAGCCGGTGAAGGAGACCATGTCGACTTCCTGGTGCGTGACCAGGGCCTCGCCGATCGCCGGTCCGTAGCCGGTGACGAGGTTGAAGACGCCGGCCGGCACGCCGGCGGCGTGGATGATCTCGGCCAGCAGGAAGGCATTCAGCGGCGCGACTTCGGAGGGCTTCAGCACCACCGTGCAGCCGGCTGCCAGGGCGGCGGCGACCTTGGCCGCGATCTGGTGCAGCGGGTAGTTCCAGGGCGTGATGGCGACGATCACGCCGACCGCTTCGCGCAGCACCTTGGAATTGCCGACGCGCTCCTCGAACGGAAATTCCGCCAGCATTTTCGAGTACATGCCGAAGCTGGCGGTCGGCGAGCCGACCTGGATGCGCTGCGACAGTTTGTAGGGCATGCCCATTTCGAGCGTGATGGTCCGGGCGATTTCATCCGTGCGAGCCTTGAGGCCCTCCTGGATCTTCTTCAGACAGGCCGCGCGCTCGGCGGCCGGGGTCATGCTCCAGGCCGCGAAGGCCCGGCGTGCGGCCATCACCGCGGCGTCGGCGTCGGTCGCGTTGCCCTGCGGGATGGTCGCCAGCAAGGCGCCGTCGGTGGGCGAGAAGACCTCGATGCTGCCCTGGCCGGCCGGGGCGACCCATTGGCCGCCGATGTAAAACTGGTTGCGCTGTTCCATGGTGTTCCTTAACGTGAAATAACTTGTTCGGAGCGACTGGTGATAGTCGAGCGAAGCGAGCCGACTGGTAGCCCCGCCCTGGGGCGGGGATGGGGGGGGGGGGCCTTCAATTCGCCTTTGCGGCGTTGGGGACGACGACGATCTTGCCCTTGACCTGGCGGTTGGCGATCTTGGCGATCGCGTCCTTGGCTGCGGCGAGCGGAAAGCGCTCGCTGACGACGGGGCGAATCTTGCCGGCGGCGAACCACTCGTTGAGCTGATTCAGGTTGACGAGGTGGCCGGTTGGATCGTGCTTGGTCGAATCGCCCCAATACACGCCGACAATTGAGCGTTCCTTGAGCAGCGCCAGGTTGAGCGGAATCTTCGGAATCTCGCCGGCGGCGAAGCCGATCACCAGCAGGCGTCCGCGCCAGGCCAGGGCGCGCAGCGCCGGCTCGGTGTAGGGGCCGCCGACCGGGTCGTACACGATGTCGGCGCCCTTGCCCGCGGTCAGCTCGTTGATGCGGTCCTTGAGGTTTTCGCTGCTGTAATTCACCGTCTCGTCAGCGCCGACGTGTCTGCACAGTTCCAGCTTGTCGTCGGAAGACGCCGCCGCGATCACCCGCGCGCCCATGGCCTTGCCAATCTCGATCGCCGAGATGCCGACGCCGCCGGCGGCGCCGAGCACCACCAGGGTTTCGCCGGCCTTCAGGTGGCCGCAGTCCTTCAGCGCGTGCAGCGAGGTGCAGTAGGTCAGCACCAGCGCGGCGCCGGTCTCGAAATCCATGCCGGCGGGCAGCGGCATGGTGCGCGTCGCCTCGGCCAGGCATTCCTCGGCGAAGCCGCCGGTGCTGGTCAGCGCGATCACGCGGTCGCCGACCTTGTGCTGCTTCACTTCGTCACCGACCGCCTTGACGATGCCGGCGATCTCGGCGCCCGGCGTGAAGGGCAGCGGCGGCTTGACCTGGTAGAGGCCCTGCACCATCAGCGCGTCGGGAAAGTTGACGGCCGCGGCCTTGACTTCGATCAGTACTTGCCTGGGGCCGGGCACGGGGGAAGGGATGTCCTTGACGACGAGGGTGTCGATCGGACCGTAGGCTTCGCAAATCAGGGCATGCATTGGGGTTTCCTTCGTTGTTATGCCATCGGCGTAGGATTGCGCTGGTTGAGAATGTCGTCCATGCGCAACTGGATGGCGTTGTTGATCTTGCGATGGGGGATCACGTAGAAGCGCTCTTCCATCACCGCCTCGAACACGGCATTGGCCATGTCGGTGGCGGTCAGCCGGCCGGACTTGACGGCCTGGCCCATGCGCTCTTCGTAAGCCGCGGAGAGGCCGGCGGCAGGCTTGGCGGCGCCGAAACGGTCGGGCCGGTTGCGCGCCGATTGATGGATCGCCGTCGGCACCCAGGCCGGGCACAGCAGCGAAACGCCGACATTCGCCTTGGCTGCCTGCAACTCGCCGTAGAGGGTTTCGGACAGCGTCACCACGCCGTGCTTGGCGACGTTGTAGGCGGCCATGCCGGGCGTCGACAACAGGCCGGCGACCGACGAGGTGTTGACCACGTGGCCTGGCTCCGCCTGGTCCAGCATGCGCGGCAGGAAATGCTGGATGCCGTGAATCACGCTCCACAGATCGACGCCGAGCACCCAGTTCCAGTCGGCCGTGGTGAGCTCCCAGGTGACCCGGGTGAGGCCGACGCCGGCGTTGTTGCACAGCAGATGCACGCCGCCGAAGCGGGCGAAGGCGGCATCGGCCAGCGCGGCGATTTCATCCTCGCGGCTGACGTCGGTTTTTTGCAGCAGCAGGCGCTCGGCGGGCAGGCCGAGGGTTGCCGCTGCGGCGTCGAGGCGCGCGGCTTCGATATCGGCGAGCACCAGGTTCATGCCTTCGTTGGCGGCGCGGCGCGCCAGTTCGAGGCCGATGCCGCTGGCGGCGCCGGTGATGACCGCTGTGCGGTCGCGGAATTGTTTCATTCGAGGGTCCTCTGTGGGTTGGTCTTAGCTACGGCCGTTTCGCTTGACGCCGATGATTCCGGCGTCAGCCTTCGCTGAAGCTTTGTTTTCTTGCGGAGTGGGGCGGGGAGCGCGGATGGACGCAGGCCGATCATGCGGAACAGGGTCACGGTCAGCCGGTCGACAAACTCATCGGGCGGCAGGCGGCCTTCGGGGCGATACCAGGTGTAGATGAAACCCACGGCGCCGCCCATGGCCTTGGCGGTAACCGTGGCGTCGTCGAAGGACAGCTTGCCCTGGCGCCGGCCCTCCTCCATCAGCGCGCCGAGATCGGCATAGAAGCCGTTGGCCAGGTCGCGCAGTTCGTCGCGGAATTCCGGACGCAGCGTGGCGGTGACGCGAAAGGCCAGCGCGCTGGCGCGAAAATGCGTGACGCAGGCGGCGACCCAGCGGTGCAATCCTTCCGCCAGCTTGACGTGGGCCGGCCGCCGGTCGTCGGCGGCAAACTTCAGGGTGCTCAGGCAGGCGACGGACGCGCGCCAGGCCAGCGTTTCGGCGATCTGGTGCTTGTCGCGAAAATAGTAGTAGACGAAGGGCTTGGTGACGCCGAGTTCGGCGCAGATCATGTCCATCGTGGTGCCGGAAAATTCGTAGCGGTAGAACAAGTCTTCGGCCACCGCCAGGATGCGCTCGCGCTTGTCGATGCAGGCCTGCGTCTCGGCGGGTTTGCCGGCGGCGGGCGGAGTGGCTGGCGATGCGGTGCGGGTGGCGGACATGAGGGCCTTGCGCTGGCTCGGGAGCAATGCGGGTGGGGGAGTCGAATCGGATTATACTGGCCAGTAGAAAAATATTATACCGTTCAGTATAAATTTCTCGTCTGTACATCCGCTGGAGCGATTTGCATGCATCGTCGTCGTGCCGTTGTCCGCCATGCCCACGTCGGTTCGCCGCACGCCCTGAAATCGCTGCTGGAACCGCGCGCGCTGCTCGAAATCGCGCTGCTGCCGGCTTCCCTGCCGCTGCTGGCGGAGGCGCCGCGCGGCGACGGCCATCCGGTGCTGTTGCTGCCCGGCTTTCTCGCCGATGAAAAGTCGCTGATCGCGCTCAAGCTGTTTCTGCGGCGCAAGGGCTATGACGTACACACCTGGGGCCTCGGGCGCAACCTGGGTTTTCGCAGCAAGCACGCCAGCGCCCTGCCGCAGAAGATCCGCTACCTGCACCACCTCAGCGGACGCAAGGTGAGCCTGGTCGGCTGGAGCCTGGGCGGCGTGTTCTCTCTCTACGGTGCCGAAAGCACGCTCGATTGCGTGCGCTCGATCATCACGCTGGGCAGCCCGGTCAGCGTCGATGCCGTCGGCAGCCAGTCGCCGCGCGCCGTGAAAGCCCTCTATCGACTGGTTTCCCACCGCCTCGGCGCCGCGGCGCACGTGATGCAACCCAAGGCAAAGACCTTGCGCGAGCGGCGCCGGCTGGCGGTTCCAACCAGTTGCCTGTATTCGCTGGGCGACGGCGTGGTGCCGCCGCAGGAGGCCACCATCGACGGCGACCCGGCCCTGCACGAGAACATCCGGG
>Ga0209211_10002351_pt1 | contig 32838 bp, 32 predicted proteins | sample RifGroA2_FD_183992 | JGI IMG/M metagenome (GOLD analysis project Ga0209211, IMG submission 183992) | Groundwater microbial communities from Rifle, Colorado, USA - Groundwater A2 (SPAdes) (version 2) | ecosystem: Environmental > Aquatic > Deep subsurface > Groundwater | place: Rifle, Colorado... | reverse complement strand
TAAATCCCAAAGGTAGGGCGGCGGCTGCGGCCGTCCAGCCGCCGCCCCATCTTGCGCTCGCTGTGCCCTTCCGTAGCTCTAGCGAAGGAGGGGCCTTCGGCCTCGCTTTTAATTATCTTTTTCGCGATCGCGATTTTTTTTATTCGCTAAAGCGAAAAATAATTGAGATTATTTTACGAATAGTTATTAACGCTGAAATACTACTATTTCACCTTCTCTAGCGCTTTCAAACTCTTCTTCCGTAGCTTCGGGAATATTATATGCTCCACCGCAATATGCCATCATCGTACCTCTTTCCCAGATTTCAACATAACCTCCTTTTATTTGTTGTGAATCTAAACCCAAAGCTTCGGCTATTTCTTGGTGGTTGGGATGATTCACACTAGAACGCGTACCTATAACTAAGTGTCTTACAGCCGGAATTAAAAATCGATAATTTCCTTCGATGTCTTTTAATATCTCTACCATTTAATTTAATCTCCTTTATTTGTTAAATAATTCACCCTATTTTATCAGATAATAACTAGGTAAATCAAATTCTATAGGATTTACCTAGTTTTATTTTGTAAAGACTTTCAATGAAATCTGTTCCGGCGTATCCGGCAAGAAAAGAAATTTGCCATTCTGTATCGGCTAAAATTCCGGCGGCCGCTCCAACAATTCCAGAAATCAAAATGGTGATAAAAAAATATTGTGGTTTGAAATGATCTGCCTTTTCAATGGTTTTGTTTTTAACAAAACCAACTAATCCTCTGACTATTCCTCCAAGAAAACCAGCTAAAAGATAAATCAAAATTTTTTCCATTTTTTCACCTCAAAAGTCATTATACCAAAATACCGCTTGTTTTTCTGTTTTAATTTTTGGTATAGTGATATTGATCTCAACATTTTAGAAATTGCTTTTTTTGATGGCGCAATCGGACAACAGAAAGCAATTTCTTGTTGAGATCACCGGTTGCGCCTTTAAAGTTTTTAAGACAGTTCTTTAAAATTTTTGCGTTTTTTCTTTTAGTCCCGATTAAATCGGGACAGTTCGAGCCAGCATTTTTTAAAAGTTTCGAGGCCGAAGGCCCCTCCTTCGCTAGAGCTACGGAAGGGCACAGCGAGCGCAAGATGGGGCGGCGGCTGGACGGCCGCAGCCGCCGCCCTACCTTTGGGATTTAAAAAAAGTTCGAATTTGCGCGTAAATAGAGCACAATAATACGACACTTTTTAAATATCGCGGGTATAGTACAGTGGTAGTACATCTGGTTGCCAATCAGATGATGCGGGTTCGATTCCCGCTACTCGCTCAAATTGAAATTAGCCCCAAAATACGGCCTTTTCTCAATACTCATTTTCTGTAAATAGTGATTTCAGGGTAAAAAAAGATAGATTTTGTTGTTCTAATTACTATTTCAGTATTCAATTTATAATAAAAAATACTGGGTTAGTTAAGTAATTTTTAAATTCACTTCTTTTAATCCATTTTGTAGTTCTAATTTCTTTTTACTTTAATGCAAATAACAACCCAAAAAGAGAAATTAAGGCTAAAATTCCCAAGATTACAAACTTTTCCATTTCGTTAAAAGAAAACATATAATTAGGTTATTGGTAGTCTTTCTTTTCCTTTTGCATCTCTAACTGTATTAATCAAAAGTCTTTTTAATATTTCTTCAAATGTAACGCCATACATATTTAAAATTGTAGAAATCGCCACATCTGATTCCAATGGTCCAAAGGCAGGATTACAGTTACTGTCTATAAAATAATATCTGTTGGAAGAGTCAATTCTGATATCAAATTTGCCATAATCATACATTTTGACAACATCAAAAGCTTTTTTAACATATTCACGAAGTATTGGGTCATCGTATTTTTGGTAATGATAACTACTCCATGCATGGTCTGTCCATTGATCATCAAAAGTTGCAAAAAGATATTTTTCATTAGGCTTGGTAAATACTTTCTCTGCCAAATACACTTTTTTGTTTAAACCCTCCAAAAGCATTCCTGTAACCTCCTTACCTACTATAAATTCCTCAACAATTACTGGTTGTTTATAAGTAGTGGTTAAAAATTTTATTCTATCTCTTAAGTGCTTTTCATTTTCTGAAACTGCATCTTTAGTTATTTCTACAGCACCATGAACTTCATCAAGCTTTGAAATTAAGGGATAACGCAGGTTTGGATCCATAAAGTCTGTGTGATTATAAAAAAGTTGATAATTAGGAATTGGAATACCATTTTGTTGCATTATCTTTTTAACTAAAAACTTACTGCCTCCGATATTCATACCCAACATATCTGCGCCTGTATAGGGAATGCCAATTACTTCCAGAACTCCTGGGATTGAGGCTGCTAAACTTTCGACTCCTTTTACTGAATCAACTAAATTAAAAACAATATCAGGTTTATCCTTTTTAATACTACTAAAAATTGCAGAATTTCCAGGATATAAAAATACTTTAATCCCCATTTTTCCAATGTAATCTGCTACTCTATTAGCATCTAATTCTGCATCTTTTTCAGTAATAAATTGTTCTTCTGTTGGGAAAAACTCACGTTTTGCATCGGAATAAACAATTCCTACTTTTTTAGGTAACTCAAAACCATTTTTTGTCATATTAATAAAGATAATTAAAGAAGTTTTTGATACAATATGCAAGTAGGTAATGTCAGGTCCAGTTACATTCGGCCTAGTAGCTCAACGGATAAGCGGAGCTTGGCCAAATAATTAAGACCCTGTAGCTTAACGGATAAAGCAGTCCCCTTCTAAGGGAAAGACTGGAGGTTCAATTCCTCCCAGGGCCACAGCTTAATTATTTGGTAGAGCAGTTAACTTCTACAATGCGTAAGCAGTGCCAAAGATTGCGTAGCAATTTTATGGAAGAGGTTGCAGGTTCGATTCCTGCCTAGGTCACTTAATTCCTCGGAGCAACTCCATAGATAACAACTTGAGTTCCTGGATTATAATGAGTTGTGCGACCCGACCCTTTACTTCCTAGGTTTGGATCAGCCCAGTTGTAAAGTAGACCTGCTTCTTCGGTTTTCATATTAATACAACCATGACTCATCGGCTGACCAAAGTTATTATGCCAATATGTTCCATGAAAACTAAATCCTCTGTAGGCAGGTATTTGATCATTGGCAAAAAACATGACATAAGGAACATTGGGAAGATAGTAATAAGTATTTAATTCTTTTTTACCACCTTCCATCTTTGTGTATCTAAATTTTCCCCAAATAGTAAATATTCCTATGGGAGTTTTACCCCACTTACCTGATGAAATTAAGAAGTCATATACTTTTGCTTCTCCCTCATACGCATAAACTCTTTGATTTGTTAAATCAACCTAAATTCTTTTAAGTTTATCACTAACACCTAAAACTTTATTAGTTTTTGTTTTTAATTCAGCTAGTTCTGTAGAAACAACCCTTTGACCATAAAAAGTACCTGCTGTGTCTTTTGGATTATAATAGTCATGTTAGAATAATCTTTCAATGGTTAAATTATTTTTAAATCTAATCATATTTATTTTATTCACCCCTTTTGCATCATCTGTAAATGCATATGACCCTACCACAGTACCAAATAATATCTATGGAATGGGGATAATTAATCATTCAGATTTAGAAGATGTTGGTAATTTAGTAAACGTTAATGGAGGAGATTGGGGTTATGTAACAGTTGTAATTACAGAAAAAGATAGAGATATTAAAGATTGGCAAAAGTTTTTAGATGATTGCAGAAGATATCATTTAATACCAATTGTTAGGGTTGCAACGAATTTTGAAAAAGGAAGCTGGAAAATACCAGAAATTGAAAAAATTGATTCATGGATTAACTTTTTTAATTCATTAAATTGGGTAACCGAAAATCGATATATTGTAATTGGTAACGAACCAAATCATTCCAAAGAATGGGGAGGAAAGATTGATCCCGAAGGCTATGCACTTTACCTTAAAACCTTTAGTGAAAGATTAAAAAACATAAATCAGAATTATTTTGTTTTGAATGCAGGTTTTGATCAATCAGCTTCAAACAGCAGGATTACTATGGACGAACAAAAATATATCTTTGCTATGCAAAAAGCTGTTCCAGATGTTTTTGCTTTTATTGATGGTTGGTCTAGCCACTCCTATCCTAATCCAAGATTTTCAGGAAGTGAAAAAGCAAGTGGTAGAAAAACTATTCGTGGTTATGAATGGGAAATGGAACTAATTAAATCGTTTGGATTAAATAAAGACCTTCCGATATTTATAACAGAAACGGGATGGATACGAACTATCAATAATGAAGAGTTAATAGCTAAAAAATTAAGATATGCATATGAAGAAGTTTGGTTTAAAAATAAACAAATAGTCGTCGTAACTCCATTTATTTTAAATTATCAAAATGAGCCTTTTTACGAATTTTCCTGGAAAAATAAAGATGGTAGTTTTTTTAAAATATTTAACGAAATACAAGATATTCAAAAGTTAAAGGGTCAGCCAGTTCAAAAAATAACAGGGGAAATTGTTTTTAATTTTATCAACCCTTTAATTTTTAGAGCTAAAGATCAGAAAGGTTTTACAATTGTTAAAAACACAGGTCAAGCTGTTTGGGATCAATCAGAATCGCAGGTTATTAGTGAATTAAATAATGAAATTATTATATCTAATACTAAATTTAGTCAAATCGAACCATTTAACACTGGGTTGGTTGTTTATTCATTAAATACCACAGAAAAAAATAAAGTAGTTGACTTAAGACTTGGATTTTATGTCAGGGGTGAAAAAATAGGAGATGTGTTTAATGGTAAAATAATTACAATTCCCTAAAAAAATGTGATCTCGGGAGGATTCGAACCTCCGACCATCTCCTTAAGAGGGAGTCGCTCTACCCCTGAGCTACGAGACCAAAGCATACCTATTTTACATTATTTTCTTCCACATTGCCCAGATGCCAGTTGAAAGAATTCTTCCTGCTGATTTTTCTTTCAGTGTTAATTCCCCACTTTTTATTTCACCCCCAAATTCATTAAACTTTCCCTGAAGTATATTTTGTAATGTAGTGGGAGAAGTAGAAACTGCATAGGCATTAACAATTACAAATAAAGGATTATTGCTTAAAAGCTTAGTGACATTATCAAGAAGTGTTGGAAAATCTTTACTAAATGACCATTTTTCTCCATTAGGCCCATGACCGTAAACAGGAGGATCCATAATTATTCCATCATATTTTGTTCCTCTTTTAATTTCCCGTTCAACAAACTTCAGACAATCTTCAGGAATAAATCTAACAGGTTTATCGTCTAAATTATTTAATTTTAAATTATCATTAAACCAAGAAATTGCAGGACGTGATGCATCAACATGAGTTACTTTGGCACCAGCAGATAGGGCTGAAAGTGATGCAAGACCAGTATAACCAAAGAGGTTCAAAATATTGGACTGTGACGCGTTACAGGTTACGAGTTCTGAAATCAATGTCCATTCCCATTCTTGTTCTGGAAAAGCCCCCAAGTGTTTAAAGGGTGAGAGTTTAAGTAATATTTTTAAGTTATTAAAATTTATAACCCAGCTTTCAGGAAAATTAGGTTTTGTTTCCCATCTACCATTATCTTCATGAGTACGAACAAATTTAGCTTCAGCTTTCTTCCATTCATCATCGGCTAGGGTTTTTTGCCATAAAACCTCAGGATCTGGTCTATCAATTAAATATACCCCAAACCTTTCAAGTCTCCTACCATTTCCTGAGTCGATTAATTCGTAATCCATGTTACAAAAATCTTATTTGCATACCATTAATAACTTTAGTTGAAAGCGACATTTCTTGTCCATTAAATTTAGCACCATTGCCCCAAATTTTAGCTAAGGATGTACTTTCAGAAAATTCAGATCCAATGCTCTTTGCAACATCCATAAGTGTATCGTTTTCGCTCATAATAACAGGATTATTAGTATTTGGTTTATCATTTTTCTCAACTAAATAGACAGTTACTAATTTTAATTTGTTCCAAATAATTTCCTTTAGATTATCAATACCTTCTTCTTTTTCAGCAGATATATAAATAAGGTCTGTGAACCGTGGACTGATATCGGTGTCAGATTTATTAACTACAAAAATAGCTGGTTTGTATACAATTCTCTCCGCAAAACTATCAACCAACTCACCAATTGTAACTTTTTCTTTCATCGCAACGCGTCCATTTTTAACACCAAATTCATTGGCAATATTGATAGCTGTTTGATCATCAAAGTCTTGTTTAAAATTGCTCCTAATTGCAAGACCACCTGAAATTGATTTTTCAATTCTGACATGGGGTTTTCTTTTATTTACTCTAATACCTGCCTTTTCCAGCTCTATTAAAATTTGATCAAAAAACTTAAGTCTTTCAGGATCTGTCATTATAACAAGTAAGTCAGATCCCCGGGCAACAGAGAGAACTTCCTTACCTCTTCCTTTACCAATCGAGGCTCCTTCAATTAGTCCTGGAACATCAAGAATTTGAATGTAGGCTTCGTTGTATTTAAGCATTCCAGGAATAACCGACACGGTTGTAAAGGCATAGGCTGCAACTTTACTTTCAGCATTTGTCAAAAGATTAATTAAGGTAGACTTTCCTGCTGAAGGAGGGCCTATTAATACAATTGTCGCATCCCCTTGTTTTCGAATAGCATAACCACCACCCGACGATCCTGAGCCCTTTGAGGATGTTTCAACTTCTCTGTCCTTAAGTCTGGCAATTTTGGCTCTCATTGCACCTATAAAACCATTTGTCGCCTTATGGTGAGGTGTTTTTCTTACGATCGCTTCGATCGCTTCAATTTGTTCTTGAATCGACTTCATATGGGTATTATACAGACTTAAATGCTATAATAGAAACATTAAGCGCCTGTAGCTTAACGGATAAAGCAATAGTCTTCGGAACTATTGATGAGGGTCCAATTCCTTCCAGGCGCACAAATTTTCTCCTTGACACAAAAGACATTCAAAGTGGTATATTGAAAGACATTGTGAAGTTCGTAATAATCTCTGGTGGTGTTTTGTCAGGCCTTGGCAAAGGCATAACTTCAGCCTCTATAGGACTTCTCTTACGATCCCGTGGGATCGCAGTAACAGCCATGAAGTGTGATATGTATTTAAATCTTGACTCTGGAACAATGAACCCTATTGAGCATGGAGAAGTTTTTGTAACTGATGATGGAACTGAAACAGATCAGGACTTAGGGCACTACGAAAGATTTTTAGATGTTAATTTAACAAAAGACAATTACACTACAAATGGTCAAATTTATAAATTAGTTTTAGATAAAGAAAGAAAACTTGAGTATGGCGGTAAATGTGTAGAGCCATACCATGCACTTCCCCCTGAAATTATTAAGAAATGGTACAAAGCAGGTGAATCTAGTAATTCTGACGTTGTTTTAATTGAATTAGGGGGAACCGTAGGAGAATATGAGGGCCTATTGTTCTTTGAAGCTGTTCGACGTTTAAAATTAACAAATCCTAAAGATATAGTTCTTGTTCATGTTGGTTATTTACCAGCTCCACCATCAATTGGAGAATTAAAAAGTAAACCATTACAACAATCAGTTGGAGTTTTAAATTCTCTAGGTTTAATGCCTGATTTTATAGTTTGTAGATCTGAACTTGCAGTTGATGAAAAAAGGAAAGAAAAAATTGCTCTTGCTTCTGGTGTGCCAATTGAAAACATTATTGCAGCACCTGACGTTGAAAGCATTTATGAAGTTCCATTGGTTTTAGAAAAACAAAAGTTTGCAGAAAAAATTATTAGAAAACTAAACCTTAAAAGTGATAAAAAAGACTTAAAAGATTGGATAATGTTAAATAAGAATATAAAAAATTCCAAGAAGGAGGTAAGAATTGGGATAATTGGCAAATATCAAAAAACTGGAGATTATGTATTAACAGATAGTTATGTTTGTGTTGTTGAAAGTCTAAAACATGCAGGTTGGAGTTTAGGACTAAAACCTAAACTTATTTGGTTTGATAGTGAAAGGGAAGACAATGATTATACAGATATTAATGGAATGATAGTTCCACAGGGATGGGGAAAAAGAGGAATAGAAGGAAAAATAAATGCAGTAAAGTTCGCAAGAGAGAATAACATTCCCTATTTAGGACTATGTTTTGGTATGCAAATGGCTGTTATTGAGTTTGCTAGAAATGTTCTTAATATGAAGCAGGCAAACACTGAAGAAGTCGATCCAGAAACTAAATATCCAGTGATTCATATTATGAAAAGTCAAAAGTTAAAAATCAAAATGCAAAATTTTGGAGGTACCATAAGACTGGGTGCATATCCGTGCAAGTTAAAAACAGGTTCTAAACTAGATAAAATTTACAATTCACAGTTCACTGTTCACCGTTCACTTGTTTTCGAACGTCATCGTCATCGCTATGAATTTAATAATAAATTTAAAAAACAATTTGAAAAAGCAGGAATGATTATTTCAGGAACAAGCCCAGATGGAAAACTAGCAGAAGCAATTGAACTTAAAGATCACAAATTTTTTGTGGGTACACAATTTCACCCTGAATATAAAAGTAGACCTCTTACACCACATCCAATTTTTGTGGAGTTTTTAAGATCAACGCTTTAATTAAATTTTTGTTATAATATGTTGGTAATATTTGTCGGGGTGGTGGAATGGTAGACACACGGGCCTTAAGAGCCCGCGGGGATAAAACTCCGTGGAAGTTCGAGTCTTCTCCCCGACACAAACTATAGGTTGGTACTTAAATTTGATTTAAGTCAAACAACAGTCTAAAATACCGTCTATGAATTTACAATCTACTAGTTACCAGCCATTCAAAAGAGAAAGATGGCAAAAAATAAAAGATGTGTGGGATCTTTATAAAGAAAATGTAGGTCTGGAGGGCGAAATTGGGTTTAAGCTTGTTCAAGAAGGTAGAAGTCAATCAGAAATAGACCAAGAAATTGATACTCACCGAAATAAATCTAAAAACAACCTTGAAGCATGGCATGGATTGAAAGGGAAAGAACAATAATCATATGGCTGAAGAAGATTTGAATAGATTATATAAAGCACTTGAGGAATTTGAAAACGATGATAGTTCTTCTACTCAGACACAACTAGAATTAGCCAAGGAAGGATCTGGTGATTTTAGATCTGAATGGAAAAGAAAAACATGGGAGAAGTTTGGAGGTGGAGTATTTGTAACACCATCAGGTAAATATCATTTAGAACTAAATAAAGATGGTTCAACAAAAAGACTTCAGAGAATAGATTAGTACTGTTTTGTTAGCAAGATGCAAAATCGGTAATTTTTAAACTCTTCCATTTGTCCAATCAGTACATTTCCATCTTCTGTATTGAAATACTTGTTCAAGTTTGAGTATAATGTCGTGAGTAATATCAAAAATCTTAGTTAGGTAACTTGACAAATGTGTTATATAATATAATCTGTTGTAGATTATTGTGGAGTTGAAATGCAGAAAGGCTCTACTGCGGGATGCGCAAGCATTACGATGAAGGCAAGTCGACCTTCCAGCTCCATAATAGTTTATAACCTGCAAGATAGTTTTTCCTCTTTACTTTAATGTCGCTTAATCTATATGCACTTATCAAATAAGTGCTATTTAGTTTGGTATCTAAAATGTAAAAATAGGCACTGATTCCAAATTCTGAATACAAACAAAAGTCGCCAGTCTTACCGTCTTTATTTTTAAAATTTTTGTAGGGTGTTTAATTACTGATTCAAGATTTGTGATAATAAAATCAAATTCTTGTGCCGATCTAACATCGTACATGTGTTTTAATGATTTTGTGGTTATATACAACCTCTCATCTTTTACTTTTAGCTTTGATTTCAATTTATGAGGCATTTCACAAATTTTAATTCTTAAATTCTTAACATATCCTTTTCTGGGGGTATTTTTGATATAGCGTTCAATAACTTTAATTAACTTTTTGTTCATAAAATTATTTTAACATAACAATCTCTTCTGTGATTGAGAATTTTGGCTTCATCTATGTTAAAATAAGAGGATAATTTTAAATTTTGATTTTTAAATTTTAAATTAAAATACGGGGTGTGGCTCAGTTGGTAAGCATAGCTTGGCCAACTGTTTATCAATACTTCGGGGTGTGGCTCAGTTGGTAGAGCGCTGCGTTTGGGACGCAGAGGCCCTCGGTTCGAATCCGAGCACCCCGACCAAAGACCGACCTGTCGGGTCGGCGCCGAGCGCCGACCAAGCGTTTATCCCATCTCCACGGACTGTTTTGTTTTCAAGTACTAAGTTCGAGCCGAAGATTTTTGAGGCGAGTACCTTAATTTGTTCTTTGTCTTTCGATGATACTATTTGATCCACTTCACTAGCTTCAAAAATCCATTTTTTCATTGGTTCGACCCAATTATTTTGATTCCTTTTAAGAGAAAGGATTTGCTCCTCTAAAGTTTTCTTTTTTGACATTAATTGAAACTTTTTTTCTTGGAAATCATCTCTATCTATTAATTGATCCAAATAACTATCAAGCAAAAGTTTAAGTTTAATATCAATTTGCTCTAAATCCTTTCTCTTAATACTAATTGCCTCAAATGAGGATTGGGCAGAATTTTTTAGGTTATCATCAACCATTTTATACATAGATTCTGCCCAGTCTTTGCTCAAAGAATACTTTTTGATGTGAGAGGTAAGTTCCAAATCAAGATCACTTTCAGATATGTGAGGCTGGAAACAGGAGATTGTTTTATTCTTCTTGGTACAACGATAATAATGGTATGTAACATAACTCTTGGTAGTCTTACAAAATTTAGTTTTATAATCTCCTGTTATACCCATACCACATTCACCACACCTAATAATGCCGTTGTATGGCTTAATTGGGTGATCTTGATTCTTTTTAGCCCATGGCTTATTTCTTTGATTCAAGACTTCTTGAACATTATCAAAAAGTTTCTTTGTGATAATTGGGTCGTGTCTGCCCTCATATACTTCACCTCCATATTTAAACATTCCAAAATAAAAAGGATTTGTTAATATCTTTTTCGCTTCATCAATACAAAGCTGTTTATTATTGGAGGTGATAATACCTTTGGTTTTCAAAAAGCCAGAAACCTCTTTTATTTGGATATTTCCATTTGAGTACAATTCAAATGCTTCTTTAATTGCAGGAGATATTTTTTTATTTAGTACTATAGTTTTAGTACGAGAATCATTTAAATATCCAAAGGGAGCACGCCCTGGCAAATATCCATTTCTAGCTTTTTGCCTTAACCCACGACGAGTGTTTTCACTTAAACTGTCAACATAATATTTCGATTGGCTAAACGAAATTGACAACATAAATTTACCCTGAGGAGTGGGTTCAAACCAAAAGGTATTGAATTTGAGGGTAGATATTTTTCCTGTATCAATTAAATAGATAATTCTTCCTCCATCGACACTATTGCGCGCAAGTCTATCTGGGTGCCAAGAGAGAATGCCATTTGCCATACCTTTATCTATGGAATCCAACATCCTATTAAAAATAGGTCTTCCGGGGATTTTGGCAGATTGTTTTTCAATTAACTCATCCATAACCTGAAGATTTTCTCTCTTGGCTAACTCATGTAATTCTGTCAACTGGGCTTCAATTGACATAACTTGTCTTACGTCATCATCAGTAGACTTGCGGGCATACAGGAAAAATTTTTCAAAATATGGATTATTTACAAGAGTGTTCATACACTATCATTTATACGCCCGTAAATAATCCGTATCAAGATATCAAATGATATCAACTTTTGTTAAGTTTCGACTGTGGTTTTTGGCTGTGGAGATGGGATAAACGCTTGGTCGGCGCTCGGCGCCGACCCGACAGGTCGGTCTTTGGTCCATGTATTCGATCTTGCTCGAAAATATTACACGGTACAAAATAACTAAGTTATTTTGCAAATTATATTTTAACATGCCATGTGGCATTCTCCAAGAAAAGGGGTTAAAGGGGAAATGAATTGGAGAAGGCTCGGATCTTCCGCTCAGCTCCGCTTCGCGGAGCTTCGCAAACACAAACATACTCGGACTTCTCGCTCACCCCACTGCGGTGGGGTTCGCTAACCCAATTGTATCTGTTTTAGATTCAAACGAATAAATAACTTATACATATTTTATATCGAATACATAAGTTATACAACTGAGGCTAGCTGTTCTTCCAAATTCCTAGTTTTTGTTTCTTTGCTTGTTCTTGGGCTTCTAATAATTGAGATTGATAAATAAAAGGCTTTCTTTTTTGGTAAATTACAAGTTCTGCGAGACCTTTTGAAACAAGTTCAACAGAAACGTTTTTTCCGTCAACCATTGCATATGCAAGAATTCTACCAAATTTATCAGAAGTGTAATTATCATATTCAAGTTTAACTTCTTTGCCTTCAACAAGAGACTGATTAAGTTTAGTTGCTTCTTCAGCAAATGATTCGCCATCCTCAGGTGCGGTTATCCCCACATAACGCAAAACAGTACCGTTAAATAACTCTACAGTGTCTCCGTCTATCACTCTTTTAACAACAGCAGACTTGGGGAGTTTTGTAATATCATGGTTTTCTATAGCTTCACGAGAGTCTAAAACCTTTTTAACTTCATTCTCGTATTCAGTACCACCTGCAAGTTCTTTTAAATTTTTAAGAAGCTCTACTGGAACCAATACAAATTTATTGCTCATTTAAGTATAAATTGCCTTATAAAATAGAAGATTGACCAAAAAAGATATCCAATAAATATATATGCAATCCAGCTTGGAATTGTAATGTGTAGTGGACCGGATTTGGTTTCGTTATCCTTCTTTTTTAAAACATCTCTTGGATATGCACCTTTTGCAGGTCCTACGATACCCCTGGATTCAAGTTTCTCCATTAGTTTAACTGCTTCAGTATATGGAAGTGAAAAGGCGCTTTGAAAAAGACTTACTGAAATCCTGTCATACCCAGAAGCAATCTTTGAAGCCTTGTTGATAATCTTTTCAGTTATCATAATTTAATAATACCACTTTTTACAAAAGGTGTTTTAGACTTGCAAATTCAATTAAATCAAATTTGTCATCATTTAGTGTAATTTTGGTAATTGAGCACTCTTTAATATATGAATCAAGTAAGTAAGGATCGTCTTTAATTAAATTTTGGATAAACTTGGGAGAGAGAACATTTCTCAAAAAATCAGCAATTACTCCACCATGGATTACAATAACAATGTCAGAATCATTATATTTTTTACTTAGACTAATTATTAAATTTCTTAAATTCTCTCCTGCAAGATGCGACGTAGTTCTTTCATGTTTTGAAAGCCATCTGTTTTTACTTGCTTCATACCATTCTGTTAAAAACTCATCAAAAGGTTGATTTTCTACATCTCCCCAGTTTGCTCGTTCTCTTAATTTTTCATCAAAAGTAATTTCAACTTTTAGAAATTTATTAATAATTTGAGATGTTTCCTTAGTACGATTGTAATTACTTGAATAAACTGCCTTTATATTTTTATCTTCTAAATACACTCCAGTTTTTTCTGCTTGCTCTTTCCCTAAATCAGTTAAAAAAGGATCTCCTTTTATTTTTTCTTTCTGCCCATGCCTTATTAAATAAAAAGTAGTCATATTGTTATTCATAAAACCAACCATAATCAGGATCTTCTATTTCAATAATTTTACTTTTGTTCATTTTGTATATTCCTTCTTCAACTACTGTTTCCCAAGTTCCTTCATAATAATGATATTCAGCTTCACCATCTACCCAGTTTGTAGTTCCAAATTTAACAAATACAGTATCTATTGAATCTTCGTATTTCTCGGTACTTATAACATCAACATCCAAAATATCCGTAAATCTATTTGTCCATTCTGTTGAGTTTGTTTTTTCAAGATACTTACTACTTAATAAGTTATATCCTTTTTCCATTTGCCTAGCTTTAAGATATGTGTAAAAAGCATATACAGCTTCTTCAGGTGATTTTGAAGGATCAACTTCAATTTTTGATATTTCTTGATCTGTTAGGTTAACCAAATTTTCTTTAACATCCGAAGCAGTTATAAAAAATGATATACCAGCAAGACTTTGTGTATTTATCCCTACTATTGCACCACATTGATCTACAAGTGGTCCTCCACTCATTCCTTTAACAAGACTGATGTTTGTTTGTAAATATCCAATTACATCCTTTCTACTTCTTCTAAAATCAATAAAATTTCCTTTCACAATTGTTACATCTCCTGTAACATCAGAGCCTAAAGGATAACCAGCTGAAAGTAGTGGTTCATTACTAACTAGGCTAAAACCAGTAGGTAGTTCATAGACCATGTCAGGATATGAATTTTTTAGAGTTAACACTGCAATATCCATGTTTTTCTCACCAACTATTTTTTCAGGAGTTTCAAAATGACCATCAGGAAAAACAACTTTAGGACTTGGTTCATCAGAAATTACATGAAAGTTAGTAACAACTTCAGTAGGAGATATAAAAAATCCTGAGCCTTCACCGTAGCCACCAATAATTCTAACAACAGAGCTTCGTAGTTTATCCTTCACTCCTGCACCACAAAATATCTTGTCAAAATTTCCATATTCTCTACTTAAATAATCAAATATAACCAATAATGAAAAAATAAAATAAGTCAGAATAAATAACCACAAAATTGTTTTGCCTAAGTTCGACCATTTTCTAAATGGCCAAGATACAATTTTCCACACTAATTTTAAAAAATAATAAGTTGAATAAGTAACAAGCTTGATAGGAAATAACCACAGTGGAAACAAAAGCCTTTTTATATACAATTTAAATTTATAAAGTATCTCTTTAATATTCTTCTTCATATTTTTAATAAGTTACTTTTGTTTTGACTTTTACTTATGCAAATAAGTACCTATACAATAAATTCTCGCATTTTTTCTATAGATTGTTTAATTTGTATAATATTCGCTTGTCCAGCAGTCCCACGATGATGAATCTGAGTTCTTAAATGTGTATGAATACTAACTTGGTTATCTACTTTGTTGTATGGATAATTTGCCAATTCGTGTTTGTCTTTTTGAAAAAAAATAAGATCAAAGTCTTTTAAGTTTAATGGGGTTGTGCGATTGTTATCGTCTCTAATTTTTAATTCTTCATAAAGTTCGTTGTGATATTCTTCAGTGGGTAAACCAAAAGCAATGAAATTTATTTCATTTGAAGATAAATAAGGCAAAACCCTATTATCAATTTTTGCAATTTTTACTTCGTCATTTTCTTTTATTAGAACACTTACTTGCACTTTTTCATTATATAAAACTTGCTTTACGAAAAGTGGCGAGTGTGTGGCTAGAATTATTTGTGCTGTTTTTGAAAATTCTAAAATAATTTTTACAAAATCTTCTTGAAGTTTTGGATGTAAATGTAATTCAGGTTCATCGATAAAGACTATTAATTGTTTGTTACTTTGTTGTGAGAGATAGAACGAATAAAGCAAAGAAAAGATCATTTCATAGCCAGAGCCTAAATTATCCAATGAAATAAATTGTTTGTTTTCTTTTTCGATAGCAAAAAATGCCTTATTATGTGGTGTCCAATTATTTATATATGATAACGAAATATTTTCTCCGCTTATTTCTTTAAATTTATTAATTGCATTTTTTAAAAATTCATTCTCAATATTATTCGAAACATCTTTTATTTTTTCATTATAATCAAGTGGATTGTTTTTTTGTTTAAGGTATTGGAAATCAAAGTCCTCCATTAAGCGATCAAATCTAGTTGGGTTATATGTGCCTGAACGAATTTGATATGTTCGTTTTTTGTCTAAAAACAAAACATCATTTTCGTTAAATCTTGAACCGCTCCATGGATTATTTACCCCAACTCTTAAATCAGGTTTTCCATCCTCAGGTTTTGTTTCTCCATCGGCCTTAATATATTTTTGGTCATTTACAACGATTGAAGATAGATAACTTTTGCTTTCCCTTGCTCTGACACCCGCCTCAAACAAAAATCCTTTGCCTTTGTATGGAATTTTTTGATTCGGCACAGTACCTTTAAAATCAAAATTTTGTTTAGAAAATATCTGGATATTGGTTTTCTCATTTGGGTCGAAAAAATCATTTAACGAAAATCCCTCCGCCATATACGAAAGCAGTGGTAGCGCAAAAGCCTCAAGCAGTGATGTCTTGCCACAACCATTTTCGCCTACAAATAAATTTAAACCGCTACCTTCATTGTTGTCTGGAACATTTAAGTCATCAATTTCAAAGGCCTCTTCACTTCTGAAGAGTCTAAAATTTTTGATTGTGATTTTTTTAATAAACATAACTTTTGATATGTATATAACTAATTATTTTTTCAATTTACTTTCATACCTTCTGGAAATAATTGGCCAGATGTGATTTTAAGCATTGTTCCATATTCTTCATCTTTAAATATTCTGCCATTTTCATAATCGGTATTATAAACAATGATTTTATCGGGATAATAGGAATAGATCATGGGTATGGGTGATTGAGTTGTTCCTTCAATCGTAAAATATTCATCGGGTAAATTTTCCTCAAGTCGTTTCGTAAAAATATCTACCAAGAATGCACCAGTATTATTAAAGCCAAGCCATAAATGGTCGTTATATTCACCGATATAAATATGTAAACCATTTTTATATTTTGTTGGATATTTTTCGCGAAGATACTTAAAACTTTGAATTGCACTTTTTCTAAATTCATCCCAAAGTTTCATAACATCATTTCTATCGGATGATTCCACCGCAGGAATACCAATAAGACTAACGGATTCATTGCTTGGCCGAAACTCATGTGCAAAGTTTTTATCCATAAATTATTTTTACACTTTTTCTGCAAACTTTTGTTTTTTTTGATTAAAACTATCATATAGTGAAAAAGTCATAAAAAAGAAGCCACTAACAATGGCAATAAGTAAACCCTCCTTATATTGTTTGCCAATTCCTGCAGTAATAGCAGAGCCTATTCCCAACCATCCAATATTTTTACAAAAATCTCTCCAACCTAATCCAGACAACTTTTCGTTCATGACTGCATTCTCTTTATCAATTCTATGAAAATCCTGAGATAGATTTGTGTTTTCATCTTGCAACGATTTCATAGAGTCTTTTAATGTTTTATTCTCCTCTGTAAGGGTCGGTCTTTTTTCTTTTGTTAATTTTTTATTATTCATACTTAATTAAAAAGTGTTTCTAGGTTTTGTGTTGACCAACCATATGATTTATATGGTCTATGTGGTTCAAATTGGGTATAAGGTCTAAAGGGTTCATATTCAACAAATCCAGCATACGGCTTATATTGTTTATATGGTAAAAATGGCTTATAAATATCTGTCACATATCCACCAAACGCAACAACCTGACCGATATGATCTCTAACTAAACCATTTGAATACCACCCAACATGTTTTCCTGAATAATTATAAAGACTATTATTTTTAACAAACCCAACACTTTTACCAGAAAATGTTACAACACGACCGTTTTCCAATACTCTAAATATTGGTTGCCCATAACGATTGTACAAAACATCAATTTCTGTCATTTTATATATTTTTTGCTTTGCTAATTCTATTCCAAACTAATCTGCATACTGACCTGTAGACATCTTTCCGTTCCACTTCTGTTAAATCAAGTGCATCAAAAATAATTTTGTCTAATTCGGCTCTATCTGAAAGTGGTTTTGGTTCTTGTTCTTCAATTGGAATGTCAGATTTTGGATCAATTCCACATTCTTCAAAAATTGATTTAACCGCCCTATTGATAAATTTTGATGTATCAATATGACCAAAATCAAGATATTTTGGATCAAGTATTAAAGCCCCCTTTATATAAGCAGGATTTAATTTTATTGCACCTTCACCCAGATTAGCCATGCCAAGCAACTCTAAATTCATCATGTTATATGTACTATTTAAATTAAGTAAAAATTCTATGGATTCATTTTTTGGAAGCACACTAACCAGATTCGCATCATTAAGAATTCCATTATTCTTAATAAATATTAAGCGAATATTATTAATCATTGGATAAGAACAATAGGGGTGTACTAAATTATCAAGATTCCACCAATATTTTCGACCCTTTACACTTTCAAGGTTTTGATACCCAACTATCGTATTACCCTTATTACTTCCTTGCTTAATTATTATTTTTTCTTTTTCGCCATAATTTATATATTTCAAAACATTTGTACCGTTTAGTTCTTCCTTAGTTTTGGCACAAATTAAAATTTTATTACTTAGCTTATTTGGGGAGATAAATATTTCTTTACATTCTCTAGGACTTATAATAACTGGTTGTAAAAATTCTTTTTCAATCCCCCAAAGTTTTATTTTTTCCTCGTTTAGATAAAAAAAATCATTAGCTCCTGTTTTAATACCAAAGCGCACATCAGCAATATCACCGAGTTTAACCAATTTGTCTTTGCCTTTCTTTAGTATTGTAAAAAATATATCTGGTGCGCGGAGATATTTTCCGCCCCATTTATCTCCTACATATTTTCCTGATTTCATCAACTCATTATCTTCAAACTCTGTCCCCGTCTCTTTTAATTTTTTGTTTGTAATTGGATAAACTCTTAGGGTGTCATTTGAAGTAACTTCTTTTGAATTTTCAATTGCCACCAAATTTTCTGTAAATACTGATTCTTCAAATGGTTTTTTGAAAGCTACAAATTTAGTTATATAATTTTCATCAATCTTCTTTTGTGGAGCATGAATTATAGAAATAATAGTATTAACATCGGCAGCTTCAAAACTTCTTCTGGCATGATTATCTATAATTAAATCAACCGGACATCTTTTAAGTAAAAAATCCTGTAGCCAAACTCCATATCCAACATCTAACCATGAATTGGAACAAATAAAAGTATGTATGCCACCTTGATTTAACAACCTTAACCCACGAATATAGAAATATGTATACAAATCTGACTGTGCATTAATCTTTGTCTTCTTAGAAAAATCTTCAGAAAAATCCATTTTAACCATTTCTTCTAAAAATCTCTTATACTCTTTCTTATCTTTAATTTTACCCGTTGGATCAGATATAGATTCTTGACGAACATATGGAGGATTACCAATAATAATGTCAAACCCATTTTTTTCAGCAAATACCTCTGCAAATTCGATGCTCCACACAAGTGGCTTTCCACCATTTTTTAGTATTCTTCTCTGATCCTTAAGTTGAGTGACCTCATTTTCTAAATTAGAAATTTTATCACTATCTAATCCTAAGGATCCCTGCTTATCTACATCGTCTATGTCTCCAAACAACGATATTGTTTTAATTGGCTTAATGTTTTTCAAAATGCGAAGTTGGTCTTCTTTTTCTTTTATTTCTAAATCTAATATTTCTTCAAATATGACAAGTTCTCTCCTGTATGGATTGTCATATTCTTCAAGTAAATTGCTCTTATCATTTTCAAAATAATCGATCTTAAATTTCTTTAATTCTGTAATTTTTCTTTTTATTGAGTTACTTTGAATTGTTAAATGGCCTTCAACTGGGAAAGTTTTAGATCCAATTCTTTGAATTAACGAGTCACCTTGTCTGACTTTAAAATCAAGACTTGGCAAAATTGGCAGTAAGGAATTTTTTAAGTTGTCAGGTGCATCTACAAAAAGTGAAAGCCATAAACGAAGCTGACAAATCCAAACAGCCCATTCTTTTACTTCAACCCCATATAATGAGTTTTTAATAATTTCCTTTTTTCTATCAAATGTACTTTTACCATTTAAATTATATTTAACTTTTAACACTTGTTCTGTATCATCTAAAACTTGCATCATACCAACCAAAAAAGCTCCCGAGCCAACAGCAGGATCACAAATTGATAGGTTTTGCAATTTCTCTAATATTTCCAGAGCTTCTTTTTGTGAAAAACTACCTTGTTTTTGATCTTCAACTTTTTCGCTTTCTCTAAAAAACAATTCGTATAAATTAGTGGAAGATATTGGATTTTTAAGATTTTTTTGTAACCATTTGACCAAACTTAGTCTACACATTAAATTAACCTCGGTACGAGGCGTATAAACTGCGCCGTCAACTTTATTAACTAATCTTTCAAAAATTATTCCTAAAAACTCTGGGTTTAATTGTAGATCCTCATCTTCAAATGAATTTTCTTCAATGGTAAAACTGTGTGCAAAGAGGAAGCTAAGAAAATATTCAATTTCTTTATCTGGAATTATCCATCCATTATCATCATATCCAATCTTGGGTTTAAAAAGACCTCCATTTAAATATGGAGCCATCTGCAACTTATTTTCAGTCTCTATCGCGAAATCGTTATCTCCATATGCAACTTTTCTTCCTTGTGGAAAATTAAGCGCCTCAAAAAACAAAGGTGTGAGCCATCGAAGATAAAAATTGTCATCACCAAAAAACTTAATTCTATATTCGCTAAAAAATTCTTGAATAAATTTTTCACTTTCTCCAATCCATTTTTTCTTTTGAATGAAACCTAAAAATACTAGCCTGATCGTAAAAAGCAATACAAAATCTCTTACCTTTTCATCATCTTTAATCTGGTTAAATTCTTTTGTCTTTTTAACGACACTGTCGTATATAGTAAAAAATTCATCATAAAATATATCAGTAACGGCTGTAATAGAAAAAGCGTATTTAATGTCATCTAATTTTAAAAATTCTTTATCTCCAATTTGTTTAATGAATGTCTTGTTTGTAAACTCTTTATTAACGAAATAAGTAAATCTTCGAAAATTATTCCACTGTCTACGCGTTCCAATAGCTTCCGGGTAGACTAGGGAAAAGCGAAAGTTTCCAATCGAATCATAAAAAATAAAAATACCAGCAGAATATTTTTGATTTTCTGAGGATTTCAAAATATCTTTTGCTTTTTGATACTGTGCTTTTTTGCCTGCACGCTCTGATAGTTCTTTTTTGACTTCAAATGCACAGATGGTTAAACTATCTTCATCATCAAAATTGATTTCACCAATTTTTAACCCACTTTTGAAATTATCATCATTATACCTTGTGTAATTTTCTTCTAAGCTCTTGAACTGTCGACTTTTTTCTCTGAAAAATCTACCAAATTTATCAATTGAAAAATCATTTATTAGAGTTTCTAAAATTTGTTTGGCTTCACTCATGTTTTTTATTTTCAATTGCTATAACAATTTCTTTTGTTTGGTCTTTTTGTCTTACCTTTTCTTTTACTAAATAATCACTACCTAACTCTTTATATAAATCACTCATGTCTGTAATTGAATTTTCCTCAAAATTTGAGATTCTACGCAAAGTGTAATCAGGTAGTGTTCCAAAGTCTAATATATCCTCCTTAAGTGTTCGAAGGAAATCTTTATGTGGAATTAGTTCTGTAATGGTAGATTTCAAAAGTGTTTCAATTTTTACTAATGCTTTTTGCTCTAAACTTTGTTCATTTACTTGTCCTAATCTAAAATCTCTAAAGTTTTGAATAGTTTGATAGACCAACCAGAATTGATCAGTGTTCCAATTAAGTGGTTTCTCGTCTCGTCCACAAACAACTTTTTCAAATACATCCTCAAATGATGATTGGTATGGCTCAATTTTATCAAGTCCCGTTTGTGCGACTGTTACATATAATTTTCCTTTTTTGAAAAAAACTAAAACTTCATTCTCTTTATAACTTTTTGCCACTTTTACTCTAGGTGGATATTTATTAAGGGATTCTATAAGTTGTGGGTCGCTCTTTTTAATTTTTTCATATTCATTAAGTGCTTTCGTATAAAAACTTTCACCTTCATTTGCTTCAGGATTTTGTTGGACTCTATTAAACAATCCTGCTGGCGTTGGTTCTTCGTCAATGTCGAAAATCTTTGAATCTTCTCCGAGTGCTGAGTGAATCAAAAACATCTTATTGGCTGCAATCTCGCGCGATTGTACTAATTGGGCACCTTTTTCAGTTGGGAAAAAGTTGACAATATAAAGTTCATTAAAAACTCGTTTACTAATACGATTGATACGGCCTAAACGCTGAATTACTCGAACAGGGTTCCAAGGAATGTCGTAATTTATTACCATCCCAGCGCGGTTAAGGTTAAAGCCTTCAGAAATTTTGTCAGATGAAAGTAATATCTCAAATTCATTTTCTTGTTCTAAATATGAAGCGTCAAAGTTTTTATTAATCTCTAGTATTTTAGAATTTGAAAGATCATTAGCTATTACTAACATTTTTTTATCATAATGCTTAGCAAGTGCTTTTTCTAAATATAAAACAGTATCAACATACTCAGTAAATATAATTATTTTCCTCTTGGGCTCGCTAGGCTTTGGCTTTTTGGCAAATTCTAGATCAAGATTCTTAATGAGACACGCTGTTTTAGGATCGTTAGATACTAAGTCTAATTTAGATAGCTTAATTAGTATTTCATCATATAATTGTAAGTCTGATTTAATATCGCTAATAAACTGTTCTTTAAATTCAAACTTTGAAATTTCATATATTCTATAATTTTTTGGCTTTTCACCTTTATTTAAAATTTCTTGATAATCTAAAAGATGTTTTTCTATTTCGTCAATATCCCATTCATATATTCTTTCTAAAATTGTGCGATCTAATATGTATTTCCCTTCAAGTAGATTGCCACCGCCTGTTTTTTCTATAAACTCTAAAATTCTTTCAGTTACCCTTTTGAAATTTTTAATACTTTGTTCAAATGACCCAAATGAACTTTCAAACCTTTTAACAAGTAATCTACGCATGAAGTCAAACAAGTTACGCTGTTGTTGGAATTGACGATTCTCTTCCTGGCTCATTTCTTTCTTTACTTTGGCCTCATATTCAAATGGCTTATATATTGCTCCTTTAAATCTTCCTCCTGCATCTTTATCTCCAAAATAACTTTCAATAATTTCACTGTAAAATTCAGATTGTTCGTCACTTAATTCAAAAAACCACTCCTGCGGGTCTGATACTTTTGATAATTCTTTTACTTCATTTTTATAAAATGGATTGTTTTGCAAATCTAAACGATTTCTCCGAATAGTAACTGGCTCAATTACATTTCTTATTTGTTTTGCCAAATATTTAGCTCTATCAGTAATATTTTTTAGTTCTACCTTCTCATCTCCAAACATAGCTTTATAAAAATTTAAAGCCTTTGTCTTTTTTGCAATATCTATCGAATTATAATATTTTTTGATATACCCGAGTCTGTCAAACATTCCTTTAAAACCCTTAAATTGGTCAACTAAATTGCTTTCTAGCGTAATTGAAGATTTTTTTGGAGTAATAAACAAACTAAGTAGAGAGAGAATATCACTTGGACGATTATTAAATGGAGTTGCAGTCAACAGAATTACTTGTTTATTTCTACAAATATTTTTAAGTATTTCATAATCCTTAGTATCTTGATTTCTAAAATAGTGGGCTTCATCAATTACTACGACCTCAATATCTTTAACTTTATTTACATACTCCAAAATATTTTCCATATCTCCACGAGATCGTACTTCCCAGTCGTATAACTCAAATTCCTCCAGATATTTTTTCCAGCCAGAATTTTTATTTTTATCTCCTATAAGTGCAGGTGGACAAATAATAACTCCACGCTTTTTAAGAAGTTTTGCAATAGAACAAGCAACAATGGTTTTCCCTAAACCTACAACATCAGCTACTATTACGCCATTATTGTCTTCAACAATAGCTAATCCCTGTTTTACAGCATCAAGCTGATATTGATAAGGTATATAGCCATTACGTTCTAATATTTTTATTAAAGAATCGCCAATTTCTTTTTGTTCAAATGAATCAAGATATGTTTTTAGGACAAGACAGAAAGCTTCATAGGGTGTTATGTCTTTTACAAGTGTTTCTTTTTCGAGTATTTCAATTAGTTTCGTTTTTGTATCACCAAACTCAGTAATTTTTACAGCTTCACTCCATAACTCATCAAAATACTTTTCCGCATCTTCAAAACCGTAATCGCCTATCTCAACATTAAATTCATTTTGAGTTGATAAACCAGCTTTTGTTAAATTGCTACTTCCAGTTATAAATAAATTCTTTTTACCAACCTGACTTTCTTCTAAGCTAAATAAATATAATTTTGCGTGATTTGGACTATATGTTTTACGAATTATTAGTTTATCTTTTTGAATAAGTTCTATAAAAAATCTTACTTGCTCGTAAAATTCCTTTGTATCAAAACTTTCCGTATTTAACGACTTCTTTATAGATTCAAAAAAATTGTAAGTTTTTTCCTCATCTGATGATTGATCATTTTCTGAAAATTCGATCAATCCAAAATTTGACTGGTCAACACTTAAACCAACCAAAACCTTAATAGCGATGTTTGGATTTAATTTTAGGCCTTTATAAAGCTCTCTAATGCCCGAAAAATAAAAGAAGCCGACTAAGAATTTAAGTTCTTCACTTTTTGATATCAATTGAAGAATTCGACTTTTCAAATCTTTTGAATCCCCGTTAGTAATAAAACTACTCATAATTGTATTTTACTACTTTTATATTTGAATTGGTTAATAAAAGAAGAAAAGCTCTCCGTTTACAAGAACTTTGAGCTTTTCTCATCGATTGGATACCGTTACATAAACGGTCACTTGATTAGCCTCAACAATGTTTTGTAGTTTTCAATGTTTGATAAAGTAAGTTCAAGAGATGAAGTTCCGTTTAATTTTTTAAATTGTTTTTCGCAATCTGTAAACTTTTTGAGTCTTCTTCTAAAGAAATAAACATTTAGCCAGTATTTGGCATGTTTGAAGTTTTTAAATCCTTTGATTGTTTTTAACCTGCCCTGAAGGTGTGAGTTGAAGCTTTCAATTAAGTTTGTTGTTCTTGGTGTGTGGTGTAACTTTGTATAAGCTGTTAAATCTCCGGATCTTTTAGCAATATCAAACATTATTTTTTCTAAGAGTGTGTCACTTTTGTATTTGTCATATATTTTTCTGGCTCTACCTTTAAAATCTTCAGCTGATAGTTTTCCTGAAAGTAATGTTTCAACCTGTCTCATAAAAGGTTTGTAAGTAGGGTCATTTGCCAGATTTAGTGTGATTCTTAAATTGTGTTTGTAGTGGTTTTGGCATAATTGCCAAATTGCCGTTGGATACACTTTTAAACAAGCTTCAGGAATGTTTCTGTTGTCATCTGAAACAACTGCTTGTAATGGATAATTTGCAAGTTTTAAGGATGAGAAAAATTTAAGTAATAGATTGTAGTTTTCAGATGGACCAAAAACAAAATGAACAATATCATGTGTTAAATAATCAATGCCATAAATAACTGGGATTTTCTTTTTGTAGCCTTTAACTTTTAAATATTTACCATCAACCAAAAGTATTCCACAAAACCTACTGCAATAATTTCTTGTTACATCAATACAAACCGGAATGTCTTTTGAAGCTTTTAAATATGCCCTGTAGGCTGTTGGGGCAGAAAAACCAGCACTTTCTGCAATTGATCTAAATGATTTACCTTGAATGTGTGTTAAAACAATGTCTTTCAAATCTTTCTTTTTAGACCTGTTAATTTGAAACCAGTTACTGCAATCTTTGCAATAAAACTTTAATTTTCCTCTTCTAACACCCTTTTTAATAACAGATTTACTGCGACACTTTGGACAACTAAAACCTCTTTTTTCATGCGTGAATGATACCAGAAATAACTACACTTCACATAGTTAAAACAATAGTTTAGATGGAAAGATAGGAGTTATTCGTCAAAAAAAGAGACCATTTTGTAACGGTCTCCATCGATTGCACTTATATCCAGTACTCTACGCTATAGTACTATCTCACTCACGCTTCGACAACCCTTGTAGATTGCTTCTCAAGATATGTAATACTTTGCCCCGATGAGGGCAAGACCCCCAACAGTATTACTGAATAGTTCATTGTTAAAAATAAATTTTTAAAAGTTCTCTACTCTCGGTGCGCTAGGGGATTCAAAAATTGGGTCATTACTGAGCCCTCCTTCTTTTCCCCCTTGCAGGGTACAATTAATTATAACATTGAGGTCAATAGTGAGTAATTATATTTTACTTCTTAAAATAACATGTTTAAACCATTTTTCTTGGAACTCCGTTAGTTTTTCAATTTCTGCATCTGAAAAGTCTTTGCCATCTTGAGTTACTATTAGTTTGTCATCTACATCATCTGTTCTTCTAATAACTGCAATACAAGTACCTCTTGTTTTTGTAATTGGTTTATCTACTCCTAAAACATAAGCATCAAGTTCTTCCCCATCTGCAGATTTTGTGTTTGGAATATAACCATAGTTAACTTCATATTTAAAATCGTGCTGTGAATGTTTTGATCCTAACGGCCTGTCAATTATTACATTTACCTTTTGACCAATGAAAGTTAGTGAATTTGTCATAATTTAGTTATTTTAACATCATTATTGATATAATTGATTTTATGAAACAAATTAATCAAAAGGTTGTGGTTGGTGGGGTAATAGTTAATGAAAATAAAGTTTTGATTGTGCAAAGAGCTTCAGATGAAGAAGCATATCCTGATCTGTGGGAGCTTCCAAGTGGCAAAAAAGAACCTTTGGAAAAAGTTACTGACGCTATCATTCGGGAAGTGAAAGAAGAAACAGGATTAACAACTGAAATTATTAAGATGGTTGATGTTTTTAATTTTAGTGTAGAAAAACCAGATGAAACTCGCGATGTTACCCAGATTAACTTCTTGCTTAAACTGATTGGTAGTTCTGAAGTTAAATTAAGCGAGGAGCATCAAAACTTTGCTTGGATTACAAAAGATGAAATTAATAATTACAATTTAAGTGAGGAAACAAAAAGTGCAATTATAAAATCTTTTATCTAAATTTATTGCTTTCACGCACAATTGAGTTATAATTGCAGGCATATGAGTCCAGAGAAAGGGATTATATTAGCCGCGACTGAGGGTATGCGGTTACGACCGCTAACTAGCACGTTCCCAAAAACTCTCATACCTTTAGAAGGAAAACCATTAATTCTTCACTCTTTGGAGCTGTTTGAAACACTTCAAGTTAAAAGGGCAATAATTGTTATTGAACCTAAATTAGGACATATGACTAAATCCCTGGTCGAAAAAAAATACTTAGGTAATTTAAACATAAATTTCATAGTTCAAGAAAGACATAGTGGTATTGGTTTTGCAATTTTAGAGTGTGAAAATCAAATTGGACCTGAACCATTTTTTGTAAGGTTTGCAGACGAATATCATCCACAGGCAAATAAATTAAAACAATGTGATTTTGGACATGATGAAGCTATATTAGTTATTAGACGTGAAGACAAGCCTAAATACTTGTATCAAAACACTAATGTTGTTATTGATGAAGGAAGCCACAAGGTAGTCAGAGTGGAAAGACCATCTAAAAATAAAAATTTAAGTGATTATCATTTGTGTGGTTTGATGAGTTTTCCATCATATTTTTTTGATACCCTGAGACAATTTAGCGATAAACCAGGGTCTTTTACTAAATCTGGTGAATTTTCGACGCTAACAAGTATTCAGCACATAATAAACACAAGAGGCTCGGTTGGCTATACTGAATGCAATGGATTTTATGCAAATGTAAATACATTTAGAGATTTAATGGGGGCTTATAAATATTCCTTACTTAATAAATGAAAAATTTAATAATATCAGGCTCATCAGGATTTATAGGAACTAATTTTGTAAATTATTTATATAAAGACAAAAAGTTTTTGTCAAAATTTAAACAGGTTGTACTTGTAGATACTTTGCAATACGGAAAACAAAAAATTGATAAATCGATTTTGAAAGATAAAAAGTTTAAATTCATAAAAGCTTCAATTTATAATAAAAAAATAGTAACAAGAATAGTAAACAACGGAGACGTTATTGTTCATATGGCCACCGACATGAACACCTTTGATAACCCCCAAAAAGGGGTCGATGAAAATATTGACACATATTTAAAAATATTAAGTGAAAAAAATATAAGTAAATTTGTATTTTTTTCTACTGCAAACATATATGGAATTAATCATTCAAGTAATTTGCTAGAAACAGATTTACCAAATCCAACCACATTTTATTCAGCTAAAAAAATTGCATTTGAAGCTTTATTAAAAGTTTATTTTGTTTTACATAATTTTCCTGTTGTTATTTTTCGTCCAGTGTCAATTTTTGGACCCTATCAATATCCTGGCTGGTTAGTACCACTTTCAGTTAAAAGACTACTTAACAATGAAAAAATACAACTAACAAGTGGTGGTAAAGTAAAAAGAGACTGGATTTATGTAGATGATGTTTGTGATTTAACAATGCGTTGTTTGAAATATGATAAAAAGGATATATTTGGAGAAATTTATAATGTTGGAACAGGTACGGAAGAAACAGTTTTGGAAATTGCACATTATATTCTTGAAAAATTTAATAAACCTAAGACATTTATCAAATGGCTTCCTGAAAGACCTGGTGACTTACCACGAGAAATAACAAAAGCATTAAAGGCCAAAAAAAGGTTTAAATGGGTTCCCAAAACAAGTTTTTACAAGGGTTTAGACATAACAATTGATTGGTTTTTGAAACACCAGAATTATTTATGAGAATACTAGGAATACATGGCAATTTTGGAAAGGCCGATCATGATCCAGCGGCCGTTTTAATTATTGATAATAATATTGTTGCTGCTGCCGAGGAAGAAAGATTTGTTAGATATAAACATGCTGTAGGATTAATGCCTGATAGGGCCATTCAATTTTGTTTAAATAAAGCTAAAATATCAATGAAAGATATTGATGTAATTGCTTTTCCAAGGTCAACATGGAATGACTTTCCACCACGCCTTGAATCATATTTGTTGTATAACTTTGGATATGTCCCAAAAATAGAATACCTAGATCATCACACTGCACATGCTTCATCTTGTTATCATGTTTCGGGTTTTAGCTCTTCATTAATAATAACCTACGACCTTTCAGGGGATGGAATCTCTTGTGGTATTTTCAGAGGAAAGGGCAAAGATATTAAGGTTTTAGATAGAATTCCCTTTCCAAACTCTATTGGATTATTTGCAGCGTTTATTACGCAGTACTTAGGATTTAGAAGTAATCATGACGAGTACAAGGTCATGGGATTATCCTCCAACGGAAAACCTAATATAGACATGGGCAGTATTTTTAAATTTGATAATGGAAATTTAGAATTTAACCAAAAACTACTTCACCCAGAGGCACTAAAAAGACACCCGATATTTTGCACAAGCCAATTACCTTTATTTAATAATGAAAAATATCCTTTCTTGCCCAAAAGACGATTAAGAGGAGAACCAATAACTGAAGATCATAAAAATTTAGCTGCCAGCGCTCAAAAAACAATTGAGGATGCTGTTTTCTCTCTTATCAAAAAATATAAAAAGGATGAAGATGAATACCTATGTATTGGTGGTGGTGTAGCTGAAAATTCAGTGGTTAATGGAAAAATTGCAGAATCGAAGTTATTTAAAGATATTTATATATCTCCCGCCTGTGGAGATGCGGGTAGTGCTCTGGGGGCTTGTCTATATTTGGCAAATACGAATGGTTATGATTTTAACAAAGTAAACGAAAATAAATGGGGGTCTAGTTACTCCAATGAAGATATCAAAAAATCATTGGATAAATATAATATTAAGTATCATTATTCGCAAAATGTAGCGGGGGAAACCTCTGAGCTATTGGCAAAACAAAATATTGTTGCTTGGTTTCAAGGTGGAATGGAATTTGGATCAAGAGCCTTAGGTTCCAGATCTTTGTTATGTGATCCATCAAACCCAGAAATGAAAGAAAAGATGAATAGAATCAAGAAACGAGAGCAATTCAGGCCATTTGCTCCATCAGTTCTTGAAGAACACCAGTCTTCTCTTTTTAAATCAAACCAATTTTCGCCTTTTATGTCTTTTACACTTCAAACAACAGAAATTGGCCAGAAACAATTAATTTCTGCAACTCATGTGGACCAAACTGCCAGATTACAATCAGTATCAAAAGATGATTCTATCTATCGAAAATTGATAGAATCTTTTTATAGCAAGACCAAGATTCCTGCCTTATTAAATACAAGTCTAAATTCTGGCTGGGAACCTATCGTAGAAAACCCTGAGCAAGCTTTGGCCTTTTTTTATTCATCAGAAACTAATATATTGGCAATTGGTAATTACATAATTAAGAAATGAATAGGTACGATACTATTATCATAGGAGCTGGAATTGCAGGATTGTTTACTGCTTTACGATTATCGAAAAACGACCAGAAAGTGCTTGTTGTTGAAAAAGATAAGGTAGGAAGTGGTGCCACAATTGCGAATCATGGGACAATTCATTCTGGAGCACATTACATGGTTCATTACCCAGAAATTGTTAAAAGTTGTATTGAAGCACAAGACTTATTTTTGAATCTTTTTCCTACAGCCAAACTTCTAAGTAAAAATTCTATTCATATTGTAAAAGGAAAAAATTATCCAGATTTTGAAAGACTTTTAAAACACAATCAGTTTGAATATAAAATTATTAAACCTGACCAGATTTCAGAGTTAAAACCAAACATATTAAAGAACTCGAAGTTTGTAAGTTTAAGAGAAGAAGTGTATTCATCAAGAGAGATTCTTGATATTTTAATATCTTATTGTCTTGCTAATGGAGTAAAATTTTTACTTGGCAACAAAATTCAAAAAATTAAATCAGAATCAGAGTGTGTCGTTGGTATATGTATAGGGTCAAACGAATTAATAAAGGCCAAAAATGTAATAGTAGCTACTGGCATGGGAACAGAAGGAATTTTAAATTCATTTAATTCTTATTACTCAAAATATTTAAAATCACGAGTAGGAATGATGGCATACCTTCCTAACATGCATACCGTCAGAGGTTTTGTGTTTATGGAGCCAGTAAAACCAGTATTGTTACCAGCATTAGGTAACGGAACACTCGCCTCAATTTTTGGTATGGTTTTACCTCCCGTGACAAAAGAGAAAAACTTTTCCGTTGATTACGAAAAGGCAAAGTTAATTATTAAAGGAATAAAACAGAATTTTAATATTTCGGAGAAACAAACTTATGGAGCGACCTTTTATGTTTCCGGAAAGACAGATTATGTCAATGAAGATAGCATAAATAGTAACTCAGTTAATCCAGGGTATAATATAATAGATCATGGTGAATTTGATAGAATCAATGGATTATATACGATTATTACAGGGAAAATGACTCTTGCGTTTCATAGTAGTAAAAATGTTTCAGAAAAAATTCTTAAAAAGGACCTAAGCCTTGATATTAATCAAAAAGTAAAGACTAAATATGATCGTAATATGTTAGAAATAGAACCCTGGAATAATTTCAACCAAAATTAAAAAATGAAAAACTGGATTACAAAATCATCAAAAATTGTTTACAAAAACCAAAGATTTTCTATTCGAGAAGATCAAATTGTAAGACCTGATGGAACAGATGGTGTTTATCATGTTATGGATAGGCCAAGTGTTGTCGTAGTTGTTCCAATAACAAAAAATGGGGAAATTTATTTTATTCAGATAAATAGGTATACAACTAAAGAAACTCGTTGGGAATTACCTGCAGGATCTTCAGATAAACAAAATGAACTTTTAGCATCAAAAAGAGAACTTGAGGAAGAAACAGGCTTAACTTCAGACAATTGGGTTAGTTTGGGCACGATTGAAGTAGCTCCTGGTATGACAGGGCAATTAGAGTATGTATTTGTGGCTCGTGATGTTGAATTAACGAATAAAAACAAACAAGATGAAGAGAATATTAGTAACATGCAAAAATTTAGCTATAAAAAAGTACTAGAAATGATTAAGAAGGGTGAGATTGCTAATGGACCAACTATTTCTGCAATTATGAAAGCTAGTCTGGTTTTAAGCTTATGACCAAAAACAAAATTAAAAACGAAATCGATAAATATTTAAAAACGCAAAGATTGATGTCTGTGGCTACATTTTATAAAAATCCTTGGATTGCCAATGTCTATTATATTCATGATTCTGACCTAAACTTATATTTTTTAAGCAAAAATTGGCGTGAACATTGTGTGGCTATTAAAGAAAATCCAAGTGTATCTGTGGCTATCGCAGATTCAGAACAATTAATATTTGAGCCTAAAAAGGGATTGCAAATTTACGGAATTGCAAAACCTCTAAATTCAATAGCAAAAATTAGTTGGATATTTAAGATGTGGAATAAATTAATTTCAGGTGAAAAAGGTGAAAAACTTACGAATCCAAAAGAATTTATTGAAGCAGGAACGTCCAGTATTTATAAAATAACTCCCAAAAGAATTAAATTTGTAAACACAGAATTATGGCCAAAAGAACAATCTCAAGTGTTAGAATTCTAAATAATCACTTAAAAGTAATGCTCATTCATGGAAATGGTGGATCAACTGTGGAAGATAATTGGTTTCCATATGTAAAATTAGAACTTGAAAAATTGGGGCTAGAAGTAATAAGTAAAACATTTCCTGACAATAAACTAGCTAGACTTAAATATTGGTTGCCTTTTCTGAAAGATGAACTAAAAGCTGATGATAAAACGATACTAATAGGACATTCATCTGGTGCTGTAGCTACCTTAAGATTTGCTGAAAATAATAACATATATGGTTCAGTAATAATTAGTGCATCATATACTGATTTAGGAGAAGATTCAGAAAAAGTTAGTGGTTATTTTGACAAACCTTGGAACTGGGAAAAAATAAAAAGTAATCAAAACTGGATTATACAATTTGCTTCAACTGATGATCCTTACATTCCAATTACAGAGCCTAGATATATTGGGTTAATAGGCAAAATGCGTTGGTGTTTTTAAGTTTTTGAGAGAAGATAAAAGGTCCAGAAAAGTGCTTTGGCTACTTTGGTTCTTGATAATCCTCTGTGCCTGACAAGTGCTGGTTTTCTTTG
>Ga0209211_10002350_pt1 | contig 32856 bp, 25 predicted proteins | sample RifGroA2_FD_183992 | JGI IMG/M metagenome (GOLD analysis project Ga0209211, IMG submission 183992) | Groundwater microbial communities from Rifle, Colorado, USA - Groundwater A2 (SPAdes) (version 2) | ecosystem: Environmental > Aquatic > Deep subsurface > Groundwater | place: Rifle, Colorado... | reverse complement strand
ACACTATCACCTGTGACCTGGGACGATGATGCCTGCAAGCTGAGTCTTTTGGTCGCTACCTGCTTTTACGAGGAGAAAAAGCAAATTCCTTTCTGTGTCGAAAGATGTTCGGGTCTACTGACATCTGGCGGCTCAGTTGTCTATTTAAACTTTCTCCGAAAACTAATCGAGCTCCGAAAGGGGCGTGGGAGGTGGGATGGAGCCTTCGGGTCTACCATTCCCCTCTATTTATATCCCCTAATTGATACACTGTCTCTCGTTGGTATTATGCTGCAGGACATTGCAAGATCAGCCCCGCGTTCCCCTGGCGTCTACATTTTCAAGGACAAGGCAGGGTCAATCCTCTACATAGGCAAGGCAAAAGATATCAGGAACAGGATAGCGAATTACTTTGGCAAGGGCTTGCTGGACAGGACAGGGCAAATGGTCTCGAATGCCTCTTCGCTTGAGTTCATCGTAACTGACAACGAGGCTGAAGCGCTGCTTTTGGAAAGCCGGCTCATCAAGCAGCATTTCCCGAAATACAACATTGACCTTAAGGACAACGAAAAATTCACCTACATACTCATTACGGAAGAAGAATTCCCGCGCATGCTCCTGGTTCGAAGAAGCAGGGGGGGCAAGGTTAAGGCAAGAGGCAAGCTTTTCGGCCCCTTCACCTCGGGCTCAGCTTATGTGCTGGTCGCATCCACACTCAGGAAAATATTCAAGCTTCGGACCTGCCGAGTTGGCCAGGGAAGGCCCTGCCTTCAGTTTCATCTTGGCTTTTGCTTAGGGCCCTGTGCAGGATTGGTGACTCCCGAGGAATATGAAAAGCAGGTGCAAAAGCTGAAACACGTGCTTTCGGGGGGCAAAAAGCTCGAAGAAGTAATCGGCGACATGATGAGCGATATGAAAAAAGCCTCCAAAGCAAGGCAGTTCGAGCGCGCTTTGGTGCTCCGCAACTCCATCCATTCCCTTTCATCGCTTTTGGAACGGCAGAAAATAGAGTCCGGAAGCGAGGCGAATGAGGACTATATTTCGGTCGCAATGCACCAAGGCAAAGCGCACGTGCAGCTTTTCAGGCAGATTGGAGGGGTTATAAGGGACAGAAAAAAGTTCGAGTTTGAGCCACTTGACCCGGATCCCCTTTCCGAGTTCCTGCCCCGCTTTTACGAGGCCGGAGGCATTCCAAGGAGAATTTATGTGGAAAAGGAGCCTGAGTCACAAACGGCAATAGAGGGCTACTTGGCAAAGAAAAGAGGAGGTCCTGTAAGCATTTTGGTTCCTGAAAAGGGGGACAAGAAAAAGCTCCTGGAGCTCCTTCGCAAGAACATACTTCTTGAAATCAGCGGCAACGCCGACCCGGCAATTGTGGAGCTGCAGCAGGAGCTCAAGCTCCCAGCCCTTCCGCGCACAATCGAGTGCTTTGACATCTCCAACCTCTATGGCACATCAGTGGTGGGTTCCATGGTCCAGTTCGTGAACGGAAAGCCGAACAAATCAGGCTACAGGCGCTTCAGGATCCGCACAGTGGAGGGGCAGGACGACTTTGCGTCCATGAAGGAAGTGGTTTTCCGGAGATACTGCCGCATCAAGAAAGAGGGCTCGCAGTTGCCTGACCTGGTTCTTATAGACGGGGGTGCAGGGCAGCTGAATGCCGCACTCTCAGCACTTTCCGAACTCAATCTCGCCCTCCCCTGCGTATCATTGGCAAAGGAATTCGAGGAGATTTACCACCCGGAGTTTTCCGAGCCGCTCCGCCTTGCCCGCTCCTCGCCTGCCCTTAAGGCGCTACAGTTCGCCCGTGATGAGGCGCACAGGTTCGGCATTGCTTATCACAGGCTGCTGAGGAAAAAGGCCATGAAAGATTAAAGCACCCTTTTGAGGTACTGCCCGGTATAGCTGTTCTTGTCCTTTGCCAATTCTTCGGGCGTGCCGGTTGCGACAATTTCCCCGCCATCATCACCCCCTTCCGGTCCCAGGTCAATAAGGTGGTCAGCGGTCTTCACAACATCCAGGTTATGCTCGATCACCAGCACTGTGTTCCCCTTGTCCACCAGGCGCTGCAGCACTGCAAGCAGCTTTGAAACATCGGCAAAGTGCAAGCCCGTAGTGGGCTCGTCCAGAATGTAGAAAGTGGAGCCCGTGTCCCGCTTGGAAAGTTCTGCCGCAAGCTTTATCCTCTGCGCCTCGCCTCCCGAAAGCGTTGTGGCGGGCTGGCCGACCGATATGTAGCCCAAGCCAACATCGTTCATGGTCTCCAGCTTGTTCTTTACAGCGGGAATGTTCTGGAAGAAATTCAATGCCTCCTCCACGCTCATTGAAAGCACATCATGTATGCTCTTGCCCTTGTAGCGGATTTGCAGGGTTTCGGTGTCATATCGCTTGCCTTCGCACTCCTCGCAGGTGACGTAAACGTCGGGAAGGAAGTTCATCTCGATTTTCTTCACCCCGTCCCCTTCGCACGCCTGGCACCTGCCTTTTTGCACGTTGAAGGAGAACTGCCCAGGCTCATACCCCCTCGCCCTTGCCTCCTGCGTTCCTGCGAAAAGCTCGCGGATCGGAGTAAATGCCCCAATATAGGTTGCCGGATTGGAGCGGGGCGTCCTTCCAATGGGCGACTGGTCAATCGCAATCACATTCGTTACGTTTTCAGCGCCCTCCAATCTTTCGAACGTTCCCGGCTCGTCCCTTGAATTGTTTATTCGCTTCATGAGCGCCTTGTAAAGAATTTCATTTATGAGCGTTGATTTGCCCGAGCCCGACACTCCGGTTATGCCAACGAAAACTCCAAGCGGGATTTTCACATCGATTTTTTTGAGGTTGTTTTCGCTGGCGCCTTTTATGGTCATCCAATTTGGTGCCTTTCTGCGAATCTTGGGGGTTGGGATGAACTGCTCTCCCCGCAAGTAGGCGCCTGTGAGCGACTCCTTGTTCTTTTCGATTTCCTTGGGTGTCCCTGCAGCCATCACCCTGCCGCCGTGCACGCCTGCCCCCGGCCCCAGGTCCACCATGAAGTCGGAATTCCTCATTGTTTCCTCGTCGTGCTCCACCACAATGAGCGTGTTGCCAAGGTCGCGAAGGGATTTGAGGGTGGATATGAGCTTTGCATTGTCACGCTGGTGCAGGCCAATCGAAGGCTCGTCAAGAACGTAAAGCACGCCGGTCAAATTCGATCCTATCTGCGTGGCCAGCCTGATCCTTTGCGCCTCGCCTCCTGAAAGGGTGCCCGATACCCTGGAAAGGGACAAATAGCCCACGCCTACGTTCAGCAGGAAGTCCAGCCTGGCAAGAATTTCGCGCAAGATAGGCTTGGCAATGGTTTCCTCGCTCTTGCCGAGCGAAAGCGAAGTGAAAAATCCATAAGCCGAATCAATCGAAAGGTCGGTCACCTCGATTATGTCCTTGCCGCCCACCTTTACCGCAAGCACTTCGGGAATCAGCCTCTTGCCGCTGCAGGACGGGCATGGAAGCTCGCGCATAAACTTTTCCATTTCCTGCCGCCTGTATTCGGAGTGCGTCTGCCTGTAAAGCCTTTCCAGGTTATGAATGACTCCCTCAAACGTTGAACTTCCCTCCCAGGAGGAATCGCCGCTTTTGGACTCCAGCCTGTAGGAAATTTTCTCGTCCGAGCCAAAAAGGATGGCTTTCCTTGCGTTTTCCGGAAGCACGTTCCACTGCGTGTTCATGGAAAAGCCGAATTTTTCCCCCAAGCCAGCCAGCAGCTGATGGTAGTAGCCGCCCATCATGGTGTTCTTCCAGGGGGCAACCGCCCCTTCGGCAAGCGTCTTTTTCCTGTCAGGGATAACCAGGTCAATGTCAAACTCAATCTTGACGCCAAGCCCGTGGCATTCCGGGCAGGCTCCATAGGGGGAATTGAACGAGAACATCCGTGGCTGAAGTTCGCCTACCGAAACGCCGCACTCGGGGCAGGAGTTTTTTTGCGAAAAGAGAAGCTCCTTTTTTTCGAGTTGCACAATCACCAGGCCTTCGCCGCTTTCCTTGATGCCTGTTTTCAAAGCCTCGAGCAGCCTCTGCCTGTTTTGGTTTGTGGCTGTGAACCTGTCCACGATCACTTCGATTGTGTGCTTCTTGTTCTTGTCCAATTTTGGAATGCGGCTTCCAAGCTCCATTATATTGCCGTTCAGGCGGATTTTGGAGTATCCCTTTTGCCGAAATTCGTCAAACAGCTTCTCATAAGTTCCCTTCTTGCCCCTGATCACGGGTGAAATGACCTGCACGGTTTTTCCCTCACCTTGCTGAAGCAGTGCGTTTGCCATCTGGTCAGTGGTCTGTGTCGTTATCCTCTTTCCGCATTTCGGGCAGTGGGGTATGCCTATTCTTGCGTAAAGGAGGCGCAGGTAGTCGAATATTTCTGTAGTTGTGCCCACAGTGGAGCGGGGATTTTTGCTTGTTGTCTTCTGCTCAATTGAAATTGCGGGGGAAAGGCCGTCAATGGAATCCACGTCTGGCTTGCCCATGACCCCCAGGAACTGCCGCGCGTATGATGAAAGCGACTCCACGTACCTCCGCTGCCCTTCGGCATAGATCGTGTTGAATGCCAGGGTGGACTTTCCAGAGCCAGAAATGCCGGTGAATACGGTAAGCGTATTGCGGGGAATCTCAAGCGAAATGTTCTTGAGGTTGTGCTGCCTGGCTCCCCTTATCACTATTTTTTCCTGCATTTTTCCAACTCGTGCCCGTTCGGGTGCCAAGTTATGCAAAACAAGACTTAAATAGGTGGCTACGGCGTTTTGCCGGTCGGTCTATTCACTTTCCTTCTTTCCCCTTTTCTCTGCCTTCCTGCCAGCTGCTTTTTTTGCGCCTGTTTTCCTTGCGCCAATGCTGCGCTGAACGTCCAGGAGCTGGTCGCGAAGCTCGATCGCCTTCTCGAAGTCCAAATCCTCGGCGGCTTTCTGCATTTCCATCTCCAGGTTGATGGCAAGCGCGCGCAGGTCGACTTTCCCAAGCTTCTTTTCCTCCTCCTTAAGCTCAAGCTGCGAGGCCGCCACGTTCTTTTGGATGGTTTTTGGGGTAATGCCGTGCCTGCGGTTGAACTCATCCTGCACCCTCCTGCGCCTGTCAGTTTCCAGCACCGCGCTCTCAATCGCCTCTGTCCTCCTGTCGCAGTACAGTATCACGGTTCCGTTAATGTTTCGGGCAGCCCTTCCGATTGTCTGCACCAGCGAGGTCTCGTTCCGCAAAAAGCCCTCCTTGTCCGCGTCCAGTATCGCAACCAGCGAAACTTCGGGTATGTCCAGCCCCTCGCGAAGAAGGTTGATCCCCACCAGGCAGTCAAACTCGCCTAAGCGTAGCCTGCGGATGATTTCCGTCCGCTGAATCGTCTCAATCTCGGAGTGGAGGTAGCGCACCTTTACTCCCTTTTGCGTCATGTAGTCTGTGAGGTCTTCGGCCATTCTCTTGGTGAGCGTTGTCACAAGCGTCCTTTCGTTCTTCGAGGCGCGAAGCTGTACTTCCTTCATCAAGTCATCAATTTGTCCCTTGGTGGGTCTGATGGACACCTGCGGGTCAAGGAGGCCAGTGGGGCGGACCAGCTGCTCCACAACCTGGAAGGAGTGCTCTTGCTCGTATTGTGACGGAGTCGCTGAAACAAAGACGGTGTTATTCATGTATTTTTCGAACTCCTCGAATTTCAGCGGCCGGTTGTCGTACGCGCAGGGCAGCCTGAAGCCGTAGTCCACCAGGTTTTTTTTGCGTGTATGGTCGCCATGGTACATTCCGTGCAGCTGGGGAATGGTTACATGCGATTCGTCTATCACGATTATCGCGTCCTTGGGGAGGAAGTCCATGAGCGTGTAAGGCGGCTGGCCGGGCGACCTTCCGTCAAAGTGCCGCGAATAATTCTCAATCCCCTTGCAGTAGCCCAATTCCTCAATCAGCTCCAGATCGTATCTTGTCCGCATCTTGAGCCTGTGCGCTTCCAGGTCGGAAAGCTCGGGCAGCCGCTGCTCCAGTTCCAGCCTGATGTCCCTGAGCGCGCGCTCGCGCGAGCTTTGCGGGACAATATAGTGCTTGGCAGGGAAGATCCTGACCTGCTGCAATTCCTCAATCACGCGGGCGGATACCGGCTCAAGAACCTGAAGCCTCTCGATTTTGTCATCATTCAGTATTATCCGGATGATTTCCTGCTGGTAGCCAGGAACAATGTCAATGGTGTTGCCCTTGACTCGGAAAATCCCGGGCAAAAGCTCGAACTCGCTCCTCTCATACTGGATTGAGATAAGCGAGGCAAGGAGTGAGGAGCGGGCCACGGTTGCGCCTGCCTGGAGCTGTACGGATGCATCCAGCCATTCCTTGGGCGAGCCCAGGCCGTAAATGCAGGAAACCGTGGAAACAATGACGGCCGGGCCTGGCGAAAGGAGATGGGCAGTGGACTGCAGGCGGAGCCTCTCGATTTTCTCGTTTATCTGCGCGTCCTTTTCGATATAGGTGTCTGTCTGGGGGATGTAGCTTTCGGGCTGGTAATAGTCGTAATAGGAAACAAAGTAGCCCACCTTGTTTTTCGGGAAAAACTGCTTGAATTCCGAGTAAAGCTGCGCGGCAAGCGTCTTGTTGTGCGAGATCACCAGGCAGGTCTTTCCAGTGGCAGCGATGAGATTGGCGATTGTGAAGGTCTTGCCCGAGCCCGTCACTCCGAGCAGGGTCTGGACTCCCTCCTTGTTTGCGCCCTGCACAAGCTTTTCGATTGCCTCGGGCTGGTCCCCTGAAGGCGAGAATGGCGATTCGAGTTTGTATCCCGGCATGGCATGGAAATGGCATGATTCGGTTAAAACGGTTCCTGTTTGTCTGATGAAAGATGGAAACTTAACTTATCTATATATACTTTGCTGCTGAACAAAAAATAGAATTAGGAAGGCGACACAGAATCTCGGTGCGGCGTAATGGATTATACTGGCAGTTTGCCGAAGATCTTTTCTTGTTTTGCTATTCTGGTCCTTGCAAACGCCACATTCTCGGCAGCGCCTGTGGCAGGCAACGTCAATTTGAGCAGTTCCACATCTGGCAACTACACCATTGACGATCTCTCTCTTGTCTACAACATAACGGACGCAGATGGCGACAGCGCCATTGGAATAGTGGACTGGAGAAGAAACGGCAGCAGCATTGCAATACTGAACATGCCCTTTGACACCAATGTTTCAGACGCGGGCAGCGGCTCGGTTAAGGACTACAGCATTTCGGGCAACAACGCCACGCTCGGCGGCGGGACGGCAAGCTACGCCCCAACCTGGACCCCCAACGGCATGATAGGCGGGGCTTACAACTTTGACGGCATTGACGACGTAATCACCCTTGCCAACAACACTACCCTTAATGTGGGCACAGGCAACTTTAGCATTGAAGTATGGGTGCGGAAGAACGGTACCCATGTGAACAGTTGGGACGAGGAAATATTCTGCAAGTGGGTGTATCCGGATTCCACTGGCTACTGCCTGGCATTTGCAGGAGAGGCATACAACGACTGGCACACTGGCACCATACGGTGGATACTTGGCAGGGGCACCAGCTATACTGAGGGCTATACCGCCCAGACCTACAACGATGACAGCTGGCACCACGTGGTCTGGACAGTGGACAGGCAAGGCTATTCAAAAATATATGTGGACGGCGTGGAGGATGAAAAGGCAGGCATCTCCAGTTTCGCATCAGTCAACATAAATAGCACCAGGGATGTGTACATTGGTGCAAGGTCTAACGGCGGCTATTTCTTCAACGGCACCATGGACGAGTTCCGCTTTTACCCCTATGTTCTACAGCAAGCCAAGATATCGTATGACTACCAGCAGGGGCTGGCCAACCACACCTTAACCACCATACCGGCATCAGAGACAGAGGAAGGCGACACCTGGCAGGCATCAGTCACCCCAACTGACGGAAACAGCCAGGGGGAAGCAGTGCTTTCCAACAGCCTCACCATAGCCCCTCCGGTTTACTTGGATGCATGCACAGGCAGCCTACAGAACAACACCTATTACGTTCTCAACCAGAGCATAAGCGATTATCTTTCCACCTGCTTCACCCTTGACAACCTTGCGGGAACCACGCTGGACTGCAGGAACTACGCAGTGGACGGGACAGGAACAGATGGCACCGCAGGCTTCAACCTCACCTCTTCCTCCTCAGCAATCAGGGTCTGGAATTGCTCTGTTTCCGGGTTTGAGACCGGGATGCTCCTTGATTCTGCCAACAGCTCGCTTGCCAATCTCACCTCCTGGCAAAACTCCCAGAACGGCATAAGCGTTTCTTCAAATGGCAGCAATATCTCTTCCATAACTTCCTTAAGCAACGGCGGGAACGGCATTTACATCACAGGGGCGCTCAACAACCTCGCCAGTGCGGTGCTTGAAAGCAACAGCCTTTCAGGGCTCACCCTCAACGGCACCTCAAACAACACCCTTCAGGACATCACCACGCGCTCCAATGCGCTTTTCGGAATAAACCTTGCAGACTCCCCAATCAACTCCTTTTACAGGGTGGCAAACGAGCTTGACTACAACGGCACAGACCAGAAGTTCTACTCCGACCAGAGCCAGGCTGCGTTCAGCTACAACAAGGGCCACTGGCCCCTGTATCTCTCCAACGGCTCTGATGCCACCTCACAGGCTGCCACAGCCTGGTACTCTGGCAACAGGGGCAGCGGCAGGAATGCAGATGGCACTTCCAACTCCACCTTAAGGTTCTTCCGCTCGCTTCTCAACTACACAACCACCCCCAACAATGCCTATTCAGATGTCCTGCTGGTGTCTGTGCAGGGCTCCTCCGACTCGCTTGCCATCTCCCAGTATTTCATAGACAGGAGAGGAGTGGAAAACGTGGTGGAGGTATATCTGCCTGACGGGGAGAATACTCCGATGAGGGTAAGCGTGCTGAATGCCAGCGTGGTTGCGCCCATAAAGGAGTACGTTGGAAACTGCACGGGCTGCGTACTCAACTACATAGTGCTTACCAAGGGAATGCCCACCTATACCGACGAGGCTGACTATGCTTCGACAGGCGGCTCAAACTACAATGCATCATCCGTGGACTCCGAGCTTGCCCTTGTGGGCGGTTCCTACGAGATTTACATAGGCAAAAACGGAAAGCTTGCCAATCCCTACTACAACGCCTCCTCCTTTTTCACTACCAACTACCCCGCAAGCGCATACAATGGCTTCGTGCCATTCTCTCATGCAGCATTCGGCATTTACCTTGTTACCAGGCTGGACGGCTTCAATGTTTCAGATGTAATTGGCATGATAGACCGCTCGGCAAACATAAGCAAGCACGAAAGGAATCACGGAAGCGCGTTATTGGTGAATACTGCGGGCGCCTTCCAGACAGAAATCAGGAGGGCGAACACCACGCTGAATGCTGCAGGCTTCAACATAACAATCAACGACACAGGCACCTATTCCCAGACAGCAACCATCCCAAACATTTTCTACACCAATGTTTCCTACGCAGACTTCTACCAGTACAACAGCTTCGTGCCAGCAGCCTTCCCAAACATGAGCTGGCTTCCAGGGGGGCTTGCCAGCCCAAGATACTCCTTCACCGCCAGGCAAACCTCCCCTTCATATCACGGCAACATCGACGGGCTCTCAGCTGACATGATATCTCAGGGCGCCACTGCTGCATACGGATGCAGCGAGGAGCCATTTGTTTCAGGCTCCAACAAGCCAGACATACTTGCCTACAACTTCGTGCAGGACCAGTACTATGCAGACATGCTCTGGAACGCGGTGCCGCACCTGTCATGGAGCACTCTCTTCTTTGCCGATCCCAAGGCATCATATCCCAAGGCAAACGTGAGCATATCCCCAGTTAATCCAGCCGATGGCCAGGAAATAAGCTGCAATCTCACCCTTCACCATGCCCCAAGCCTCTATCTTAACGTGTCCTTTGAGTGGTTCCTGAATGGCACCAACCAAACCTCATTGGCAGGCAGCCTGGAAAACGTGCCAGTTGACACCCCTGTGCTGGTTTCCAACCTCTCCTCTGAAATTATCAATCAAAGCGACAGCTGGGAGTGCAATGTCAATGTCTACATAAATGGCAAGTACTCCTCCAGCCAGAACGACACCAAGACAATGAGGCAGGCATGCAACACCACGGTTTCAGCCGCAACCACGCTTGCAGGCAACATGAGCTGCCCTGGTGAGAACGGGCTGGTGCTGGAGGGAAGCGATTATGTGTTTGAAGGGCTGAACTATTCCATCATAGGCAACTCCTCAAGCGGTCACTCTGGCCTGGTGGTAGGTGGCACCAACATAACTGTGCAGAATGTGAAGCTTGTTGACTTTGAGAATGGAGTAAAGGTAATTGGAGGCTCATCCAATTCCTTCTTCAACCTGCAAGCCAGCCTTTCAGCCGCTTCAACAAACTGCGTGCTTCTTGACACTGCCACAGGCAACTATTTCACCAACTCCACCTTCACAGCCTGCGCAACCGCCCTTTCCATCAGCTCCAATTCCACCGGCAACTTCTTCTACTACAACCATTTCAACAACGCTGGCTTATGGGTGAACAATTCTGGGGGGAGCAGCAACAGCTTCAACACCAGCGTTTCAGGAGCTGCGCAGGGCAACTTCTATGTTGGTGCTGAGGACATGGATTTGGCAAGCTCAGCAGGCACGATTTGGGCGGACGGAGGAAGCGACTACCCAATCGGCCAGACAACTGCCTCTGACAGGTGGGTGGGCGGAGGGGCAGACTATGGGCCAGCACTTGCAGCAATGCCTCTTCAAAGCTGCGGCAGCCTGGGAGTGGCAAACACGGCATACACGCTTCTTTCGAACGTGAGCATTACCGGCTCCACCTGCTTCAATGTCACCGCGGAAAACGTGACGCTTGAGTGCAGGGGCTTCTCCATGACAGGCAACAACGCCTCAGGCACCTACGGCATCAGCACCAACCAGTTCAACACCACGATAAGGAACTGCCGAGTATCCAACTTCTCCACCGCGATTTACTTCAACACTGCGGACAACGGGACAGTCAGCAACACGACCGCAAGCACGACGCGGTCAGGCGGATACGGAATCTACCTTTACAACGGGGCGAACTACAACACCATCGCCAACTCCACCGGCACCTCCACCTCAGGCTACGGCATCTACCTTCTCACAAGCTCCAACAACACAATCGCCAACTCCACCGGCACCTCCACCTCAAATCGCGGCATCTACCTCCAGTCAAGCTCCGGCAACAACATCACCAACTCCACCGGCACCTCCACCTCAGGCTACGGCTACGGCATCGACCTCTACTCAAGCTCCAACAACACCATTTCCAACTCCACATTCACCTCCACCTCAGGCTACGGCATCGAACTCGCCTTCAGCTCCAACAACAACATCACCAACTCCACCGGCACCTCCACCTCAGGCTACGGCATCTACGTCTACTCAAGCTCCAACAACACAATCACCGGCTCATCATTCACTGGCGCGACTGACATCTACCTCTCAATCAGTTCGATTTCCCAGTGCAGCAACACAATCGCAGACAACACTGGAACGGGCGGCAAGCCAATTCTCTACTACAACAACTCCCCTGCCACAGTCTCCGGCATTGACGCCTCCACCATAATCCTCTGCAATGCGAGCCACTCCGGCATAACCAATTCAAACGCGACCAGCGGCGGCATCAAGATATTCTATTCCAACTATTCAAATATCACCAACGCCAACGCCACCTCCAACACCAGCATCGGCATCCGCCTCCAGTCAAGCTCCAGCAACAATATCGCCAACTCCACCGGCACCTCCAACTCAGACTTCGGCATCGTCCTTGACTCATCCTCCAACAACACCATCTCCAACTCCACCGGCGCCTCCAACTCATACATCGGCATCTGGCTCTTCCTCAGCTCCAACAACACCATCACCAATTCCACATTCACCTCCAACTCATACATCGGCATCGACCTCCAGTCAAGCTCCAACAACAACATCGCCAACTCCACATTCACCTCCGCCTCAGGCACAGGCATCTACATAAGCTACAGCTCCAGCAACACAATCACCAACTCCACAGGCACCTCCAACACGAGCATCGGCATCTACCTCGACTCAAGCTCCAACAACACCATCACCAACTCCACCGCCACTTCCACCTCGGGCTACGGCATCTACCTCGACGAAATCTCCAACTACAACACCATCGCCAACTCCACAGGCACCTCCACCTCAAGCGTCGGCATCTACCTCTCCTCAAGCTCCAACTACAACACCATCTCCAACTCAACCGGCACCTCCACCTCAGGCACAGGCATCTACACGGGCAGTTCAAGTTACAACAACTTCACCAATATCAGCGCCATCTCCAACACGGGCAGAGGATTTGAGATTTATTATGGCACTGGAAACAATGTCGCCAATTCCACCATTTCCTCCGGCTCTGATTATGCCCTTTATAACTACTATTACAGCACCAACAGCTTCCTGCAAAACACGATAACTGGCGCCAGCTGGGTCTATTGCCTGACTAATGGCGCAGGCAACACCCTCAACGACTCCTTCAGGGGCAACACTTACTATTTTGTAAATGGGACAGGAAGCTGGGTAACATACGACATAGTGGACCTTGACAACAACAGTTATGCCGATGCCGGCTCGTCCCTGCCGTTCAATTCCTCAACTGTTGGCGGCAACTTCTCCGGTTCCTGCTCGGACTGGCACCCCTACATCCAGATAGCTGCCTACGGCAACGCATCCAATATTTCGGCAACCGGGCTTTCCGACCTTGTTGCAACAATAGCCAATACTTCCAACTTCACTGGCAGGGGTTATGGCGACAATATTCCGGTAAATGTCACATCAGGGGGCTTCCTCTTCCTCAACTTCAGCTTCAACTTCTCCAGTACCTCCCTGAATTTCAGCGAGGTGCAGCTTGTAAACAGCACCACCTCGCAGGGACCGGCAGGCTACCGCTCCTATGCCTCCTCAAGCGGCATACCTCAGGCAGGGTTGATCGCAGGCACCAAAACAATCAGCATCAGCGGGGCAAATCCAGCCTATGATGCAGTCTGCGTCAGGGATCAGGAGAACGCCACCGCCTCCTTCTCCTTGCTTTGCGGGGAAGCAGGTGAAATTATAGTGCCCTGCAATGGCACTGCCGGGGGAATCACCTGCACTCTCTCAGGCAACACGCTCTCTGTGTCCGGCTTGTCCCATTCCTCATTCATAATACAGTACCAATACATGGCCGGCTCTCCGCAGGGGAGCTCGTCAGGCAGCGCCGGGGGCAATGTAGGAGCTGGCGAAGGACGCAAGCCACCTGTCCAGCAGCAAAATCCCATTGAGGAACAGCCCCAACCGGAAGTTAAGCCTGAACCAAGCAGTTCCATCTATCCGCCTGAGCAGCCCTCGCAGCCTCAGCAACTCCCTCCAAAGCAGCAATTGGGGGAAGAGCAGGAGGCCGGAGGGCAAGTTGCGCAGGAGCAGGGGATTGAGGAGAAAGCTATGCCAATTGCCTCGGTTCTGCTGATTGGCGCTGCTGCATTGACCCTTGCCCTAGGGGCTGGAATTTACATTTACTTCAAGCGAAAGGGAGGAGGCGGTTCTTATGGCGGTAGCCTGGAAGGAGGCGATGCCAGGCATTTTGAGGGAGGCCTGCCACAAGTGAAGAGTGGCTTGGAGAACTTGGAAGGAGGCGAAGCCAGGCATTTTGAGAAGGGCCTGCCACAAGTTAAGATTTACTCGGAGGACTTGGAATGAAAGCTTCCATATTATTTGCATTGGCAGTCCTGGTTTCGGTTTCCTGGGCAGAGGAGGCTTTGCCCTGCTCACCCGACCTGCCGCTCGGCTCGCAACCCATCAGCCTGAGCACATTCTGCCAGCAGAACCCGGAAACGCCTGGGAATGAGCAGCCGGACCAAGGATTAGGCTTACAAGATGCAGCGGGCAACCCAGGGGTTGCATGGCAGGATTGTGGGCCCTATGCCGCACCTTGTGACAGTCTTCTCTCTGCTCCCCCTGCGCCTCAGGTGATGCCATCTCACCTTGAATCTTCACCTCAAGATTTCTTGCCGCCAGCCGAACATCCAATCGCATCCCAGGCGCAGGGGGAAGAGCCTGCAGGCGCTGCCAACAGTGGCCGCTCGCCTGCCCAGCCATCAGGAGAATTGCCGGAAGAATTTTCAGCGGTTGTTCCGGATTCCCAAGAACAGCTGTCCGAACCTGAGACAAAGGGGCCAACCATGCAGGGGCAGGAAAAAAATGAGACAGTACAGATTCATTCTGGCAGACAGGTGCGCACTGGGGAGGAAAATGCCGAAAGCGGCACTGAAAGCAGGCAAAAAGGCAGCACGGCCAGGCAGCTTGCAGCAATCGCGACGCTGGGAATCTTCCTGGCAGCCATCCTGGCCATCGTCGTGGGAGTGGGCGGCTACCTGCTTTACAGGAAACGGAGTTAGGTTCCTCGCGGGATGCTGTCCTTCATCCCGCACCAGCCGCGCCTTGTGACATTATTTTAATCTTGTCATCGGAATTTTGATGCAAAAGGAGTTTTTCCATGCGACTGCTAACACCAGGACCGGTTGCGCTTGCCGACCCCATTAGGCTTTCCCTGAGCCAGGAGATGATCTACCACCGCGGGCCGGAAATAAAGGCGCTCATCGGCAACATAGTGCCCCGCCTGAAAAAGGATTTCAACGCAGACCACGTTTTTTTGGTCACAGGCTCGGGCACCGCAGGAATTGAGATGGCTTTTGCCTGCCTAACCAAGCCCAACGACAAGTCCCTGGTGATAGCCAACGGGACTTTCGGCGACAAGCTTGCCTCCTGTTCCAAGGTCTATTGCAGCACGCAGGTGGAAAAGCAGCCCCTGGGAAAGGGCTGGTCATTGGAACGCGCAAAGGATGCAATCGACCGTTCAGGGGCGCAGATATTCGCCATGGTCTACAATGAGACATCCACAGGCGTTCTGAACGACGCCAGGGCAATATGCAGCTATGCCAAGTCCAAAGGAATGGTGACCATCCTGGACGCTGTTTCAGGATGGGGCGCTGCGCCGCTGGACATAAAGGAATTCAGAGTGGACTTCGCAGCAACCGGCTCGCAAAAGGCAATGGGCGCTGCGCCTGGCATGGGAATCGTCGCTTTCACGGAAGAAGCAATGAAGCGTGCAGAGTCAATAACCGCGCGCAGCTTTTACCTGGACATGAAGAAATACAAGAAGGACATGGAAAACAGCCAGACCCCCTACACACCAGCAGTCTCGGCCATTTTCTCGATAAAGGCTGCGCTGGACTACATTGACTCCAGGGGCGGCTGGGAGGCGCACCGCGCAAGACATGGCGCTGCAGCGGAAAAGTCAAGGAAATTCGTGGAAAGCATGGGCTACAAGGTTTTCGCAGAGCCGGGCTTCTACTCGCCCACAATAACCGGCTTCATACTGGAAAATGCTGACGAAATAAGGAAGCAGCTGCGCGAAAAATACCAACTGGTAACTGCGCGCGACTTCGGCGAGCTGCAGGGGAAATTCTTCAGGATCTGCCACATAGGCAATTTCGAAGACAAAGACCTGGAATACGCCTTTGATGCAATACGAAAAGTCCTGGGCAAGTGAAAGGGGAGAACATGAAAATACTGATTGCCGACAGCATGGAAAAGGAGGCGGTTTCCGAAATCCAAAAGCTTGGGGAGGTAATCCTTGTCCCGAATGATCTCAAGGCTGCCATCAAGGATGCGGACATACTAATTGTAAGGAGCGCCACCCAGGTGAATGCTGAGCTGCTCTCGCATGCGCACAGGCTCAAAATAGTGGCAAGGGCGGGCGTGGGCCTGGACAATGTCGACAAGGAGGCCTGCGAAAAGAGGGGGATAAAGGTGATCAGCACCCCAGGCGCCTCCTCGAATGCGGTTGCAGAGCTGGCGCTTGGAATGATGTTCGCAGTCAGCCGCAAGATAGCCAAGGCTGACTTTTCAATGAAGAAAAAGACCTGGATAAAAAAAGAGCTTTCTGGCACCGAACTCGAAGGCAAGACACTGGGAATAGTGGGGCTGGGAAGAATAGGCGCCATGCTTGCGTTAAAAGCTACAGCGCTTGGCATGGAAATCGTTTACTACGACCCGAGGACGCCCAATTCCACCCTGGGCAGGCAGGTGAATCTCAATGACCTGATGGCGCTATCGGACTATGTCAGCCTGCATGTGCCCCTGACGCCAGAAACCCGCGAGCTCATCAATCCTGCCGCAATTGCAAAAATGAGAAAGGGCGCGGTCCTGATAAACACCGCGCGCGGCGGCTTGGTGGATGAGGAAGCGCTCTATCTTGCGCTCAAGGAAGGGAAAATCGCAGGAGCTGCGCTCGACGTCTATCCGCAGGAGCCCTATACTGGAAAGCTTTGCGAGCTTGACAACATAGTCCTTACGCCCCACATAGGGGGCAGCACCAAGGAGGCGCAGATTCGGATTGGAAAGGAGCTAATCGAACAGCTCAAAAAGGAGTTGAAGTAGATGCTTTCTCTTAAACTGATAAGGGAAGACCCGGGGATACTCGAGCAATCGCTAAAGGACAGGGGGCAGGGCATCGAACCTGTGAAAAAGCTGATTGAGCTGGACAAGAAGTGGCGCCATTTCAAGCAGCAGGCTGACAAGCTCAAGGGCGAAAAGAACGCGGTTTCGCTGAAAATATCCGAAGCAAAGAAAAAAGGCGAAAAAATAGAGCCCATAATAAAAAAAACCAAGGAGCTTTCTGAAGAAATCGCCTCGCTCGATGCGAAAGCAGAAAAGCAAGAGGCTGAAATGGCGGGCATACTCATGAATGTGCCGAACCTTCCGGACAAATCCGTCCCAGTTGGCAAAAGCGAGGAGGACAACCAAGAGGTCCGCAAATGGGGCAATCCGAAAAAGGACAGCAAATCCGCAAAGCCGCATTACGAGGTTGCTGAAAAAAGCCTGATTGATTTTGAGCGGGGCGCGAAACTCGCAGGGCACCGCTTTGTAGTTCTCAAAGGCCTTGCGGCAAGGCTGGAGCGCTCGCTTGTGAATTTCATGCTCGACCTGCAGGTGATGAACGGGTATACCGAGCTTCTCCCCCCTTTCCTTGTGAACAGCAAAACAATGACCGGGACAGGCCAGCTTCCAAAATTCGCAGAGGAGCTCTACAAGTGCTGCGATGACGACCTCTGGCTCATCCCCACTGCCGAAGTACCTGTCACCAACCTGTTTGCAGGCGAAATACTCGAGGAGGCTTCACTTCCAATGAAATTCTGCGCGTACACCCCGTGCTTCCGCAGGGAGGCAGGAAGCTACCAAAAGGACATCAAGGGAATACTCCGGCAACACCAATTCAGCAAGGTGGAGCTGGTCAAGTTTTCAGCGCCCGAGAAATCCTACCATGAGCTCGAAACGCTTACCAAGGATGCAGAGTCAGTGCTGCAGAAGCTGGAGCTTCCGTACAGGGTTGTCGAGCTTTGCACAGCAGACCTTGGCTTTGCCTCTTCGAAAACCTATGACATAGAGGTTTGGCTTCCTTCGCAGGACAAATACAGGGAAATTTCCTCATGCTCCAACTGCACTGACTTCCAGGCAAGGAGGGCCGCCATCCGCTTCAGGAGGGCTGGGAAAATGGAGTTCGTGCACACGCTAAACGGGAGCGGGATTGCGGTCGGCAGGACGATGATCGCCATAATGGAGAATTGCCAGGATGAAAGCGGCTTCACCGTTCCCAAGGTTCTTCGCGACTATATGCGCTGTGACAGGGTGGAATTCTAGGATTCCATATTGGATGGGGAAAGATGGGATGGGCGACTACGATTCTGATCCTGGCGGGCTTCCCCTTCCGGCAATACTCGCCATAGGCGCACTGATCTTCATTTACATGTTCATCCTGCAGCCCATTCTGAACTGGGCCAATGAAAATCCGCTGCTTTTCGCAGCCATGGCCGGATTGGCATTCGTAGCCGTGCTTCTCCTTGCCATGCTTTTGCTGATGGCAAAATCAAGCGAGCCAGGAGGTTCAGGGACGGCAAAAATCCTGGGAGGGCAGGTTGCTCCAGGTTCGTCAGGAACTGCAGGTTACTCCGCAGGGTCCGGAAGAAAAGGCCCGACCCAGTCCATTTTCGGAAAATGGCACCCTGGAATAATCCGCTCCTCTGTTGATTTTGCGCCCGAAACGCCAACCAGGCCCGGATCCCTGAAAATTGCAAATGAAGAAACGGGCGTGAATCTCTTGGGGGCGGTCGCAGAATCTGTCAGCAATTTCCGGGCGCCTTCAGAAAGCTCGGATGACCCATCATACAGGGCTGAGCTTGCGGACCATCTGAGGAAAGCTTTTCCAGGGCTGAGCGTGGGACTTTACGTTGCGCAGAACCGCCCGTCCGTTTCAGTGGAAAAGGTCGCAGTGGAGCTGCAGCGCCACGGGGATAAGGGCCCTGAGAAGGCCTTCCTTGACAAATGCCCTGCATACGCCAAGGATTTCCCTGAACTCGTGGCGGTGGTTCTGGAGCCGCGTTTCAGCCGGGAAAAGTACGAAAACGGGCTTTCCTTGCTGAAAAAGCATTTCCGGGCCATGGCAGTCGTACTCAAGTACTAAAGCTGCTGCGCGCCCTTCTCAATCCTCTCCCTTGCCCCCTTGAGGAAGCTTCCGTCCAGCAGGCTTTCGAAAACTTTTTCCGGATCGCCAAGCGAATATGCAGTGCCTTCGAGCTTTTTCCGCAGAATCTGCATGGCAAGCTCCTTGGTCCCCCTTTTCTGCTCCCGCGTGAGCTTGATCTTGGCAATCCTCTCCCTCAGGCTTTCAGAGCCAATGGAGTTGTCTAGAAATACGTTTTCCCCGAATTCAGGGAGGCGGAAGTCTGAAGGATGGAATCCTGGCGCAAGCGAGCCCTTTGCGACAATTTTCACAAGGGAGGAAGCGGAAGATGCGCGCGCCGAATTCACCTCTGCAATAATCCTCTGCCTGAATTCATCCGGTGTCGCTCCCTCAAATTCGATCACCTTGTGATAAAGCTCCCTGGATTTAATAGGACGGAATTCCTGGATTTTTGCCTTGGTGTCAATTAAAAGCCAGCCCCGCTGCCCGATTTCGTCCTCACGCAGCTGGGTCACCACCGTGCTTCCCGGATTCTTCACCTTGCCGGACAGGTTCTGCTTGTGGACGTGCCCGCAAAGATAAAGGTCGTACCCCTCGGGCAGGTCGTCGAATGATATGTACTGCTCGTTTCTCGAGACGTCAAATTCCTGGAAAGACTGGTGCAGGACGAAAATGTTGAAGGCGCCCTGCACAGGCTTGCACGCGATCGACTTCAGCCCCTCGCGCGCCAGGTCCTCTGGCACGCTTCCCATGCCCGAAACCGCGACTTTTTCACCATTCAGCTCATAGACAATGGTCTGGTTGTGGAAATTCCTGACAAAGCCCCCCTGCGCCAATAGCTCCGTGGGGTGCACATATCCCTTTGCGCGCCTGTCGTGGTTTCCGTGTATTGCGAAAATCGGCACGCCGATTATTCCCCGCGTGTGAAAAATTTCCAGGGCCTGCCTCAGGATTTTCGTAACCTCTGCAAGCGTTTCCATTCTCGGAAGCGGGGTGTCGAAGTTGTCCCCGCCAAGAATGAGCAGGTCGGACTCCCTTGCAGCCGCCAGAATAGCCTCGCCACCCTGCGAAAGGGCGTCGGATTCGAATCTGCGGTAGCCGAAATGGGTGTCAGTTATGAATGCGGCCTTCATGGCAAGAAAATGGGCTGAAAAGCTTAAATACAGGCAAATCCAATATGCATGCATGATCGACAAGCTGCTGTTCACCGGCCTATTGATCCTGGTCATTGTTGCCGTAGTCTATTTCCTTTCGCGCTGAGGCTGAAACGCCTGCTGAAGAAAAGTTTATAAATCCTTGTATACATATACGGGGTTAACGGTTTGGAAACTTTTTAAAATCTAACTATCAGACGAAGCCCTAGTATAGAGGTGGAATCATGGCTGACAAATGCCCAGAATGCGGGAGCAAGCGGCTTACCCGCGACTACGAGAAAGGCGAGCTGGTGTGCTCCAACTGCGGGCTCATCATTGCGGAGAATATCGAGGACCCGCGGCCTGAGTGGAGGGCATTTGACGCCGAGCAGCGCGAAAAGAGGGCGCGTGGCGGAGCCCCAATAAAGTACATGAGGCCCAACAAGGGGCTTGTGACCGAAATAGACCAGTACAACCGCGACATACGCGGCGCGAAGATCTCGCCCAAGAAGCAGGCGCAGCTCTACCGCATGAGGAAGTGGCACAAGAGGGCCTCCATAGCATCCTCAATGGAAAGGAACCTCGCCATTGCGCTTTCCGAACTGGACAGGATAGCATCTTATCTCGGTTTGCCGGACTCCATCCGCGAATCCGCAGCCCTGCTTTACAGAAAATGCATCAAGGCAGAGCTTATCAGGGGAAGGCTGATCGAATCGGTTGTTTCGGCTGTCATCTACGCAACCTGCCGCATGCAGGGCATACCGCGCACTCTTGACGAGATTTCCAGGGTTTCTGGAATTGAAAAGAAGGAAATCGGGAGGGCCTACCGCTTTGTCAGGCGCGAGCTTGGCATAGAGGTTCCGCTCACCGACCCTGCGCACTACGTGCCCAAATTCACCGCGGCTCTCAAGCTGTCAGGCCACGTTCAGGAAAAGGCGATTTCCCTTCTCAAGAAGGCAATCACCAAGGGCCTGATCTCAGGAAGGGGCCCGACAGGCGTTGCCGCAGCCGCTGTCTACATCGCATCAGCAATGTACGGCGAAAGGCGCACGCAGAAGGAAGTGGCAGACGTGGCTGGCGTGACCGAGGTGACGATTCGGAACCGCTACCGCGAGCTCAAGAAGGAGCTCGGCCTCAAGGTAACGCTCTGAATATAATATTTTCACCCTGAATCCTATTGGTGCTCAGGTGCCTTCAAAGCTAAAGGAAACCCCACAGACAAGTATGCAGCAGCCAGTGGTTTTCAACGACCAGCAATCCAAAAACCGAGAAGGTTTTCTTATTAAGAAGGGGGAGAGCGGTGCTTCTTCAAAGCTGCAGATGGACGGGGACATTGCCACCCAGCTTGCAATACTCAAAACTTCAAACAATCTCATGGAAAAGGTTAATGCCATAAGGCAGCTGATAGGCATATTCAAAGATGCCGTGCCGCCAGGCACAAGGATAATCACCCGTGAAGACGCGGAAGAAACTGTTAGTGTAATACTGGACTATTTCATCAATCACGACTCAATACCTGTGCCTGGAAAGTTCGAAGGCTTTGAAGCTTTAAGGCAGGTTTTTTCCGTTAACAGGCAGTATTCGCCAGAAATAATTGACAGGACAGTAAACTCGGTCATTTCAATAAGCGAAAACACTTCTTCTGATGCTTGGATGTCGGTAAGCTATGCCCTAGAAACTGCATCCAAGTTGGTTGCGAACAACCCCATATCTGAAGAAAACCTGCACGGGCTGGTAAGCGCCTCCCAGGATATTCTGGAAGGGCATCCTTCTCTGCTGGTAAGGGAGACGGCGCTGAAATTTCTCCAGGCCATCACGGATTCGGTTGATCTGAGCCAGGCGGACTACAGTCAGATTCTGAACATAGCGCTGTCGTCACTCAGTTATTTTGCCCACCATGGTGGAGATTTCGATGTATTCAATATTGTGGGATGCATGTTCTTCTCTAAAAATCGTGAAAAAGTGACCACTCCTGACCTGATCCGTGCGTCTGAAATCATCTTTGAGATTGCCAGTGACCAAACAATTTTTTATGAGTATAGGCACAGCGCGCTGAGTCTGCTTGGAAACTTATGCTACCAGCATCGCAATAAGCTATCTAGTGCGGATTTTGAACAGATTGCATCCGGCCTGAATTCCATGCTGGAAATTCAAGAATACTATATGAGAATAACACAGCCTTATGTGGCGAGTGTTCTTGCCCAGATACTCTGCATGACCGATTTTCCAGACCCAATACTGGAAAGGTCGCTTGGCAACATGACATCCTTAATGTCTGTAACTGATGGCAACCAATACAGAGGTTCAATCTTTTCCGTAATTTCAGCGTATGGCACTCGGGCTATATCGATAGTTCTACCCAAGCTGGAGAATCTTCTTGGACAGGGCACAATAGACATGGACAAAGCCGCAGTTCTCCTGCTCAAGTGCGGCTTCCTCTCGCCTGAGTTATTTGACTCACCATCCTATTCGCTTTTCAAACTGGATCGTGAGACTGCTATTGCAATGAGGGACCAATCCCCTGAATGGAGCAACTACCCTGGTTCTGCACCAGAATCACCAGACATCCTTGTTGAAATTGAGGATTACAAGCGCATTTATGAGCTTGCCAAGAATTATCCGCAGGAGAACGTGGCAAAGATTCTGTTCAATTCATCCAATATCACACATTTCTCTGGAATGCCCGTAATAGAGCAGCAATACCGCCAGTATCAGGTTCTCACAGGGCAAAAAACGCCTAAGGATCAGCTCATAGTGGTAGTCCAGACCAAGCGAATGCGCGGTGTGACTGCGTGGAGATCATTAAACCATCAGCTTTGGCAAGAAAACGAAGGCAGATTGGATATGATGTGCGTGGAGCCTGGCAATGACCAGAAGCTTGTTGAAAACATAGGGAAAATTTATGAAAAAACTGGCAAGAAGATCTCGCTTGTGGTCTGGAACTTGCATGGCGGCTCCACCACAATGGCACTCAAGCAAACCGATGATTCCGACTTATTTTTTGTTGACCTGTCGGATGCTGACCTGCTTCGCAGGCTGAAGGATTATTTTGAGCCAGGCAAAACAGTCAACGTATTAAACTCTTGTTCCACTGCAGGTGGTTTACCACTCGATTCAAATCTCGCTGAATTCATTGGCAAGAACACGAGTTCACTCTCGCTTGGCTTTACTGAACCATCCACTAGCATTGAATCGCTTCCTCTCAAGATAGGGGCTGGCGGTCTGTATGAGCCGGATCTGGAAAAATTGAAAGCTGGTGGCTATCCAAACATGTCACTGAATTCCTATGACTATCGCAATATTGGTTCCATTGGCTCAGCAGGGCTCACTGCTCAGGAACTCAGGGATGGGACGGTCGAGCTGAGGTGGAATGTTTCGCCTGAACCAAATGTCCTGAAATATGATATTGAGCGGATTGAACGCGGTGGAATGGGGGGAGAGTTCGTCCAGAAGCTAGGCGAAGTGGATCCATCGACGAATTCTTTCACATACAGGGATTTGGGCAGCGGCACGTTTTACTACCGGATAAGGGAAGTGAAGAAAGATGATTTTATCAACGATTATGGCCTTCCTGTCGCAATGTTCAGCTTTGCCTACTCTGATGAAGTTGCACTGGAGCAGAAGGGCTTGGCAGCATTTCAGTCGATGAACCTGAGCAATTTCCCAAACCCCTTCAACCAGTCCACCACCATAAGTTTCATGCTGCCTGTGACTGAGCGCGCCACTGTCAAAATCTACGATATTTTGGGGCAGGAAGTCGCCACGCTTGTCCAAAACCAGGAAATGCCAGTTGGGGAGAACAAGATCGCATTTGACGCTTCAGGGCTTGCCAGCGGAACTTATATATGCAAAATTGACGCGGGTGGGAAGTCTGAGACAATAAAGATGCTGCTTGTCAAATGAGCGGTAAGCTTAGCCTCCCCTGCCAGCTGCGTTTTTATTCTCCTGCCCCAATTCTGCAGCATCCTTCTTGGTGCGGTAGCCGCGGTACATCAAGAAATAGATTATGCCGAATGCGAACCAAAGCGCGGCAAAGTTCCTTCCGTCCGCGTGAAGGGATGCGACCAGGGCGAAAACCCCCAGGCAGCTTGCGCAGCCGACAAAGGAAATGAGCGAAATCTGCCTTCCCATGATCTTCACATTCAGCGGCATTTTGAAGGGCCTGTGAAGGTCAGGCTCCTTTATCCGCAGCGCAACAAGCGACAGGTTGGTTACCGTGTAGGCGGTTAGCGCGCCGAATGCGTAAAGCTCGCCCAGGAAAACCATATTGCCGACGAATGCAAGGAGCATGGCAATGAGTGAAAACACCACTATCGTGATCCAAGGGGTGCGGAATTTCGGATGCACCCAGTTTATTCTCCTTGCAATGAGCCCGGAGTGGCTCATGGAATAGGCAACCCGCGAAACGCCGATAATGCCAGTGTTTGCGGATACAAAGCACACCAGGAAGCCTGCCAATTCGACTATTGGAACAAGAATGCGGGCAAATGGCAGCGCCTGCACGACCGGAATTAGCGGATTGTTCATGTTTTCCTTCAGTGATTGCCAGTCCACTATGCCAAGCGCCATGACTGAGAGCACGAGCGCAAAGAAGACCACCACAACGATTGCCATCAGCGTTGCGCGGGGGATTATTTTTTCCGGATGCCTGGTCTCCTCAGCTCCCTGGGATATGCTTTCAATGCCCACGAACGTGACCATGGCAAGGGTAATAGAGTAAAGGAAGCTTTCCCAGCCGGGGTCAGACTCTATAGGCGTCAGCCCTGCAAAGAATTTGGACGAATCCCAGCTGTAATTGAAACCCACGAAAAGAAGAACTGCAAGAATGCCGATCACAATCACAGTCAGGACAGAATTCACGGTCGCAGACTCCTTTATGCCAAGCAAGTTCACCACCATCAGGATGAAAATGAGCATTGCGGCTGCAAGCGGAATGATTGGAACGAGATTAGGCAGGAAAAATGAGAGGTATCCAGCTGATGCGAATGCAAAAAGCGCGATGTCAATTGTATAATCCAGTATCAGGCCCCAGCCTGCTATGAAGCCCGCCCCCAATCAGAACGCGCGCTTTCCAAAAGAAGAAGATCCGCCTGCAAGCGGGATTGCCGCCCCAAGCTCGGCATACGCCAGCCCTGATGTGATATACACGATTGATGCCGCCAATATGGCAAGCGGCATCAGGCCGTGTGAAAAAGCGGCAATCAGCCCCAAGGCAAGAAATATGTCCGCGCCAACGTCTGCAAATCCCATTGAGAAGCTGGCTAGGAGCCCGAGCTCCTTTTTCAGAACAGACGGAATAGGGACGTTGGAAGGCAAGTGGATTTCGTTGTCAGCCAAGTCCAAGCCCATTTTCTTCCTTCCAATACAGTTGGTCGCCTATTCCTTTCCGCCCAGGTAAAGATGGGCGGAATACACTGCAGAAACCGCCTCTCCGACGCCAACAATTGCCTGCTTGAAGCGCGTGTCAGCCACGTCGCCTGCTGCAAAAAAGCCAGGCACATTTGTTTCTGCGTTTCGGTTTATTTTCACAAAACCCTTTTCATCGAGTTCCACGCCCGCTTCGTGCGCCAGCTTTGACAAAGGGGTGTGCCCGACAGCCACAAAAACCGCATCAAGCGGGAACGCTGAGCTTCCCTTGTAGGGCCTGTCCAAAAGCACGCCAGCCACTTTATTTTCCCCGTAAATCTCCAGCACGTTGGTATTGCTGATGACTTCTATCTTGCGGTTCTTCATTATTCGCTCGAAATTCACCGGCTCAGGGCGGATTTTTTCGCCCCTGTATATGACATACACCTTGGAGCACCATTCAGTGAGCACCAGGGCGTCCTTTGCCGCAGTGTCAGAGCCGCCTATTACAGCTGCGATCTTTCCCTTGTAAAACGCGCCGTCGCAAAGCGCGCAATAATGGACTCCCTTGTTGGCAAACTCCTTTTCGCCTTTCACCCCCAGCTTTTTCCATTCCGTGCCGGTTGCAAAAAGCACGGTTTTGCCCTCGTATTTCCCGCCGTCGCTTGTTACAGCGAAGGACCCGTCCGGTTTCCTTTCAATCCGGCTTGCCTTTTCGTCCTTTATCTCAACAGGATATGCCCTTGCATGGTCCTCGAGCTTCTGCGCAAGCTCCATGCCTGTCAGGCTAATGAAGCCTGGGTAATTCTCCACAACGTGGGTAAGGGTGATGGTTCCGCCGCGAAGCTCGCCAGACAGCACCAGGACTTTCATGCCCAGCCTGCCCGCGTACATGGCCCCCGCTAGCCCTGCCATTCCTGCGCCCACTATCAGCATGTCGTACGCCATATCAGATCGTTAGTCGTTTTCTGAAGTAAGCCTTTTTATCCGTTGTGGAAAGCGCCTGCAACGGTCCAAATCCTAAAAACCCACAGGGAGTTTTTTATGCATATCTTGCCTATCCAATCAAGAAGGAATCCAGGGATCGACATGAAGTGCCCGTTCTGCCAGCACCGCGACACAGACGTGATCGATACCCGCGACACTGATGACTTCAGGATAAGGAGGAGGCGCGGATGCGGAAAATGCAAGCGCAGGTTCACCACATACGAGGAAATCGAGCACGAGGACCTGTTTATTATAAAGAAGGACGGCAGGCGCGAGAAATTCGACAGGCACAAGCTGATGAGCGGCCTTGAAAAGGCATGCGAGAAGCGCCCGGTCTCAAGGGAACAGATAGACTCCATGGCCGCCTGGGTGGAGGGCAGGCTCAGGAAGAGCGGGAAGCAGGAGGTCACCACCAATCAAATCGGCGAGCTGGTGATGGAGAAGCTACGCAAGACCGACGACATCGCATATATAAGATTTGCATCCGTCTACCGCTCGTTCACTGACATAGATTCGTTCGAAAAGGCCCTTCGCATACTGAAAAAGAAGAAGTGAATCAATGGCAGGAAAAAGCACAATCCTGGTAATTCTGACTGGCGGAACGATAGATGGTTATGTTTTTCCAGGGGCCAGGCCAAGAAATAAGCAATCTCACGTGAAAAATTTCCTGAAAAGGCTTAAGCTCCATGAGAAATTCCAATTTGTGGCTGCCTGTGCAAAGGATAGCCGTGAATTGACTGACAAGGACCGCATGAAAATTGCCAGCCTCATCCGCAAATCCCCGTCTGATCGCATATTGGTCACGCATGGCACACATACTATGGCTACGACAGGGAGGTACCTTGAGAAGCAGCTTGGAAAAACGGGCAAAACAGTGGTTCTTACCGGCTCGCTTGTTCCTTTTTCCGAACCATTTTCAGATGCCGAATTCAATCTTGGCTATGCATTAAGGGCTATCCAGTTGCTCAATTCAGGTGTCTATATCTGCATGAGTGGCAAGATTTTCAAACCGAGAAAGGCATATAAAGACGGCAAAAAGAGAATCTTCGACGAGTTAAGATTTTTATGAAGCCATACCACCAGGTCGCGGTTTTCTTTGCCATCACCCAGATGATCGGCATTTTCTCAGGCATAGTGCTCATACAGGCGGCCTTGGTCGATGAAACCATCCGCGAGTTTTCAGTTGTGCCCCCGTTCATGAGCACCAACCAGAACAGCCCTGTTGACGCTCTTGCCACATCCTTGCTTTTCATCTTTTACATCCTGTTCGGCGCTGTCATGATCGTCATCATTTCAAGGTACTATAAGGGAATGATGTTTTTCAGGCTGCTCGAGCTCATGGTAATCGCATCGGCTTCAGCCATTGTTTTCTTCACCATAGGCATTTACCTGGGGCTGGATTTCACAATTGCATTCCTTGTGGGCGGAGGGGCAGGCTTTGCCCTTGCGGCGCTCAAGTTCTTTGTGGTTGAAGTGAAGAACACAGCCGCGATAATCTCAAGCGCCGGCGTGGGCGCGCTGTTCGGCTTCTCCCTTTCCACAACTTTCGGGGTGCCGTTCGGCTTCCTCTCCACTGTCGGATTCATACTCCTGCTCTCGATTTACGATTACATTGCGGTATTCAAGACCAAGCACATGATTGAGATGGCGCGCGAGCTTTCCACCCGCCAGCTCTCCTTTGCAGTAACAGCAAAGAACATCCCTGCGAGAAAGCCGCACGAAAAGCGGGAGGAATATGTTGAGCGGGCAATGAATGAGGGCGAGAGGCTGGATCTTGGGACCGGTGACCTATCGGTGCCTGCAATGATATCCGTTTCCGCATTCACTCTCGGGCCAAGCGGGCTCCTCTACTCGCTTGCCGTGGCTGCGGGCTCCACGCTTTCCCTGTTCTTCCTTCTGCAATTCGTTTCCAGGAGAAGGGTGTTCCTGCCCGCGCTCCCCCCCATCTGCCTCGGCGGGATGGTGGCGCTGCTGCTGGTGAAATTGGCAGGGCTTTAAGGCTGGTGGAAAATGGAAAAACTGAAACTCGCAATCATACATTGCGACATTGCCAGGCGCAATGATGCATTCAGCTTCGGCAAGTGCTCAGCTCTTGACATTTCCAAGCTCAACAAGGTGAGAATCTGCAACGTGGGCGCGAATGCAAGGCGCTTCGGCATAGACATATTCTATCCGCTTGCAAACCAGGCAGGCGCAAGGTTTCCTGACCCTGGCCGTTTTGACGCAATAATCATCCCGGGCTCGGCGCACACGCCAACCAGGGTCAACATAAGAAGGCACGGTTGGATGCGGGAGCTGTTCGGCTTCATCAAAGACGCCGGCCAATTGGAAGTGCCGCTGTTCGGAAGCTGCTTCGGCTTCCAGGCAATCGCAGCCGCGTACGGTGTCCCCTCGGTCCCCCTGCAGTCTGGGAAGGAATTCGGCTTTTACCCGGTGAGCCTTACCCCAGAAGGCGTCAGCGACCCTCTATTCAGGGGGGTTGACAGAGGCTTTTACGCAGCCTACTCGCACCGGTACATCGTTCCCAGGCTGCCGCCAGGGGCAGTCCTTCTTGCCACGAGCAGCAGGTTCAAGGTGCAGGCTTTCAGGATCGGGAAGATGGCTTATGCAGCCCAGTTCCACCCGGATTTCAATACCGAGCAGTTCATGAACCTGGCAAAGCCAAAGGATGGAAAGATGCCGGGAAAACGCACGCTGGCCGCCCCTGACCGCGGGCGGAACAACGAGCGCGTGCTGCAGAATTTCCTTGACATGGTCTCAAAGAGGTGTGCAAATGGGAAAAAATGCGAAATACTATGCTGAGATGATCGGGACCTTCCTGCTTACCTTCATCGGCTCAATGGCAGTTGTTTCGTTTGCAGGCGCCGGTCTTGCATTCGGCTCGGCCAGCCTGCTTGCAATTGCGCTTGCGCACGGCCTTGCGCTGGCAATTGCGGTCTACGCACTGGGTCACATTTCAGGGGCGCACGTCAACCCGGCAGTCACTCTTGGCTTCCTTGTTCTTGGGAAAATCAAGCCCGAAGAGGCTGGAAAATACGTCTTGAGCCAGCTCGTGGGCGCGGGATTTGCAGGTCTCCTGGTTGGCTATCTTGCCATCAATCCTTCGCTTATGGCTGCTTTCGGGGCGCCCCTGCCAGGCGAAGGGGTCACCCCCCAGGCTGCGATATTAATTGAGGCAGTCCTCACTGCTATCCTGGTGTTCGTGGTGCTCTCAACCGCAGCAGACAAGCGCGCCACACCTGGCTGGCACGGATTTTCAATCGGCATGACCCTTGCAATGGCAATACTTGCAGGCGGCGTTTTCAGCGGCGCGTCGCTCAACCCTGCCCGCTCGTTCGGACCTGCGCTTGGCACGCTCGCGTTTTCCTTTGCAGGTGAGCCGGTTCCTGCGATCTCCATGCTGTGGATCTACATAATCGGACCGCTTTTGGGCGGAGCGCTGGGGGCGTTCGTATACAGGTTCAGCGTGGCTGAGGGCAAGTAGATAATCGCAGCCGGACTACTTTTTCCTTTCTTTTTTTACTTCCTTTTTTTCGGTTTCTGCCGCAGCCTTCACTGCTTCCTGGATTTCCTGCAGAATCTGGTCTATGATTGAGTCATCAAAGCCGTGTGCTGCGCAGCCCTGCTCCAGGGTCTCGTAGGCGGACAGCCCGCAGCCTATGCAGTGGAAGCCGTGCTTGAAAAGAACTTCAACCGACTGGGGGTAGTTCATTACCAGTTCCCCGATCAGCACATTGCGGTCGATTTTGGGTGCCACGAGGGCAAAATGCTGTCATAGCCTATTAAAGCTTTCTTCCCATATCTTCGCTCGTCGAGGTAATTCGTTGGGCGATTATGAGAAAATGTTGGACAGGGCAAGGGCCGCGCTTCCGGAAAAGACGCTGACATTCGAGCGGTTCGAAACACCGGCAATCGAGTCATTCCTGCAGGGCAACAAGACAATCGTCCGGAATTTCGACGTAATCCTGCAAAAAATCAGGCGCCCCCCGGAAATGCTCGCCAGGTATTTTTCAAAGGAGCTTGCCATTCCGGCTTCTGTTGAGGGAAGCAAGCTGGTGCTCAACGGCAAGTTCTACGACAGGAACCTCAAGGAAAAGCTCCAGGCGTTTGTGGACGCGGCTGTTGTTTGCAAGGAGTGCAAGCGGCCTGACACGAAGATAACCGAAAGGGAAGGCATAAAGACCCTTGTTTGCGAGGCATGCGGCGCGCGGGCGCCTGTCAAGATTTAGGTGGGATTATGGCTGACGAAGCACCTCCGGCTGAGCAGCCCATGGGATGGGTCAGGCTTCCCAAGGAGGGCGAAATACTTGGCGTGGTGATCGGGACGCTGGGCGGCGGAAGGCTGATGGTCCAGTGCAAGGACGGCAAGGAGAGGATGTGCCGCATTCCCGGGAAGATACGGCGGAACATCTGGGTCCGCGACAACGACATTGTGATCGTCATCCCCTGGGAAATCGGCGGGGACAAGAAAGCTGACGTGGTCTGGAGATACAACAAGTTCCAGGCTGAAATGCTTCGAAGGCAGGGCCACATAAAGTGATTCTTTTTCAGCCTGCAATCATTTTTCACAGTACCTTTTTTTCAGTTCAGCGCTTAGCGTAACGGCAAAGTACACTGAATGGAAGAGCACGTGCTCAGGCTGCTCGCGCGAAACAAGCTTCTCAAGATCACCATTGGCATAATTGTGCCTCAGTTCCAAAACAGCCGATTCGAAGGACCCGACAAAATCTGCGAACCTCTGCCTGCCAATATTCGCGCATGCGGCATCCATGTCATTGAAAACCGAGCTGACGGAATTATTCAGGTAAGAGGGCACATCCAGCACGTCATAAGGGATTGCCCTGCTGAGAACCAGCTTCCTGATCGCCGCGGCAAACATGCGAAACTCTTCTGGCTTGAGCTGTGCGTTCTTCTGAGCCTCAAAGGACAATTTATTCAGCAAATAGCTGCAGACGGCAAGGTAATGGACTTGGTTTTCCATTATGTTGTACGGCTGCTGATTGACTTCCCGCCCAGGTCCGGCCGTTTTAATAAACAGCTTGATCTGCCCAGGCTCAAGAATGGGCCGGTATACGCTGAAGTCAAAACTTTTACCTTCAGGTATGAGCCGCGTGTTCACTGGAAAGCGTTTTTGGAGAGCGATTGCTATGCGGTGTGCTCTATGGCTTATCTCAGGGATTGCCATGCATTATCTGTGTGGCATCCATTTTAAACGGCTTGCGAATACTTTGCACTTCCATATAGTTTTATTTAATCCTATAGCCAAGCCTCTCCCATGAGAAAAAGGTCGAATGAGGAAAAACGCCCTGCGCACGAGGAGAAAAGGACCAAGCACGAGCGCAGGCTGGAATCGGACGTGTTCGACAGGCCCTCTCTCATGGCAATCTCCAAGCTCCGCCAGCAGGGCTGGTTTGACACAATCGACTACCCTGTTGCAAAGGGCAAGGAAGCCAACATATTCTGCGCAACCAATTCCGAGGGCCACAAGGTAGCCGTGAAGATCTACCGGATAGAGACCTCAAACTTCATCCGCATGCACGATTACATTGACGGCGACCCGAGGTTTGCCGGCACATCCCGCAAGCGCTTTGAAACGCTGCTTGCCTGGACCCGCAAGGAATACAGCAACCTCAAGATATTCTACGAAGGCGGGATTGCAGTGCCAAAGCCGCTTGCCTTCCTCCGGAACATAGTGGTGATGGAGTTCTTTGGCGAGGGGAACATAGCCTTTTCCACGCTTGACCAGCTCAAATCCGACCATCCGCAGAAGGACTATGACTTTCTTCTTACTCAGATAAAGAAAATCTACCAGCTGGGGTTCGTCCACTCGGACTTTTCCCCCTACAACATAGTGGTGACAGATGACGGCCTGAAAATACTGGATTGCGCGCAGGCTGTGCTCCTCGCCCACCCGCGGGCAGACGACTTCCTGCGACGCGACGTTGAGAACCTGGTGAAATACTTCAGGAAGCAGGGCGCGGACGCGGATTTCGACCGCGCAATGGCATACATTAAGGACGGAAAGCCCGTAAGAAGGGGATTGGAAGCGCTGCTGTAAGTTGTGCCTGTTAGCGGAGCACCCATTTCCAGGCAGGGAGGTATTCTATTTTGCCCAAAGCTTCGAAGTCCAGCGTGAGCACGAGGGCTTTTTTGACGCCAAGCTCGGCTTTTGCCTCCAAAATAGCATCCTCCTCGCGGCGTCGCGTGGCGGAATCTGACGGATCAGCGCAGACCTGGACAAGCTCTTCGGGTCTTCCTGAAATACAGGCCACGAAATCAACTTCCCTGCCTCCTGATGTGCGGTAGTAAAAGAACTCCTTGCCCTGCCTCAGAAGATGCACAGCCACCGCATTTTCCAGTTTCCTTCCGATGTCGTGGCTTTGGAAAAACCCGTTTGCCGCAGCCAGCCCCCAGTCGACCGCGTATATTTTGCGTGGGTTGCGTGTCTGCACCTTGTGGGAACGGCTGTAGATGCCCACTGCAAACAGCAGCCAGGCCTCCTCAAAATAGCCGAGGTACTTCATGGCGGTCGCGACGCTCATGGAAAAGCCCTCTGAAACCGCGCGCAAGGTGGAGAGCCGTGCTATGTTGCTGAGAAGGAACCTGCCGGCCTGCCTAAGCTGCCCGACCTTTGCCACGCGGTGCCTTGAGATTATGTCCCGCACCAGGATATCCTCGTAAAGCGGACGGAGCAGGGAAGTGTCGGAGTCAAGCGCCGCGCGCGGGAAGCCACCGACTGCCAGGTATTCGTCAAACGCCCTGCGGAGGGCCGAACGCTCCTTGGTTGTAAGAGTGCCTTGCCTGGCTGCAACCCCCCTGCCAGACAAGAATTCGCGGAAGCTGAAAGGGAGCAGCCTTACATCCA
>Ga0209211_10002349_pt1 | contig 32871 bp, 24 predicted proteins | sample RifGroA2_FD_183992 | JGI IMG/M metagenome (GOLD analysis project Ga0209211, IMG submission 183992) | Groundwater microbial communities from Rifle, Colorado, USA - Groundwater A2 (SPAdes) (version 2) | ecosystem: Environmental > Aquatic > Deep subsurface > Groundwater | place: Rifle, Colorado... | reverse complement strand
CACATCCAACAAGCCGTTCGCGATTGCCTGTTCGTCGCTGATCAGGCCCTGCTGGGTGGAACCTGCTGCCGCGTCGGTTACCAGCGGCGCGCCAAACTCGTCAGTCGCCACTTCTTCGCCGTCGATGGACTCGCTATCGATTTCCGGCGCCAGCGGGGCGCTGGTCTGGCCCGCAGTCGGCGCGCCGGTAACGCCACCGGTGCCGCTCCCTCCCAAGGTCAGGGGATCGTTCAAGCCACCGGCAGCGGCGGGTGGCGGCACTGCAAGCGCTTGTTCGTGGTTCGAAGGGAGCGCCGCAAACCAGACCAGGAACACGATCAGCCCAGCCAGGATGCCGGCACCGAGAAACAAACCCGGTCCCCGATAATTCCTCAGCTCGCCGATCTGGAAATTTGCGCCGAAAGCAGCCATGGGATGCCCGAAAATGGAGAGCCGCCATGATCGCACAGGACGCCGAAATCCGGAGTTGCCACGGCATAATCGCGAGCGAATAATGGGCCGGGGTTCATCAAGTGCAATGACAGGATATTGCGTCTCACTGCGCGTCCAGACGACTGCACGCGCTTCAGGCGGAATTAATACACGCGGTGCCACGGTGTGATGTAGCCACCGTCACACCAGGTGGCAACACTTCCAGCCATATCCACTTGTCTACCGTTCGAAAAAGGAGACCTACATGAGCACGGAAACCACCCGTCAGACGCCCGCCACCTCGCCGGAGCCGCGCACCACCGAACTCAACGCGAGCGACTTTTTCCCGCCGGGCGAAGGATGGAACCAGGAGGAAAAGCCAGTCGAGATCAAGGCGGACGTTCCGCATCCCGATGGCAAGCAGCTGTTCGATCGCAACAAGCACTGACGCATGTTCGCGGAAGTCCCAGGGAGCGGGCGTAAAAAAAGGGCCTCGAAAGAGGCCCTTTTTCTTGTCCGGCGACGCGTCGCTCAGGCGGCGGCGTCTTTGAGCTTCTTCAGTGGACGAACCTTGACCTTGGTGGTCGCAGGCTTGGCGGCAAACCACTGTTCTTCCTTGGTGAAAGGATTGACGCCCTTGCGCTTCGGCTTGGCCGGAACGCTGACCGCAGTGATCTTCAGCAGGCCTGGCAGGGTGAAGGAGCCAGCGCCTTTCTTGTGCACCGAGGCAGCGACGGTTTGTTCCAGCGCGGCCAACAAAGCGCGCACGTCCTTGGCGAGGACGCCGCTGGCTTCGGCGAGATGAGCGACCAGCTGGGACTTGCTCAGGGCGTCCTTGATCGGCTTCAGCGGGCCCGGCTTGGCGGCAGCTTTGGCCGGAGCAGCCTTCTTCGTCGCAACTTTCTTGGTCTTCTTCATTTTTTATATCCCGGTGGTTCTGGATGGGTGGATGGAGCGGGTACCTGGAAATCCCCTAGGTAGACGAAATGTAGGCCAAGTTTGTGCTGCCGCCAAGCCTAAAACGCGTGTTTTTTGCAGAAATTTTGTTGTTGACGCCAGGAAGCTCGTGATCGGGTCGTCCCGACGGCGCGCTCAGGACGCCGCTCGCGCAGTCCGCCGGGCATGAATGCTTCCAAAACGCGAGGCCGTTATGTGCGAAAACGTACGGAGCGCGGCGGCGGCGCTTCCTATAGTCGAACCAGATCAAGATGATCGAGCCACGCTGCTAGCGACACAGTAGCGAGTTGGCAGGGATGCTGACGAAGACGCCGCCTGCTCGCCCGGGCGGCGTCTTTTTTTGGTCCCGCCAGGAGGCCGGGATCGCCGGCAACTACTTGGCAGCTCCGCGCGCGCGGGCCAACTCCGCGCGTTCCGGCAGGTCGGTATCGGCGTGCTGCCAGATTGCCGCCAGCGCGTCGTACGCCTTGGCGGCCCGTTCCGCTTCCCCCATCGCCGCCAAGGCGCGGGCCCGGCCGAGCAGCGATTGCGCGCGCAGTGGCGCGCTCTTCAGGGCCAGGTCGAACTCTGCCACGGCTTGCGCCGGTTGCCCGGCCGCTAGGTGAATCTCGCCGAGCAATTCATGCGGTGGCTTGAGCGGAACCGGCGGACCGAAATCGAAGGGAATCGCGTCGTAGGCGGCGGCGGCCTCCGCCACGAGCTGCATCGCCTTCGCCGTCTCGCCTGACCGTTGGGCAATGACGGCTTCGAGCATCTGCGCCATCAGTTTCAGGTAGGTGCCCATGCTGGCGAATTCATCGGGCGGCGCTTCCTGGCTGGCCAGCGCGCGTAGTTCAGTGAGGCTTCGCGTCGCTTGCGCGGACTCGCCACGCCAGGCCTGTTCCAGTCCGAGGCTGAAGATTGCCCAGCCGCGGCCACGACCAAGGCCGCTGGTGTCCAGGTCCATGGCCGCCGCTTGCTGCCGATAGCGCGCCGACTCCACGATGGTCACGGCTCGCAGGCTCACCAGCGAAGAATCCACGCGCGCCTTCAGTGCCGCCGGCGTCCGCGCACTGAGAACACGCTGGTCCGGATGCGCGTTGAACCAGGCCACGGCCGCGGCGCCCTCGCGTTTGCAGTCCAGCAGGACCTGGTGCGCCTCGCGATGACGTCCCTGCTGGAAATACCCGTACTGCAGCCATTCGGCGTAATGGCCGCAGGCGTAGGGCGGCTGGCCCTTGCCGCGCAGCTCGTCGGCGACCACCCGCATGGCCGTCTGGTTCGATTCGACCACCGCATCCCACAAACCCATCGCCATGAAGATATGCGCGGTCATGTGCTGCGCGTGCCCCGCGCCGGGCGCGATCTTCGACAACGCGTGGGCCGCTTCCAGTGCCCCGGACGCGTTTTCCGGATCGTCCATTCCATGGATCCAGTAGTGGGCGGCGCCGGGGTGCGCCGGATTGCGCGCGAACACCGCCTTGGCGATCTGCGCGGCCCGCAGGAAATTCGGCAGGTGGCGTTCGCCCTGGCTCAGGCCGAGCAGGGCCAGCGAATGAAACAGTTTGGCTTCGTCGTCGTCCGGGAACGTTTGGGACATCTTTTCCATTGCCTGCTCGAAGCGCTGGTCGCGTTCGGGCTTGCTGCCTTCGCCATACAAGATTTCTGCGGCCGCTAGGTAGGCCTTCTCGCGCGCCGTCGGCGCCCTCTCCGCGCGCTCTTGCGCGGTCTTGCCGAACTTGGCCAGCGCCGCGCGCCCCATGGCTACGTCCTGTTGGTTCCAAACCGGATGCGTTGCCGTCATGGCCTCGCCCCAATAGGCCATGGCGAATTCGCGATCCAGGCTCTCCGCTCTCTGGAACGCCTGTTCGGCGCGGGGATATTCAAACAGATGCAACAGCAGCATGCCTTCGGCGAAGGCGGCCTGCGCATCTGCGGAACGGGTCGAGGTCGGAAAGTCCAGACTGCCCAGGCCGTCGACTTTCTGCATCGAGGCGGCGCCGGCAACGACTGGCGACAGGCAGAACAAGAGCAACAGCAACACTCGGACTTTCATTCGATGGCTTGCGTAGTTCATGAATCCTCCGAGCGGGCAACGGATGGTTGCCGGATTATGTCCCCGGGCGGGCCGGTTACCAAGGCGCTCGCCGGGGGAGGTGGAAATCCGGCAGAGAATCGACTTCAATTCCGATTGGGTGCATGCTACCTGCCACGGATTCCTCCTCTCAGGAGCCAGCCATGAACCCCACCGAAAAGGCTGACCTTTCGATCGCCAACTGGACGCTCGAACCCATCGAAGCCGATGAGGCGCTCAAGATTGCGCCGGCCGACCCAGCCAAGTTCCATGCCGACACCCGCAACAAGATCAAGACCGATCGGCGCGTGCTGGCGGATCGCCGCCAGGTGCTTCGTTTCGAGCCCGATCGCCGCTCGGGCAAGGAACGCCGTCCGAAGAAAACCTGGGAACCGGGCAAGAACCTGTAGTCAGAAGCCTTCCGGGTACGTTTCCGGCAGCTCGCCCGCTTCCCATTCGCCGTAACGCTCCAACGGCTCCAGGGCGCGCGTGGTGTCCAGATGGATCAATGCGTCGAACTGCTCGGGCAGGCAAGTCCCGAAGTAATGGCTCCAGCGTTCGGTTTCCGGCCGATAGATCACGCCGATCGCGCGCTGCAGCCGCCGCCCTTCCAGCAGCGCCGTCGCTTCGTTCTGCTCGCGCAGATCCAGCCAGAACGCCGGAATTCCGGTGGCGTGGAACAAGGCTTCGTAACTGTCCGGTAGTCCGGGCCGGACGCGCCGGCATTCGGCGGCGCCACCCCAATCGCGCGCCGCGGTGACGGTGCCTGTGTAGGTCGAAAAGCCAATCGAATACACGCGGTCGCCGAACAGTTCACGAGCCAGCTGCCCGACGTTCCACTCGCCGCGTTTGCTCATGTCGGTGGCGCGGGCATCGCCCAGGTGCGAGTTGTGCGCCCAGACGACGACTTTGCTGCGCCCCTGTTCGAAATGGCCGATCAATGCCGTCAGGGTTTCGGTCATGTGCAGGTCGCGCAGGTTCCACGATTCGTCGCGACCGCGGAACATCGAGCGGTAATAGCCTTCGGCGTTCTTGACCAGGCGCGCGTTCTGTTCGGCGTAGAAAAACTCGTCCGCCGCCTTCGGCCCGTCGCGTGACATCAGCTCGCCGTAGTTGCGGCGCAGCTCGACCATCTGGGCAACAACAGCTTCCTCGCAGGACTCCGATTGTCCCAGCGACGTGGCCAAACCGTAATTCTGCGGATCGTCGCCGAAGACGTCGAAGCAGCCGTAGCGGGCGCGAGCCCGCGCCGCCGCCTCCGGATCGACTTTGTCCAGGTAGTCCAGCACCGCTGCCATCGACGCATGCAGGCTGTACAGATCCAGCCCGAACAGGCCGACCTGCGCCAGGCTGTTGCCGGGCCGCAGATTCCATTCGCGCAGCCAGTCGACGAATTCGACCATCGCTGTGTTGCGCCACATCCAGGCGGGAAAGCGACGGAAGTCACCCAGCGCCGTGGCGGCGTCGGGTTCCGGCGCATCGCCGGTGACATAGCGATGCACACGCAGTGCATCCGGCCAGTCCGCTTCCAGCGTGACCAGGCGAAATCCCTTGTCTTCGATAAGCTGGCGCGTGAGCCTGGCGCGCGTGGCATAGAACTCGTGGGTGCCATGGGAGGCCTCACCGATCAGCACCACTTGCGCATTGCCGGCCAGTTCGATCAGGTGATCGTAATCCGGCGCTCGGGACACACTGCGGGCAGCCTCGGCAACGGTCAACGCATCGTCGACCATCGTCGTGGAGTCGATGATTTCCGGCCGTGTGCTCATGGGTCGCTTCCTGCGCGAGGACAGTGTCCGTCCATGGCTCATGTATAGGGCGGCAAAGATCCCCAGTCGAGTGCCTGGCGAGGCCGGCTTCAACTCATGTTCATTGCCGTTGCAAGGTCCAATCGCCACTGGCGACCTGGAAGCCATCGCGCACGGCCAGATGCTCGCGACGATGACGCCGGTGGAAGGCTCCGCGGCCTATGTCGCCCTGGATCGCGAGACTGGCTCGCCGCGCGGCCGCAGTTGAACGCGCCTCACGTCTTGCCTCCCACGACGATCACCTTTTCCTTTCCGTGCGCGCCATGGGTGATGGTCAGGGTGGTCGTGTACGCGCGCGCGTCATGCACCACGGCGGCCAGCACCTGCGCCAACAGACTGGCCACCGCACGGATCAGGAACACTTGCTCGAAGGAGCGCGACATCAGCTTGAAATCGTCGTCGAAGTCGCCCCAGTCGCCACGCACCTCCAGCAGCTCGACCAGGCGGGACGCCCCGGCCCGCAGATCCTTCCAGCGCTTCCAGAAACGCTGGTTGTCGGCATTGGCACGCAACAGCACCTGGTACAGCGTCCACGGCGTTTCGCCTTTGGCTTCCTGCCCGGCCAGGCCGCCACCCGCATCGCGGAGGCTTTCGGCTACCAGCTGCCTGAGCCCGCTGCCACTGCGATCTGGCGCCTGCGCGTAGCGGGAAAAGAATGGCGCGTACACGGCCTCGCGGCTGGCGCAGGTGGCGCGGGCGGTCTGCTTGCCATGCCAGGGCAGCGCACGCGCCGCGTGCCGCCCGCATTCCTCGTCGCTGACGCCGGCAAGCGCACGTACGGCCTGCCGTAACCCGTGATCGCTGAGCATCGCGCTCAACCGGAGCTTGCACTCGGACGTCTTGTCCAACTTGCTGCTGAGTTGATCGTGGAGCGCAGGCGCCCCGGCGGCGCCGATGACACCCCATAGCACGGCGTCGTCGACGATGCGCGCCAATCCGGAGTCGGCGCGAATCTTGTTCTCTTCCCACCACAGGTGCAATCCGCACTTGAAATCCCGGGCCGTCGTTTGCTGCGGCGCGCGCGCTTCCTCCAGATCCGCCTTCAGCATCGCGCCGTATTCGGCCGACCAGGTGTTGACCTTGGCCGTGTACAGGGTGCTGCCCAGGTAGGCCTGCGTCAGCTGTTCGCCATCGGCCGAGACATAGCGGCGGCTGACGAACAGGTCGCGACGGGTCTGCTTGCTGCTGATGTTGAGCCAGGTTCCGATGCCGAGCGAAAAGCCCCAGGCGCGCACGCGATCGACCGTCTTCTGATGCAGGAAGAAATCCAGCGCCAGCCCGGGCCCGGAATCGGCCAGCACGGTGGCGAAATCGAAAGCAAGCATGGCCGCGTGCAAGCGGCCGAGCGCGGCCTCCGACACCGTGGCTTCCAGCAGAGACGCCTCACCGGCGATGCGCAGGTATTCGTACTGCAAGCCCAGCGTGACCTTGGTCCTGGCGAGCCGATCGATCCGGTCGTTCAACAGGGAATCGAGTTGCCGCAACTTGTCCTTGATCGGCTGCAACGGATCGACGTCGCCGATGCCGAAGCGTTCGGCCAGGGCAGTGACCAGGGCGCGATACTTTTCGGGCACGGATTTCAGCGAAGTCGCGCGTTCGATCGCCTCGAGCGCGGCTGCCGGCATCCCGAGCACACCGCCCAGCAGGTTGTCGACGACCTCCTTCACCGCCGACGGATCCGCGAACTCAACCCGCACGCCTGCCTTGGCCAGGAAGCGCCGGTCATGGGTGATGCTCTTGCGCAACGCGACCCGGATGGGCCGCTCGCCGGCCGCCTGCTCGCGCGCGAAGCAGAGTGTGAAGTCATCCTCGACGGTGGCCGTGAAGCTGACACTGGCCGCGCTCGCGACTTCGATTAGGAAAGCACCGCTGTCGGCCGTGCCGAACAGGTCGGCGAACTCGTGCAGGGACGTGGAAAAGATATCTGCCCAGCTCAGCGTCAGCTTTGCGCTCAGTTTTCCGCGAATCTTCAGCGCGGTCGCTTCCTGCGGCGCCAGCGCGAGGATATCGGCCACGGTCAACGGGCTGGGTATCTCGTTGAGATCCGCGGCAATCGCAGCACCGATCGTGTCCGTCGTGTTGTGCCGTTTGTAACAGAGCAGGCGTAGCGAGCGATCGCCGTCGATCGCACCGCCGGCAACGCCGATACTGCCGCTGGCCCGGGCAGTGACGTCAGCGCCGAGCGAGTATTTCAGCCAGGTGCTGCCGGTGGCGAACGGCAGCTGCGGTCGCCACGCGGTTGTTGTCTTCGCGGCGCCGGAATTCGTTTTGGCCGCACCGAGTATGCCGTCGTCGTCCTTGTCGCTGGCGTCGTTGTACAAGTGGATAGCAGCGGCCACCCAGGCGCCGAACACGGCGGTGATGGCGCCGCTCCCGGCCGTCGTGCCGACGTCCCTGGAAAGGCTCAATACCTCCGTCGGTACGGAAGCGTTCAGCCGTTTGCCGCCGAATACGAGTAGCTTCCGAGCCAGCTCCGGAATTTCGACGTTGCTCATGACGGGCCCTTCAACATGGTCAGTTCGGAAGATTACACCCCGGCAGGAAAACCTGATTTGTTGCGGCGACGTGCCGCCTTCGCATTGCTGGCGTGCTTGCTTGCGCTAGTGACGCCGGCCGCGGCGGCATTCGATCGTTCCGCCGAGTCTCCCGACGGCGTGCCGCAGCGCCTGGTGCTGGCGATCGACGGCATTCCCTACGACGTCTTCGTCGAGCTGCAAGGACGCGGACATTTCTCCGCATTTCGGCCGGCGGCACGCATGGTTTCCACGTTCCCATCGCTGTCCGACGTCGCCTTCGCGGCCATCGAAGGTGGCGACCCACCGGATGGCTACCAGACGACGCACTACGATCCGGTGCGCAACAAGGTGGTCGGCCACAGCATCGGCGCGCTGTCGGAACGCGCCCATCCGAAAATCGCCTCGGACGCCACCAGCCACTCGGTCCCGCACCGGGTCATGGGCTATGTGACGCCACAGCGGATCGCGTTGGGCGAATTGCGTGAGATCGGCCGTGACTTGTTGCGCAGCCGCAAGCAAACCTTCGTCGCCTACCTGGGCACCAGCGACGCTGTGCTGCACTTGAAAGGACGCGCCGGGGCCGAGACGTTCCTGCTCCAGGTCGATGCTTACCTGCAGGACCTGCAAGCACGGGTGCGCGAGCGCACCGGCCGCGAACTGATGATCGACATCGTCTCCGATCACGGCTCCACGATGGTCGGCAGCAAGGTGGTACCGGTGGAGAAGCTGCTCGGACAATGCGGTTTCCGCCGCAATCGCGGCATGACTGAAGCCATCGACACGGCCTATTCGCTGCCAGGCATCGTCGGCTCGCTGGCCATCACTGCTTCCCCGGAAGGCGCCGAAGCAGCCGCGCGCTGCCTTGCCGTTGCGGAGGGCATGGACCTGGTGGCGATCAACCGCGGCGATGCAGTCGGCGTGCTCACTGCCGACGGCGAGGCGGAGGTGCGCCTGCTCGCCACGTTTCCCGAGCGCTACGGATACCGGGCGCTGCGCGGCGATCCGTTGGGCCTGCTGGATGGTGCAGCGACGGAGCAGGTGTTCGAGCAGGCGACTGCTTTCAGGCAGACCCGTGACGCGCCGCGTCCGGACCCTTTGCGTCGGCTGTGGCGGGCCTTTCACGGCGACGTCAAGAACCCAAGCGCACTGCTGCTGTCGCTTGACGACGGCTATGAGGTGGGCAATCCCGCGCTGCGCCTGATGACCAGACTGCGCGGCGGACACGCCGGTACCCACGGATCGATGACGCGCCTGGCCTCCCTGGGCGTGATCGCGTCCAACTGGCGCGATGTCGACGATGTCAATGTGGCCAGCGCCAACCACGCGCTGTTTGGCGCCGGCGCGATTACGGCAATGAAGCTGGCCCTGGCCAAGCGCGCGGACGACGCCCGGCACGATGGATCGTCGGCTTCTCGACGTTGAAGCGCGCCGCGCCTATGCTGTCAGACAGCACGATTACCAGAGGAGTCACAATGAAAATCTGCCTTGCGCCAACCCTGCTGTTGCTGGTTTCCGCCGGAGCCAATGCCGACATCACCGTACCCATGTCGCTGGTCGACGCCAAGGGCGTCGGCGCCGGCGCCGGTCATGTGACGATCTCGCAATCGAAGTACGGGCTGGTCTTTTCGCCCTCGCTAACGGGCCTGCAGCCTGGCGTGCACGGCTTCCACTTGCACGAGAACCCGAGTTGCGCCGCGGCGGAAAAGGACGGAAAGCTCACCCCGGCCGCGGCGGCGGGCGGTCATTTCGATCCGAAGAAATCAGCACGCCACGATAGTCCCTGGGGCGACGGCCACCTTGGCGACCTGCCGACGATCTACGTCGATGCGCAAGGCAACGCGACGCAGCCGGTGCTCGCGCCGCGTCTGAAGATGACCGATCTTGCCGGTCGCTCGCTGATCGTTCACGCCGGCGGCGACAACCATGCCGACCACCCGGCGCCGCTGGGCGGTGGTGGCGCGCGCATGGCCTGTGGCGTGGTGAAGGCCGAGTAGATACATGCGAGGCCGCACGTTTCATTGCGCGGCCTCTTCCTGGTTCCAAGTGTGCGGTAGCCGATTGAAACTTCAGCGGCGATTGCTGGGGTCACTGCGCTGGTGCGCGCCAGTCCCGGATCCCACGTGATAGCCGGCGTCGAGATCGTCGCTCTTCTGGCGGCCGGAAGCCTGGGTGCCCTTGCGGGAATCGTCGCGGTCGCTGTTCATGCCGACACGGTCCTTGTTGCGGGCCTTGCTGCGATCACTGCCCAATTTGTCGTCGCGACCCTGTCCGGTCAGGTTCTGCGAGCCTTGATTGCGACCCTCCGATTGCCGCCCGGATTGGCTCTTGTTCTGTCGATCGTCTTTCTTGTGGGTAGGCATTTCAATCCTCCTGGATACTTGCTTTTTCAATGATTGCGGCTCCATCCCGCACCGCCAAGCTACCCCAGGGCAACATGAGAAAAACGTAAAATTCAGGTCCGCCGGCACCCACGTTCCGCTCGCATTGAAGATCATGAACGGGCTTGGGCGAACGGCCGGAATTCGCCGGCCGGTTTTCGCATTCCGTGCGACGGGAAACGCTACGCTATCGGCATGAACGATGCCCGCAAACCCACCGCGCCGATCAAGGGGCGCGGCTCCTCTTCACGGCCCGCCGGCCGCTTCGAGAAGACCACCACCGCCGGCGAGGACGACGGCTGGGGCTCGGTCTATGACACCGAAGACGAGCCACCGCGCCTGGACACGACCGTGCAGGAAGAACGCGCGCGCAGCATCATCAGCCGCAACGATTCGCCGGATGTCGGCTTCAGCGCCTCGATCAATCCGTATCGTGGTTGCGAACACGGCTGCGTTTATTGCTTCGCGCGCCCCAGCCATGCGTATCTCGGCTTGTCCCCGGGGTTGGACTTCGAGTCCAGGCTGTTTGCCAAGACCAATGCTGCCGAGCGGCTGCGCGTGGAATTGGCCAAACCTGGCTACGTGCCCACGCCGATTGCCCTTGGCATCAATACCGATGGCTACCAGCCCATCGAGCGTCGCTACAACATCACGCGCGAGACGCTTGAAGTATTGGCAGCATGCCGGCATCCGGTAAGCATCGTCACCAAGAGCGCGCTGGTGACGCGCGACCTGGACCTGCTGTCGGCGATGGCGAAACAGAACCTGGTCAGCGTGTATCTGTCGGTGACCACGCTCGACAACCGTTTGTCGGCGAAGCTGGAACCGCGCGCCGCCGCGCCACACACCAGGCTGAAGACAGTGCAGACACTGCACGAAGCGGGTGTGCCCGTCGGCGTCCTGGTGGCGCCGGTGATTCCGATGATCACCGACAGCGAGCTGGAACATATCCTGGAAGCGGCGCGCGACGCGGGTGCGGCGTCGGCCGGCTATGTGTTGCTGCGGCTGCCGCACGAGCTCAAGCAAGTCTGGCGGGAATGGCTGGAGCTGCATTACCCGGAGCGCGCCGCGCACGTGATGAGCCTGCTACAGCAGATGCATGGCGGCAAGGATTACGACAGCGAGTTTGGAACGCGAATGCGCGGCCGCGGCCCGTTTGCGGACTTGCTCGGACAACGTTTCCGGAAGGCGCACAAGCGATTGGGCTTCGGCCGGCTTGCGGCGCTGGACTGCAACCGGTTCGTACCGCCGCGCGTGCCGACGGCGCAGGGCGAATTGTTCTAGGCGCAGCTGCTGCGCCCGCGGTCAGGGCGGCCGGGGCGCCGGTGTGGCGGCGGGCGTAGTGGTAGCAGGCGTCGTTGTTGCGCGTGGCGTCGTGGTGGTTGCAGGCGTCGTGGTCGTCGCGGGTGTCGTGGTCGTCGCGGGCGTCGTCGCTCCCGGCCCCGCAGCAGGCGCAGCCGGCCTGGGCGCCGTCGCGGGCGCCGCCGGCGCCGCACTTGGCGCCGGTGCCCGGGTGCCGGCATTCAATGCGTCGTTGACGCTGGCGCGGCGATCGCGTTCGGCCTGCAACTGCGCGGCGGTGCGCGTGGCTTGCGCCGCCGCCGGATCCGGGACGGCCGCCGGATTGATCGACGTGTTGCGAATCCGGTCGGCCTGCGCCTGCGCCGCCATCTGGTTCAAGGGCAGGTAGTCGCTGCGGAAATTCAATTCGACCGACGAATTGAGTTCCAGGTCGGTGTTGAGTTCTTCCGTGTTCTGCGAACGCTGCGTCGACACGTAGCCAATGTTGTTCTCGACCTCGGCACTGGCGCCCCAGGGGCCGACGCCGAAACTGCCGGCCGCCTTGATCCGGTTCTGCATGCTGAACTGGCTGCCGCGATCTTCGTTGGCGGCACTGCGGGTATCGACGTGGAAGCGCATGGACGCGTTGATGCGGCCGCTGTCGATCACGATCCGGTGCATGCCCAGCATCACCATCGTGGCCAGCATCTGCTGACGCTGGCGGGCGATGTAGCGGCGCGCCAGCGGCACCAGCTGTTCGGGATTGCTGGCGTCCACGGACTCCGTGGGCTCCATGCCGAGCGTGGCGCGGATAACTTCCCCGTTCGGCATCGACGCACCGGGCTTCAGGCGCAGACGGATGTTGGCAATTTCTTCCGGATCGGGTTCCTCGCCTGGCTCGAGTTCCGGCAAGTCGTATTCGATCGACTCCGGAAAATGATCCGCCACCCACTGGCGCATCTGCGACAGGCTGAACTGACTCTGCTCGAAGCCCGCCGCCGACGCCGAGACGCTGTTGAGCAGTTGCACGTACATCTGCATCTGCTGCTGGCTGGAATCGAGCATGGCGCGAAACACGCCGTTGACCAGGTCGGTGACGAAGCGTGGAAACGACACGGCGTTGAGCACGTTGCGCGTGGTGTCCGCCACGCGATCGGCGGCGGCCGCGAAACCGGGCTGCTCCTGGGCGCGCGCCATCGGCGCCGGCGGCGTTGGCTTGCGGGCATCGATCTCGCTCTGGGCATGGCCTTCTTCGGCAATCAGCTCGGCGGCAAGCGTGGACACCTTGACCATCGATTGCGCCAGCGATAGTCGTTCCTGCGGACCGAGCGACCGATAGTTCGGTGCGCTCTCCAGCACGTCGCGCACGGCACTGCGGATCCACGACGGCGGCGGCCCGGGCGCAGCTTCGATCGGCCGGGCCACCGCGTTCATGTCATGCCGCAACCGCTAGTGCCGATACTGGAGTGGATGCCGGCAAACCGGGCTGTGTCACCGGACGGCCGCTGAGCCAGCGCTGCGCCGCGCTGATCACTTCGACATCGGCCGCATTGCGCGCGTCCAACTGCGGCGCCGCCTCGGTGTAGTGCGCGGCCAGCCACGACAACACGGTCTGGCCGGCGCGCCCGCGATCGACGTGTTGTTGCACCGAAGTTGCGGTCCGGCCAGATTCCGCGCCGCCGACGGCGACCAATTGCCAAAGCGAACGCACGCCGAAGGCGGTCTGCAACAGGCGGTCGCGCAGAAATCCGAGGCCGGCGTTGATGCTGTCGACGATATCGCGCGCCGCCATCGTCGCCATCCCATCCACGCGCTGAACCAGGAATTCGCCGAGGCTTTGCGCGGCGATCGACAATGCCACTTGTTCGTGCAATTCGGCGCTATCGGCCTGGGCGACGAGCGCCGCGCACAGCGCCGTCATCAGCCGGTCGAAATGCGGTACCTCGATCACTCGCGCAAACAACGCACTGCGCTCCTGCTCGCCCAGGCGCTCGCGGCGGCCGCGCCAGAACTTGTGCAGCAATTGCGTGGTTGGCCCGAGCGGCTGGGTGATCGCACCGCTCGCGAACAAGCCCGCGATCAGCTCCGCGCTCGACAACACGCCGGCGGCTTCCAGTTCGCTGGCGAAGTACAGCGGCGCGGCGGCATGCAGCTGGGCGCGATCTTCGGGACGCGGCGCGCCGGGCGGCAGGTCGATATCGCCGAGCTCGGCCAGGGCCAGCGACAGCGCGGCCTGGTGCCGGTCCAGCGCCGCCAGCGCGCTGGCGATCGCCTGCAGCAGCGGCGTATGCGCGTGCCGCGGACTGCGGTCAGTGGCGGTCGGCGACGCGGCGCGCATGTTGGGCGCTCGCTCAGGCGGCGCCCGCGGCGCCACGCGCCTGCGGCTTCAGGTTCGGATCGACCGGCGTGGAGTTGCCCTGGATCGCGGCAATCATGCCCGGCGAGGCGAGTTTCTCCATCGGGAAGTAATCGGATTTGAAGTTCACGCGCACCTCGCCGGTGAGCTTGGCCTTCATCTCCTGCTTGGATTCGGAATCCTCGCTCACCGACGAAGACACCGTGGTCATATGCGTCTGCACGTTGGTATTGGCGCTGGCCGCGCCGCCCCAGCCAAAATGCGCGCCGGCCACCGTGGTGTTCTTGTTGTAGCTGGTATCGCGGTCGTACAGCGAGGCGCCGGCCGAACGTTGCGCCGTGTCGGAGGCGCGGAAATCGAACACCACCTTGGCGTTGATCGCGCCGTCGGTGACCACGATGCGATTGATGCCCAGGATCACCATCGACGACAGCAGTTGCTGCCGGCTGCGCGCCATCTGCATGCGCGCGGCCTGTACCAACCGCGCTTCCTGGTCCGGGTCGGAAATGTCGGTGATCGGCTGCGCGATCTGCATCTCCTGGTTCATGCGCGACAATGCCGCGTCGATATTGTCTTCGTTGGTCACTGCCAGGCGCGGGCCGCCCTCGTCGCTGACATCGACGCCGAGGTCGCCGGGGAATTTATCGACCAGCCAGTCGCGCGCATTGTTGAGGCTGATATTGTCCTGGGCGAACTGGTCCACGGTCTGCGCCACCGACTTCAATAGTTCGCCGTACGCATTCATCTGCTGGATCGATGCATTGACGATGGCCTGGAACACGTTCTGGATCAGGCCGCCGACGAAGTTCGGAAAGTCGACCGAGCCGATGTACTTCTTGAAGTTGTCGGCGCCCTGCTCCACCGAACCGGCCTTGAAATCGCTGCCGGCGAAGGCGCCGATTTTTTCCGACGCCTTGCCTTTGGCCTGGTCCACCGCCCCGGCCAAAGCGCGCGCCGGCGCCACCGGTTCGGCCGGTGCGTCTTTCCGCAGCACGCCACGGCCAGGCGTGAGTTCGGTTTTCGCCAGGCCATCGGGATTGCTCATGTACGAGGCCACGCGAACCATGTTGCGGGCGATCTCGAGCTGTTGTTCCGGCGGCAAGGCGCGGAAGCCCGGCGAGGACTGCAGCATCTGGCGAACCTGCGGACGCACCGCCTGCAGGGTGTCGTCGTCCAGCCAGGCCGGTTCGGTATCGGGCGAATAGCGGGCTACGGTGGCGGACATGACAGGCTCCGGCTGGATCGATCAAGGCGTCGGTGCGGGCGTCGCGGCGGGCGTGCCGCCGGACGCGGGAGCCGGCGGCCGGCCGGCCATCGTCTTGACCATGCCCGGCTGCGCATTCATCTGGATGGCGGCGATCGACTCCGGGTTGGCCATCTTCTCCAACGGCAGGTAGTCGCTCTTGAAGTTGACCTCCATGGTGCCGGCCAGACTGGCCTTGGTGGTCAGGCTGGCGTCGACCGACGTCTGCGAGGCGGACGCCATCTTCAGCACCGGCTGCGCCGTGGTCTTGTAGGTGCCTTTGGAGTAGTAGCTGGCATCGCGATTGCTGGACTGCGAGCCGCTTTCCGGATTGTACGAACTGCTCCGCTCTGCGCCCTGGGTGTTGCTCTCATAGTCGCCTTCCGACGTCGTGGCGTACTGGTCGCCGTAGTCGAACTTCTGCGCGCTCTTGCGGAACTGCATGTTGTCGCGCGCCTGGAAGTCGTACATCACCTTGGCTGAAATCTTGCCGTCGGTGACGACGATGCGATTGATGCCGAGCATCACCATGGTTGCCAGCAATTGCTGGCGGCCGGTCGCCAATTGGGTGCGCGCGGCGGGCACGAGCAAGGCTTCGACCAATTCGTCGTCGAGCCGTTCGATCGGCTTGTCCAGCGGCAGGGAACTGTTGATACGAGAAACAGCGGCGCGCTCGTCGATACCTTCGCGCACCGTGACGCGCGGACCTCTCGGCGCTTCATCGCCAAAGCTGCCGAAGTCGCCGCTGTCCACCGTCAGCTGGAACATGTCGGGGAACTGTTCGATCAAGTGGTCGCGGCCCTGGTTCTGGGTCGTGTTGTCGTCGCGAAACTGGTTCAGGCTCTTCGATACGTCGGCCACGAGCTTGGCGTAAGCCTCCATCTGCTCGATCGAGCTCTGCACGATCGAATGGAACACGCCGTTGATCAGGCCGGCGCAGAATTCGGGGAAGTTCACCGCGTCCAGCAGCGCCCCGGCGACGGCGGCGCCTTCACGCGCGCTCTGCGCGGTGAACTTGCCTTCCTCATCGGTATTGTCGCCGCGCGCGGCGAACTTGCGTACGCCTTCGCCGGCCAGCGCCTTGACCTGCGGACTGTGCTGGCTTGGCTTGAGCTTTTCGCCGGGCTCGGCCAGGAAGCTGCCGATCTGGACCAATCCCTGCGCCAGCGATTGTCGTGATTCCGGCGACAGCTTCTTGAACGAATCGGACTCTTCCAGCAGCGTGCGCACCGCGATGCGTGCCGCGTCGGTGGTTTCCTTGCTCGCCATCGGCGCAGGCGCGCGGGCTGCGTGGCTGGTTCGGGGAAAGATGGCGGACATGAGCTGCGCTCCGTAGGGATGGAAGGTCAATCTGACGATGCAACGGGGGGACGCCGACTACTGCAGCGAGCGCGCCTCCTCGATCGCTTCGCGCATCTCGAATTCGATCGGCCGCACATACAGGCTGATGCGCGCCGCCGAATTCGGAGTGACGCGAATGCTGAGCACCGAGAAGTGGCCCTGCTCGTGCGCGTCCTCCATGCCGAAGGCCTCCAGCCAGCGCGACAGCGCAGCCAGTTGCCGCGGCCGTTCGGCCAGGCCCAGCTTGAGCAAATCCAGGAAACGCGCCGGCAGATCGGGAATCGCCGCCAACAGGATCTCCAGCTTGAGCTCCGGTCCCTCCGGCGTTTCGCGCACGCCGATCAACACCCCGCCCGCGGGGAGTTCGAAACGGCCGCCGAGCGCCACGCCGACGATCCGCATCAGGCTCGGCAGTTGATGGCCGATGCCCAGCCGGTTCATCAGCGGGCCGAGCGCCGACACCATCAGGGCGCCACGATGCAGGAAGGTGACGCGCTGGCTGCCGGTGTCGCGCTTGCAGCCGATCGAGGTGAAGATCGGCATCAGGCTCGGCATCTCCGTCATCACCTGCCGCGTGAGCCGGGCCAGGTTGGGCGACAGCGCGTCGATCTGCGTGGGCAAAAGCTCGTAGTAGATCTTCGCCGCGTACAGACCGTCTTCGTCGAAGGCGCTACCGAACCAGGCGCCATAGTTCATCCAGCTCAACCCACCGAAGCCGCGCCATTCCTCGCTGCGCGAATCGAACCAGCGCAGAGCATCGCGGCCGAAAATCGGCGACACCAGGCGACGGATCTCGCGCGTGGCTTCGTCGCGGCGCGATACCGGCGACGCATCCGGCCCGAGCGGCTGAATGGTGAAACGCAGGATGTTCGGCTCCGATTCCGAAAACGAGGGTTCGTACGGCACGGCGCCGGGGGCAAGCGCGTTGCGTGCGTAGGACGTGTCGTCGTCGGGCAGATAGAACGTGCGCTGCATCAGGTCGTCGACGTAAGGCCAGGGGTCGCGCGTGCCCAGCGCCTGCGACGCCTGGCTCAGGGACTGCCGGACCAGGTTCGCAACCGGTTTGGCGTTGGTATCGGAAGCCATGACTGTTCTCCTCAAGGCCGGTCGCTTACATTCCCGGCAGGCTGATGCCGGCCTGGTCGAGCACTTCGCGCGCCATCAGCGGCATTTCCATCGGCTTGCTGGTGATCACCGGCGATTCGCTCGACTGCGAGTACTGCTCGATGCTGGCGTCCTGGACGCCGCCGACGGCCAGCCATTGTTCGCAGGCCTGCACCAGGTCCCAGTCGGTCGGGTCGATGGTCGGCTTGGCGCTGCCGCGCAATTGCGGATTGGTCAGCGCGTTGATGGCGATCACGTCGCCATAGCTGCTGCCCAGGCGCTCGCGACGGTTGGCCAGCCAGCGCACGATCACCGCGAACGAGCGCGCCTGGGTACGGTAGCGATGGGTGTTGCGCGGGCCGCCCAGGTAGTTGGCGTTGACCTGGTCGATGACCTGCCACATATCGCGCGCGCCGAAGCAGCCGCGGATCTCGGGATCGCTCAGCAGGTCGCGGAACTCGCTGATCATGGTCTGCAGCTCGGTCGCCGCGAAGTACGCGATGCCGTAGCAGTGCAGCGACAGATTGGCGGCAAGGTCGCGACCGGCCTTGCGCACCTGCTCCTGCGACACCGCCACCGGAATATTGCTGCGTAGCATGCGATCGACGCTGAGCTGGCGGCCGAAGGCCGACACCGCCGAGACGAAGCGCAGCCACAGCTCCTTGAACTCGCGGTTGGGCTGGGTGCCGCTGACTTCGCCGCCCGGGGTGCCGAGCACGCGCATGTACAGATCGCGGCGCTCGCCTTCGGTCATCCGCTCGCCGGCCTTCTTGTAATAGTTGAACAGGTAGTCGCCGGCCTTGCCGCGGCCGAGCGGCAGCAGCCCCTGGCGGAACAGTTCAACGATGCGCTCGACCACCTGCGGCATGTACATGTCTTCGCAGCTGCTGGCGAAACCGATCGCCTGCGCGCCGTCCAGGTTTTCCTTGATGATGTCGACGTCGGTCGACTCTTCCAGGTCCGGCAGCATGATTTCCATGGCCGACGGCGGCGCGCCCTCGACGACACCGGTCTGCATGTCGTAGCCGTTTTCGATGCGGCTGGTCAGCCAGGGATCGTTGGCGGTGGTGCCGTTGCGCGCCAGCCGCCGGACCATGTTGGCGATATTGCGCGCGCTGAGCACGCAGACGGTTTCGTCCGGGCTGGGCAGGAACGGCAGGTCGGCGTTGGCCTGCAGGCCGCGGCGCTCTTCCGGATTGTCGTTCGGGCGATCGCAACCGATGATGTCCGGGTCGATCAGGCCGGCGTCGATCTGCGACTGCAGCGTGACCTTGTAGCGTCCGCTGAGTTCCTTGAACGCGGCGTCGAACAGCGCGCGGTTTTCGCGGTACTCGCCCTGGGCGGTGCTGATCCGTTGCACGAAGCCGCGCCGGTCGGCGTCGGTGTAGCCGTCGATTTCCAACAGCCCGCAGATGGCGACGATTTCGCGCTCGTTGACCTGCAGCTCGCGGTTGAAATTGTTGAGCATGCGCTGCGAGCCGAGCAGCCCGTACTCGTGCACGTAGTCGTTGGCAGCCTGCAACTCCTCCCAGCTCTTCTGCTGGTGGGTTGCCGCGACCTGACGGTAGAAGGGATCGATCGCCACGTCGCTACGCAACTGGACCCGAATGCCTTCGAGGTCCTTCAGCTGGGCGCTGCTCAGACCGCCACTGGTATCGGCGGTCGCGGCGATGGTTTCGAGAACTTGTCGGCGGGCGCGCAGCTCCTGGCGCTTCTTCAGCTCGCGCTCGCCCAGATCAACCAGAAGGATTCGGTTCATGACTATCTCTCTCGCAGTGTTGGTGGTGGTGAAGGCAGCGTCGGTTGAAGCGGGTTTCTGCAGGCGGGACGGTGCTGCCACGGCGACCGTCCTCTTGCGGGTCTTGCTGACTTTCTTCTTGGTCGCCATTGCGGTCTCCTCGGCAGCGGTGTCTAGCGAGCCGCGACGGCGATTTCCGTCGCGGGGTCTTGCGTGAACTCGGATTCGGCTGGCTCGCCCTGTTCGCGTTGCAGCTGTTCGTCGATGCGCGCGTCCAGGGCCTGCAGCGCGGCCATGGCGTCGAGCACGCCGCCGCCGCAGCCCGTGACGCCGGCGCTTGCGAACGGTCGTGCGCTTTCGACCAGGATCTGGCGCGCATCGGCGCTGTCCAGCGGCCAGGCGCGCCGTTGCGCGCGCGAGGCGAGCAAGGCGCAGACGGCAGCGGCGAAGGGCGCGGCAAAACTGGTGCCGGTCGCCTGCTGATAGCCGTGCAAGCCGCAGGTCAGGATGTCGCGCCCTGGTGCGCACAGCGCAACGTGTTCGCCACGCGTGCTGAAGCTGGTCGGACGCAATTGGTGGTCGACCGCGCCAATGGCGATCACGCCGTCGTGCGCGGCCGGGTAATAGCGCTCGGTCAGACCGGAGTTGCCGCTGGCCGCAACCAAAATCACGCCGCGGGCGAGCGCGTAACGGACGATCTCCTCGTGCGGCCGCGGGGCGTCGGCGATGAGCGCGGACTCGGGCGTGCCAAAGCTCATGTTGATGACTTTCACGCCCAGGTCGATCAGGCGCTTCATGCCGGCGTCGATGTTGTCCAGCGCGCCGACGCCGATGCGCTTGTCGCCCGGACCCAGCGCCGCGCCGAGCACGCGCACCGGCGTCAATCCGCAGGCCCCGGCGCCACCAGGCGGCATGTCGCGGCCGCGCGCCAGCAGAATGCCGGCGCAACCGCTGCCATGGCCCACTTCGTCCTGCGGACGCTCGCCACGGCGGCGGTAGTCGCCAACCAGGGTCAGGCCGCCCACCGCGGCCGGGTCGAGATCGACGCTGTCGAAGCCGGCGCGCAGGCGCGTCGCGAGTTCTTCGTGTTCGACGGCGACGCCGGTATCGGCCAGGCCGATGACCACGGCCGGATCGCCCGGCTCCAGCGCCAGCGCCTGCGACAAATGAATCGCTTCACGCGCCCACCAGGCCGAACTTGCATGCGCGCCGCCGGTCGCCGGCGCGTCGAATGGCGCGTGACACAGGTGATCGGCGCCGACCCGCTCGACCGTCGGCAATTCGGCCAGCGCCTGCAGCAGCGCCGCCATGCCGTCTGCCTCGCGCACTTCGATGCGCAGCACGCGCGCGACACCGCTGATCTGTTCGACGTCGTCGAAGCGCCGCGACCCAGGGACGCGACGCGCCGTGCGCGGCGTGCGCGAGCTGTGCAATCGCGCCACGCGGAAGGCGCCGCCGTGGTGACGCAGCAGGCGATCGATCACGCCGCGATCGACGTACTCGGCGATCGGCGTGCCGTATTGCGTGCAGGCGCGCAGGCCAGGCACGTGTTCCGGCATCTCGCCCAGCTTCAGGGTCACCAGCAGGCGGCCGGGCACTTCGAGCGGGTGCGAGCGCGGCTGGACGTTCATGGCGCGCTCCAGCGGCCGAGGCGGCCTTCGCTGAGCTGCACGTGGGCAATCTCGCCATCGCCGAAATCGACTTCCGCCTCGCAACCCATCTGGGTCGCCAGCGGCGCCAGCACGAATTGTCCGTCCTGCGCGGCGATGACCGGCACCGCCTCGCCGGCGGCGCGCACCAGCGGCAGACGACCGGCACGCAGGCCGGGGGCGCTCATGTGCACGCGTGAAGCCGCGCTGCCGCCATTGTGCGAAACCTGTTCGATGCGCGTGACGCGCGGCGCGGCCGCCTGCATCAGCGCCTGCTGCAATCGATTGACCGGCATGCGCGACAAGCGTGCGATGACGTCGGCGCCGGCGGTCTTCTTCAGCTCGTTAAGCTGGGTGATCGTGCGCACGCCGATGCGTTCGAGCTGGCGTTGCTCGGTGTCGGAGATGCGGTCGCCGAGCGCCTCCTTCAGACTGAACTGCGGTTCCTCGGTGGTGAAATCGACCGCGTTCTCATCGACCATCGACTTGGTGATGGTGGTCAGCGAGAGCTTGATCGTGCTGGCGTCGCTTTCGCCGGGACCGGCGGGGCGCAGGTAGATGTCGTCGTCGATCACCTGCACGAAGGCGCGCAAATCGATCGACACGTCCTTGACCGCGAAGGTCAGCGGCAGCTTGCCGACGCGCGCCTTGATCGCCATCGAGGCCTGCGCCTTGTCCAGTTGCTCGGTCAGCGCCTGGATCAGCAGGTCGAAGGGTACGCCGGCGTCCTGCAGCAGCGAGGGCATCTGCGCGCTCATGGCTGGCCTCCCGGCGTCTCGTCGGCGCCCCAGGACACGGACAGCTTCGAGGGATTGGTGAGCCAGGCGTTTACTTCGCGGCTGCGCGACAGATCCGCCAGCAGCACGCAGCCGCCATTGCGAAATACCGGGCGCAGTTCCAGCGGCAGGGTCATCTCGACCCGGCTCAGGGCCACGCCGCCGCGCTGTTCGATCGCCAGCAGGCCGTCATGCAGTTCATCGAGCACTTGCGAGAGTTCGCGCAACATCACGCACCTCCCGTGGCGGGCGGCGCAGCGGCCGGTGCCGGAGCGGGCGCTGCGGCCGGCGCGGCGCGCAGGGCCGGCGAGTTACGCTGCACCAGCGCGACCTTGGCCGCATCGGCCATACGCTCCAGCGGCAGCGTCTCGCTGACGAAGTTGATCTTCACCTCGCCGAACAGGTCGGCGCGCACGGTCGATTCGTTCTGCGCGTTCACCGCCACGGTCGAAACCATGGTCGTGCTCTGCCCGGCGTAGGTCTGGCTGCCGCGTTCGCCCCAGTTTCCCACCGACTTGGGATCGCTGCTGGTGGCGTACTGCACGCCGGCGGTATCGCGCGCCGCCGCACGGAACATCACCTTGGCGCTGATGCTGCCGTCGCGCACGGCGACGCGGTTCATGCCCAGCATGACCATGGTCGCCAGCAGTTGCTGGCGTTCGGCGCCGATGTGCGTGCGTACCTGCGGCAGGACCCGTTGTTCGATCAACTCGGTGGTCAGCTCCTCGCCTTCCACGCCGAAATCCCTTAGCCAGGCCGGCATCAGCCCTTCCGTCTGCGGCGCCAGTTTTGGTTCGGTGCGCTCGCCGTCGGGCAACAGCAGTTTGACGTCGCCGGGATAGCGCGTGGCCAGCCAGTCGCGCGCCTGGTTGGCGCTGACGTTTTCTTCGGTGAACTGGTCGACCGTCTTGGCCACCGCCGACACCAGGCTGGAATAGCTTTCCATCTGCCGGATCGACGCATCGACGATCGCATCGAAGGTGCCGTGCACCAGTTGCGCAACAAAGCCGGGGAAATCGATCTCGTTGACCATCGCGCCAGTGCGGCGGGCGATCGTCTCGGTCGCTTGCGGTTTTACCGACGGCGCCGGCGCGGCGCCGTTACCGGTCGTGGCGGGCGTGCCCGCCTCCGTTTCCGCCAGGCTCCGGGCGTGCCCGTTGCCTGGCGGAAAGATCATGCCGCTGGTGCGCTGGTGGTCGGACATGAGGGTGGCCCGGACTCAGGTTTGTTCCCAATGGCCGTCGTCGGTGTAGCCACCGTCGCCGAACAGGTGGATATCGCGGATCGCGATCTTGTCGCCCTTGACCATGTGCGTGAAGCGGTATTCGAAGCGGATGCGCAACGCGGCGAAGGTCGGGTTGCTGCGCGGGTAGACGATGTTGTCGTCCATGATCTTGGCCTTGACCGACAGGCCCCAGCCGACCGCGTCGTTGGTCGCGATATTGCTGATCATCACGTTGCCGACCGACTTGCCGTTGTATTGCCAGTTGATCTCGAACCCGGCGCTGATCTCGTCGGTGATCAGGAAGCCGACTTCCACTTTCGGCCAATCGTTGAGCCGCAGGGCGCGGCCGTCCTGCGCCGCCGGCAGCGGGATTGGCGCGCTGTCGTTGGGATGTTTGAAGCCGCGCAGCTGGTCCAGCTCCCAGGTGATGTCGCCGTCGTTGTTGACCAGGCGTTCCATTACTGCGCCGACCACCACCGAGGCAATGGCCACGGTGGCGCCGCCATCGAGCGCGCGCACGCTTAGCGAGCGGACCACCGGCTCCGGCGGTGGCGGCAGTCGGAACGCATCGGGGTCGTCCGGCGTCGCGTCCTGCGCTGCTGAAGACGCATTGCGTCCGCGTGCCATGCGCGCACCGCTATAGCCCAGCGATTGCGAGGTCGCAACCGGCACCGGCAGGTGCAGCACGCGCCAGTTGCCGTAGTCGGCTTCGGCCATGTTGCCGAAATCGGCGGCGAAATCCTGGAACGGCAGCCAATCCTGGTAGCCGCGGTTGGCGGGATGGAAGGCGACCGGATCGGTATCGAAGCTGACCCGTGTATCCCACGGATTGAGTACCTTGACCTGCACGGACGCCGGGTTGTCGAGATCGCCGCGGATGCCCGCAAGTACAACCGCATGCGGCGCGCCGACGATCACTACCCACAGGGCGCCGTAATCACGCAGCCAATCGGCCCATTGCCGCGGCGTGTGATACAGGCTGGTGTTGGACGGTTGCTTGATCATGGTGAAGCCGTAGCGCTCGCGCGCGGCCTTAAGCAGGTCCCAGCTGTAGGAACTGGCCAGCGAGCCACCGACTTCGTTGGCCAGCGTCTCCGGCGAGAACGAAGCGTGGCGTCGCCATGACAGTAACATCGCCATCGACGCGGCCCAGCAGGCGTTCTTGTCGGGTTGCGGAATCAGGGTGACGTCGCCGAGATCGATGTCGTCGGCGCCCAGGCTGCGCGCGCCCAGCGACAGCGCGATGCCGAGGAATTCGTCGCGCGCCTTCAGGTGGCCGACATAGCCCAGGCTGCCGCGGGTGAGCTGCACCACGTCCTGCGGCGTGTTGTCGCCGGCGCGCTGCGCGACCAGCGGAATGCCGGCGGCTTCGAACGCGGCGAACACCAGCTCGGAACAGAAGAACGAGCTGGCACTGGTGTCGTCGACGCCGGCGATATCGCGAACCACATCGAGGATGCGGCTGGCGAGCGGATGCACGATGCGGTAACCGACCCGGGCAATGCCGGCATAGTTATACGGCCGGCCCACCTGCGCGCGCGCAAAGTCGACCAAGGCCTGCGCCTTCGCGGCATCGACGCGCGGGTCGCGGTAGGCGACGGCCAGGATTGCGTCGCCGATCGCCGTGCCCAGCGCGACCTCGCGCACGCCATCGCCGACTGCTTCGACGATATTGCCACCGCCGACGTAGATCATCGCGTGGCTGACCGCCGACAGCGTGCCGGCGCGAATCGCGAACGACACCGGATGACGCGCCGTGGAGACGATGATGTCGCCCGGCGACAATGCCTCCAGGCCGATCGACTGGCCGCCGATGCCGGGATCCAACGGAATTTCCAGGGCCCGCGCGCGCCCGGCCTGGGGCGCAATGCTGCGTCCACGCGATGGCACGCCCAGCGCCAGCGCGCTGCTGCGTCCTTCGATCCAGTCGATCTTGGCATTGGTCAGGCGGCAGCCGCGGTTGAGGTCTTCGGTTGCGCTGCCGGTGTGCACGCCGACGATGTACGCCTTCTGCGTGCCGTCCTTGTCGCTGATGTAGTAAACCGGCGAGCCGCTGGCGCGCTTGAGCGACAGGATCGGGTAGTCGAACGTGCTGTCGCCGGGACCGAGCGCGGCGATGTAGCCGGCATGCAGGTGTTGCTTGAAGCCATCGATGGCCGCGGTCAACTCCGGCACCTTGGTGGAACGCGACGAATAGCCGCACACCACCACGCCTTCCGGCCGCGACTGATTCAATTCCTCGAGCGCATCGAACCAGCGGTTGCCGGGTGCGGCAATCGGCACGTTGTCGATCACGGCAAGATCGAACGCGGGATTGCTGCCGCCGTAACTGGCGGGAATGCGCCAGGAGCCCGAGGTCACGGTGCAACGACCGAACGGCTCGGTGCCGCCGCCCTGGCCGTTCTTGCCGGGAATGATGTCGACGCTGGCCTGGTCGTACAGGTTGTGCCCGCAGGTCAGGATGCGGTTGGGTCCGATGTAGAAGCCGGTGCCGCGAGCAACGCCGCCGCTGCTGTCTTTCATCTCCAGCAGACAGATCGCCGAATGCGGAAAAATCGTGGTGTTCGGCACGCCGGCAAACCACTCTTCGCGCGCCAGGCTGAAGGCATCGGCTTGGCAGGTAAGGGCGGAAGCGGGATCGGCTGGGTCGTAGAACGGTGTGATGATTTCCAACCCGCGCGAGAAAGCCGCCAGACCCTGCGCCGTCGGCGCGGCGATCGCGGCCGCGGCGATGCGCACGCAGTCCATGTAGTGATCCCAATTCCAGATCGAACTCGGGCACTCATGGTTGTCGCGCGGCGAGATCTCCTGGTGGCCGACGATGTGTTCGCGGTCGATCGGCAGGTTGTACTGCGCGCACAACCAGGCCACCAACCGTGCCGAGCCTTCGTACTGCGGCTCGGTCGGGTTCAGCCCGGTCTTCTTGTTGGCGTTGTGTTCGATGCCGATGCTGCGCCGGTTGGCGCTGCTGGCGTGATGGGCGTAATCGCGATTGCGCACCATCTGCACGACCTCGCCATCGCGGCCGACGATGTAATGGGAACTGACCCGGATCGGTTCGTCGCGCGAATTGCGCTGGTCGGGATTCTGGAACCAGCCGATGGTGCCGCTGATGCGGCTGCCGCCGGCGGTAATGTGGATGACCACGCGATCGATCGTGCGCTCGTTGCGGGCCACGGTGAAGTTGCGCGCGTTGGCGGGCACGAATCGGCTGGCGCCCGGGTAGTCCGGCAACGGGGCTTCCAGGGCGCGCACGCGCATCGCCTGCGCGACGGCGGTCTGCTCGTCATTGTCCGGCAGGGCCTCGGTGATGCCGAACGCATCCGGGTCCTCCTCGGCCGGCATGGCCGAGCCACTGTCTGCCAAGCTGTGGGCAAGCGCGAAGGCGACGCCGAAATTGCCAGCCTGCTGCGCGATCCACTGGCGCTTGGCCGGCGTGATCCGGCAGCCGAGGTTGGTGGTTTCCGTATGCGCGGCCACGTGCACGCCGACCATATGCGCACGCGGTGTCGCGCCCTCTTCGATCCAGTACACCGGCGACCCGCTGGTGCCGCCCAGGGTCTGCAGGTCGTAGTCGAAAGTTTCGTCGGTCGGCAGGCTGCGGATGTAACCGCCGTGCAGATGTTGTTTGTTGGGGTCGATGTTGTCGTTGACGAAGTGTTCGATGAGGTCGTCGGCGTACCAGCGCGCCGCATAACCGCAGACCACCACGCCTTCGGGGCGGGACTGGGTGAGCTCCTCGACCAGGTCGAAATAGTTGTCGCCCTGCGCCGCGTTGGCCGCGGGCACGCAGATCAGCGCCATGTCGAAATCGCTGTTGCCCGCGACGTAGGACGGGTGCTTGCGGAAACTGGAAACGCGGAAGCGCCCGAACGGCTCGGTCGCGCTGCTGATGCTGCCGCCGTTCTTGCCCGGCACGATGATCAATTCGCTCTGGCCGTCGACCACGTGCGCGGCGGTCAGCAACAAACGTGGCGCGATGTAGAACGCGCTGCCATGCAATGCCCCTTCGGCGCTGCCGTCGGGACGGCGCACCTGGCAGATGGCCGAATGCGGCGGCACGGTGGTGTCGCCGACGCCGAGGAACCACATCGCACTGGTCAGGAAGAAACCGACCTGCGTGCGCAAGGCGTCGAACCAGCCAGTCGGCTGATAGTACGACGACACCAGCAATGGCTGCGACAAGGGCTGCCGGCGCGACGGCGCGCGTCGCGCTGGTGCGCCATAGCCGCCGCCGTAGGCTTGCGCCGTCACCGGCGGCGCGGCGGGGGTCGTTCCGGTTTCATTGCCGGGCGCAGTCGGCGCAGCGGCCGCGACGTTGCCAGCGGTCGCCGCAGCGTTGCCATTGACAGTGGCCGGGGCGGCGGCATTGGCGCGCTGTTGTTGCTGCCACAGGTCATCGGAGTAGCCATCGCTGTAAGGCACCGGCTCGCTGCCTGGCGCGTTGCCGCTGGCCGCGCCGTTGCCATTGCCGTTGCCGCGCCGAGCCGCCGCGCCATTGCCATTGCCTTTGACGGCCGATCCCGCCAGTGCATCACCGCCCCAGGCCAGAGCATCGCCGTTTCCGTTGCCGGCAGCGCCCGTGCCGTAACCGTTGTTGCGGTCGAGCCGCGCCGTCCGGCGCAATCCGCGTTCGGTCAGGCCGGACAAGCTGACGTACATATTGCCGCGGTCGGGAATGTTGATCGTCGCCGGCCGGCTGCGTTCGCCTTCCTGATAGGTCGCTAGTCCGAAATACAGCTTCTGCTGGCCGACGAAGCGCGCCACCACGTTCGGTGGCACCAGGTACACGGCCTCGCCGCCCGCGCCATTCTGCGGCTTGCGCGGCGCACCCAACAATCGGCTGGAGAAGAAATTGTTGGCCGTGCGCCGTTGCCGATTTTCGGCTTTCAGCAATTCCGGATCGGTCGCCAGGCCGATCTCGAACAACGGGTTGTCGGTGCGGACGGTAAAGCCCAGCACACTGAAGCGATCGTCGATCGATTCGCGGTTGGCTCGGATGACGGCCATGACAGACTCCTAGCGACGCTTGCGTGCGGTGAGGGAAGGCGGGAAGGTGAGTTCGACGGCGACCGGGTCGGCGGCGGCCACGGGCGCATCGTCGAGATCGTCGATGACGGTGGCGATGCGTTCCCAGAAACGTTGCTGGGCATCGATGCCGATGCCCTGCAGATGCGGCTTCATGAATTCGAGCACCGCTTCCAGATTGCGAAAAAAAACCCGCTGGCCGGACTCTACGTGCTCCACGGAGCCGCGCCATTCGGGCGAAACCGAATCGGCCTCGCCGCGTTCGCACCAGATGCGGACGATGAAGACGGCGGTACGATCTTCGAGCAGAGCCATGGCGAGACGACCTTCGGAAAGCCTGTGCTCGACGCTGCGCCCTCGGTCTCACGGCGGCATCACCGTCCGATTACGCCACTGTCACTGGCGGTGTGATGGCGGTGATGGTGGTGTGATGGCGGCGGGTGCGCGAAAGAGAATCGCGGCTAAAGCCGCTCCCACAGTGCTGCCGTGGCCGCAGTCGCGGCCGGCTTGGACTGGTCGGTATTATTCGAAGAAGCGCAGGCTGAGCTGCAGTTGAGTATCGGCTGCCGCCAGGTGTCGCCGGGCAGTATCGATCAGTTGAATAGCGCCGTCGTCCGGCGCGGATAACCCTGGGGGCGGCAACGCGGTCGGCGCCTGCCACGGGTCGATGCCGTGACCGATCGCGCTATCTGCTATCTGCTGGTACAGCGCCAGCGTCTCGCGCATCGGCTGAATCGCCAGCTCGCGACGCAGCAGTTCACGGCAGTGCTCGAACTGGCGCAGGGCCTGGGCGCGCTGGCCGCTGAGCATGAACAACTGCATCAGCTGCCGATGCACATCCTCGCGTAGCGCATCGCTGTCCAGTACGGCCTGCGCGTGGCGGATGCCGTCGGCATAGTCGCGTCGGATGATCGCCAGGTGCATCAGGCGGCCAAGCGCATTGAGGTAATTGCGGCGATGCTTCTCGCGCTCGCGCAACGCCCAGTCATCGGCGATATCCAGCAGGATGTCGGACTTGTACAGGCGCACGCCCTCGCGCAATCCGTCGATGTCGGCATCGCTGAGTTGTTCCGGCGCCTTGGCCAGCCCGGGTGCGACCAGGCGTTCGAATTCGTCGACGTCCAGCCACACGCCGGCCGGTCCGTTCAAGCCGATCGCGCCGCGCCGATCGCAGACGATCAAATCGCCGTGCTTCAGCGGCGGCCGTTCGATCAGGCGCCGCAATCGCCAGAGCGCGGTGTTGAACGAGCCCGCGGTCGACGACGATGCGTGTTCCGGCCACAGACTGCCCAACAATTCCGAGCGGCTGAAATAGCGCCCGCGACCCAGGGCAAGGTAAGCCAGCAGGTTGGCGCTGCGCCCGGCAATCGCCACCGCCTGCCCACCTGCTTCGTCACCGCCGATCGACAACGAGCCAAAGAGCCAAATCCTGAACATCCCTCACCCAACCCACTGCGTCCACGTGCTCTAGTTCTACGCCAGGGGTTGGCAAAGGCGGTCACCCTCGGCAGCCCCGACCCGCTAAGTGAGACTTTCTTCTTGTACGCCGACTCCTTGGCGCTCTGACCATGCGGGAGCAAGGTTAGCGATTCTTTCCAAGTTGTGGTTAGATCCAATTTCGGGAAAGCTGTGCTTTCCAAATCGCGCGGGCTCGCGCGGCAGGTCTCCTGGGAGTCGACTCATGATCTCGATGGCATCACGCGTGCGCCGGGCACGAACTCTGGTTTCCATGTCGCAAGCAGAACTGGCGCGCCGGGTGGGCGTCGAACGCAGCGCGGTAACGCAATGGGAACGACAGCAGGGCACCACGCCAAGCGTGGGTCACCTGGCGCAGATCGCCGTGATCACCGGGGTTCACTTCGAGTGGCTGGCGACTGGCAGAGGCCAGAGCCAGCCGGAGCCGGGCGCCTTCGAAGCCGCCGTCGTGGTGGAAGATTTCGCTCGCGATTCCGTGGAGAGCAGCGCGCTGACCGCGCTGCGCCGTCTGAGTGCGCGCAGGCGCGTGGCGGCGGTGCAAATCCTGGAGCTGCTTTCCGGCTAGCGGGTCGGGCCAATTCAGGGCGCGGGTTAGACTGCGCTTTCCACACTTGATTGCATTGGGCGGCCATGGAACCCGTGACCTTATTGCTTGGCGCTGCCGTGGGTTGGCTATTGGCGCGCGTGGGCATCGCCTCCTTCCGGTCGGGCACGCCCGATGCTGTTACCAGCGCCCCGCCGCCGGCCGATGCGACGCCGGCTGCCACACCCACGCCTCCCGTTGCCGCCGACGCGCGGGCGCGCGTCAGCGAACTGGCAAAAGGGCTGAATGAATTCTGCGAGCAGGCCGACCAGGTCGGCGATCTCGAGCAGGAGCCGCGCTTCCTGGAGCTGAGCGCTTTACTGGCGACCGACGCGTTCACCGCGCAGGACCGCATCAACTGGATGACTTCGCCGACCACAGCGCTGAGCTGTGCCGCGATCGCCGCGATGACCGCAGCCGGTGACGATAGCCGCGCCGATGTCGCGCGCGCGACCGGAAGGCTCGGCTATTTCGCCATGCACTTCGCCTTCAAGTACGTCGCCGAGGCGACCGATCCCGCCGTCTGCGGCGCGGTACTGCTGCGCGCGTCCGGTTGGTGGAGCGAGTATCCAGTGATGCGCGCCGACGTGCTTGCGATGCTCGACCGCCAACGCGAGCTCGGCGTTACCCCCACGCTGCCCGACGCGGACGGCGGCGATTGGGACCTGGAACATCGCAGCGAGTTGCTGCGCCAGTTCGCACATCCCCTGATCGACGGTTTCCTGATCGAGTTGGAGCGCGCCGACCGCGCGCGCCGCGGCCAGCGTGAGGTGGCGCGCGTCGGCCGCCTGCTGGCGCTCGAGGACGAGGCGCCAGTGGCGCAAATCGAGTTCACTCGCGAGCGCATCGACATGCTGGTGGACTCGCTGCAGGGCCGCAGCCGGCCGAGCCTGGTCCTGGTCGGCGCCGACGGCGTCGGCAAGACCACGCTCGCGCGCGCCGCACTGCGCGAAATGATGAAACAAGGCTGGCGCGTGGTCGAAGCCACGCCCTCGCAAATGATGGCCGGGCAGAAATACCTCGGCGAGCTCGAACAGCGCGTGCAGAATTTCGTCGACGGCCTGGGCGGGGAACGCGTCATCTGGTTCGTCACCGACTGTCACCAGCTGCTGGAAAAGGGCACCTGGTCGGGCAGCCAGCACGGTCTGCTGGATCTCCTCTTGCCCTACATCGAACGCGGCGCCTTGCAACTGCTCGGCGAATCCACCGTCGCCGCCTGGACGCGGGTGATTTCGCAGCGGCCGCGGGTGGAGTCCTTGATCACCGGCTTGCGCGTCGAGCCGTTGGGCGATGCCGATGCCCTGGCGCTGGCCCGCGATTGGGGCGCGCAATGGCAAACCCGACTGCAGCGCGAGGTGCTCAGCGACGCGGTAACCATGGAGGCCTGCGAACTGGCCCGCCAGCACTTTCCGGAACGTGCCGAGCCCGGTCGCACCCTGGCGCTGCTCAAGGAAACACTTGCCGCCGCGCAGCGTGCGCAGCCGCCGTCCCTGCCGCTGGATCGCGAGCAACTGCTCGCCGCACTGGCGCGCAGCAGTGGTTTGCCGCTGGAAATCCTGGATATCGGCCGTCCCCTGGATGTCACTGCGGTGCGTGAGTTTTTTTCCAGCCGGGTGATCGGCCAGGACGAGGCGGTCGATTGCCTGGTCGACCGTATCAGCATGCTCAAGGCGGGACTGACCGATCCGCATCGGCCGATCGGCGTGTTCCTGTTCGCCGGCCCGACCGGCACCGGCAAGACGGAAATCGCAAAGACGCTGGCGCGTTACCTGTTCGGCAGCCCCGACCGCATGCTGCGTTTCGACATGAGCGAATACCAGTCGGAAGACTCGTATTGGCGGCTGATCGACGAGGGCGCGCAGGGTTCGGCCTCGCTGGTGACGCGGGTTCGGCAAAATCCGTTCTCGGTGATCCTGCTCGATGAATTCGAGAAAGCGAATCCGCGAATCTGGGACCTGTTCCTGCAGGTCTTCGACGATGGCCGCCTGACCGACCGCAGCGGCAACACCGCCGACTTCCGGCACTGCATCATCGTGCTGACCTCGAACCTGGGCTCGACCATCGCCAGGGGCGCAGGCGCCGGCTTTGTCGCCCAGCGCAGCGCCTTTTCCCGCGACCTGGTCGACCGCGCGATCGACAACACCTTTCGCCGCGAATTCATCAACCGTCTCGACCGCGTGGTTGTGTTCAATCCGCTGACCCGGGCGATGATGCGCGACATCCTGGAGAAGGAATTGCGCAGCGTCCTGGAACGCCGCGGATTCCGCAGTCGCGATTGGGCCGTGGAGTGGGAGCCGTCCGCCGTGGAGTTCCTGCTCGACCGGGGCTTCACTCCCGATCTTGGCGCGCGTCCATTGCGCCGCGCCATCGATCAACATCTGCTGGCGCCGTTGGCGCGCACGATTGTCGAACATCGGGTGCCGAGTGGCGAACAATTCCTGTTCGTGCAGGGCGAGGGAGATGCGCTGCGCGTGCGCTTCGTCGACCCCGATGAGCCGGCGATCGCCCCGGCAGCGGCGACGGCAGCCGCGCCGTCGGACCTGCGCGCGCTGGCGCTCGACCCGCGCGCCGACAATGCGACGCTGGCGATCCTGCAACGCGAGATCCAGGCCTGCGCGCAACAGATCGCTGCCTCCGCCTGGCGCGCGTTGAAAGACGACGCGGCGCGGGCGATGCAGCAGGCGGACTTCTGGCAGCGGCCGGAACGACAGCGCGTGCTCGACCGCCTGGAACGGATGGACCGCATCGAGGCCGGACTGCAGGCCGCGGAATCCCTGCATGCTCGCCTGATTCGCGCGGCCGGACGGGGCGTCGGGGATCTGGTACGACGCCTGGCGCTGCTGGTGGTGACGCTGGATGCCGCGATCGGCGCGATCATGGACGACGAAGCCGAAGACGCGAGTCTGGAGATCAAGCCGGCCGATCCACGCTCCGCGGCCAATCTTGCG
>Ga0209211_10002348_pt1 | contig 32924 bp, 34 predicted proteins | sample RifGroA2_FD_183992 | JGI IMG/M metagenome (GOLD analysis project Ga0209211, IMG submission 183992) | Groundwater microbial communities from Rifle, Colorado, USA - Groundwater A2 (SPAdes) (version 2) | ecosystem: Environmental > Aquatic > Deep subsurface > Groundwater | place: Rifle, Colorado... | reverse complement strand
AAAAGGCTTCTTGGAAAAAGGCAAAAAAATTTTGAGAGGAGATTTGCAATACATACTTGAGAAAACCATAAGGCAGTCATCTTTATCCAAGGTAAAAAATCCATTAAAGGTTTTAGACTTCAAGGTTGAGGCAAGCAGAAGCGAAAAAGCCCTGGGAAAAGCCAAAATTAATTATAACGGCAGGGAATTTGAGGTAAGCTCCTACGGAGTCGGCCCGGTAGACAGCATAATAAATGCCATAAAAAGTGCTTTGCTCCAGAACGGCTTTAAATTTAAATTAACAGATTATAATGTGGAGATTACAGAAGGCGGCACGGATGCCAGCGTAAATGTAAAAATGACTTTAGAGGATGAAAGCAAAAATAAGGTTGTTGCAATGGGCACAAGCCCGGATATAATTGCGGCAAGCATAGAGGCATTCCAGGAAGGGTATAATTTACTGGCTTTTAAGAATCAGAGGAAGGAATAAGCTGCATTAAAATTAGTTCGATTATAGGCACGGACATTAATAACAGTAAATAAATAACCGTGCATATATCGGGCGGACTTTAACATTTATTACGGATATTAAAGTCCGCCGCTATAGCAGCGCATTTAGCGCGGAAAATGGCCACCGCCAAGAATGCTGAATATCCAATACTGCGAGCCAATGAGCGAGCGTAAATTTCCAATAATAAAAATCCAATACAAAGTAAAATGATAAGTAAAATTAAAAAAAAGAAATATTCAAAATAAAAAACAAAACTCTTAAAAACACTGTTATAGAAATACTAAATAAAATCAATCTGGGTGGTTATTTTGGTAGACAAATCCGAAAAAATATGGCTGGATGGAAAATTAATTAACTGGGACGATGCTAAAGTACATGTATTGACGCATGCATTGCATTACGGCTCAGCAATATTTGAAGGCATAAAAGCTTATGAAACCCCAAAAGGCACTGCTATATTTAGATTAAAGGAGCATGTTGACCGGCTTTATGACTCGGCGCATGTTTTATGCATGAAAATACCATTTTCAAAGCAGGAATTCTTTGATGCGATAAAAGAAACGGTAAAAATAAATAATTTAAAGAGCTGCTACATAAGGCCATTGGTTTTTCTTGGAGACGGCCCAATGGGCCTGAATCCAATAAGCAGCCCTGTAAGGTGCATGGTTGCAGCATGGAAATGGGGTGCTTATTTAGGGGAAGAAGGCATGGCAAAAGGGATAAGGCTGAGAACTTCAAGCTTCCAGAGAAACAGCGTCAACGCAATGATGACTAAAGCTAAAATTTCCGGAAATTATGTTAATTCCATCCTCGCAAAATTAGAGGCAGTCAAGCAGGGATTTGACGAGGCAATGATGCTGGACACAGAAGGCTATGTTTCTGAATGCTCTGGGGAAAATATATTCATAGTGAAAAATAATATAATTAAAACTACCCCCTTAGGCACGATATTGCCGGGAATAACAAGAGCTTCAATAATAGAGATAGCAAAAGAGCTGAATTATGAAGTAAGGGAAGAAAAATTCACAAGGGATGAAGTTTATATTGCAGATGAGTGCTTCTTAACCGGCACAGCGGCAGAACTTACACCGGTAAGAGAGATTGACAACAGGACTATTGGAGAGGGAAAGCCTGGCCCAATAACAAAGAAGCTGCAGGATATTTTCTTGAGAACAGTTAGCGGAAAGACAAAAGAGTATGAGAGATGGCTTGAGTATGTGTAATTTTGCCAGAAGAAGGTATACAACGCGGGTGGGAAAAAATTAGGGAATTACATCTTAATCCTGTACATTATTATGACTATATCCCGATGCCCGGGCAGATTCCCGCGCAATTGCTTCCTATTCTTTTGCTTGGAAAAGCCCCGTTGGATATTGCAGGGAGAATGCAGCGCACAATAGATGCTGAAAGCGATGCATTATACTATAAACTCCCGGATTATGATAGGATTTTTAAGGATTGGCTCCATCTAAGTTTTGATGCTGCTAATCCTGTGCTTTACCATCCAAATGGAAAGGTAAAGTTAGTTAGCAATACGCATAGGCAATATTGCCTCGATATTATTCCAACCGGGGAAATAAAAGATGGATCAATTGTACTTCCACCGGGGTTCTATGGGGCAATGGAGGGACTCGAGCTAAGCAAAAGAGAAGCTGCGAGGCAGAATGATAAAGCGCTGACAAGATATAGCGCATTAAAGAGTAAAGTATGGCAATTTTTTGCTCAAGACAGTGATCGTTTAGCAGCGTTTGTAGAACTCGCATTCAACAAGATAAGTTTGAAGGCTGGAGATGGCAAAGGCATGGCAGTATATTTTGCACCTCCCCCAGAAGTGCCATCCATGCGCTTATCCTATTTTGAAGGCGTTGGCTCAAATGTTTATGTGGACGCTTCTACTGATATAGAGGATTGGCAGGGCATGATTATAGCCGCAGATAAAAGGACGCTTGAGCATCTTCTTAAAAAAGTTAATACCTCTTCACCAAAAGCCGCTCCCAGTGCCTTTGAACCAGAATTTTCTCGCTTTTTTTAGGCTGCAATTACATCTTGTCCAAAGCTTTTTTCATAATTGGAATAACAGCTTCAACCTCATCCTTGAACATCCTTCCTAATTTGGAAAATGTCCATTCCCCATCCTGGTTTCTGTTTTCTCTTGAAAGCTGAAGCTTTTTCTCGCCATCATTATAAGAATATACTCCAACCTTGATTCTTGAGGTCTCCATTTCTACTGTCTCTGAAAATAATTCCTTGTCTAGATTCTTGTCGAATGCCATTTATGATCACCAAAATCAAGAAAATAGGCGGGTTTTATAATGGTTTTGGGTTTAAGAGCTTCATCCAAAAAATCCTATCGTGGTTGCCGTCGTTCGCATGTAAAATGTTATTATGATTGCCAAAATGCTCGAACGAAGTTCGGTGCTTGAACAAAGTTCGGCATCCCGCGAGGGGATACCAACTCCGTAGGTTCCCATTGCAATTTCCTTTTGGCTTGATAAAAAAGGCAATGATGCTCACATGTTGACGGCAACCTTCATTTTTTGGATGAAGCCGGGTTTAAGGCAATAGTATTTATTCATAACTATCCCAATCCTTAATCTTCAAATCCTCCATCTTCAGCCTGAAAATTGACTCAATAAACAGCTTTGCGTTCTGCGCATTTGTAATCAATGGGATGTTAAAATCGACAGCCGCCCTCCTTATCATATAATCATTCTCTAATTCTTCCTCCTCATAGCTCTTTGGAATGTTAATTACAAAATCAATCTTTTTCTCTTTTAGGTAAGTCAAGGCATTAGGCTCTTTTTTCTCCAATGGCCAGAATAAGACTTCGCTCTCCACCCCATTAGCCTTTAAAAAATCATGCGTCCCTTTTGTTGCATAAAGCTTATACTTCATTCCTTTAAGCTTCCTGACGCTTTCAAGCAAATCCGCCTTGTCTTTTATAGTGCCTGTCGACAACAAGATATTTTTTTCCGGGATTTCAAAGCCCACAGCAAGCAAAGCCTTCAAAAATGCCTCATGCACATTTTCCCCTAAGCATGCAACTTCTCCGGTAGATGCCATCTCAACTCCGGAAACAGGGTCCGCTCCCCTCAGCCTAGAAAATGAAAACTGCGGGGCTTTGACTCCGACATAATCCAAGTCAATGGTGTTATACTTTCCGCTCTCTTTCATGCCTATCATTGCTTTTGTAGCTATATCAATAAAATTATACTTAGTGACTTTTGAAACAAATGGAAAGCTCCTTGAGCTCCTTAAATTGCACTCAATGACCTTTATTTCGTTGCTTTTTGCTATAAATTGCATATTAAATGGCCCTGTAATCGACAGCGCATGCGCAATTTTCTTTGTAATGTCTTTTATCCTTTTTATAGTCTCTAAATAAGAAAACTGCGGCGGCAGAATCATTGTTGCGTCTCCCGAATGTATGCCTGCATTCTCAACATGCTCGGATATTGCATAAATCAGAATTTCGCCTTTGAAAGCAACAGCATCTATCTCAATCTCTTTTGCATTTGTAATAAACTTGCTGATAACAACCGGATGCTCCTTGCTTACCTCGGTGGCTTTTTCCAAATATTTCTCAAGCTCATTTTTATTGAAAGCAACTGCCATGGCTGCCCCGGATAAAACATAGCTTGGCCTTATCAAAACCGGAAATTGCACTTTTTCAGCAAACTTTTCAGCTTCCTTTATGCTTAAGGCTTCTACCCATTCAGGCTGGTCAATTTCCAGTTTATCGCATAAAGCAGAAAACTTATGCCTGTTCTCAGCATTGTCTATGCTTAAGGGGCTTGTGCCCAAAACCTTTACTTTATGCCTGAAAAGCCTCATTGCAAGATTATTTGGAATTTGGCCCCCCATAGATATTATTACGCCAAGCGGGGCTTCCTTTTCATAGATGTCCATAATCCTTTCAAAACTCATCTCCTCAAAATAAAGCCTGTCGCATACATCGTAGTCAGTAGAAACAGTTTCAGGATTATAATTTACCATAATGGTGTTATACTTTAAGCTCCTTAAAGTCATGACAGCATTCACGCAGCACCAGTCAAACTCAACAGAGCTTCCAATCCTATATGCCCCTGAGCCTAAAACAACAACAGAATTTTTGCTGTCAAACTTAACATCATCTTCATTGCCGTTATAGGTTATATATAGGTAGTTTGTCCTCGCAGGATATTCGGCCGCTAAGGTGTCTATTTGCTTTACAACCGGGATTATGCCATATTTTTTCCTTAATCCCCTTATTGCATCAACATTGCTTTCATATTTATTGTCCTTAAAAAGCGTCTGCGCAATCTGGAAATCGGAAAAGCCCTGCTGCTTAGCCAGCCTCAAAAGCTCTTTTGGCACATCTTCCACATCATCATATTTTTTAAGCTCTTTTTCCGTCTCCACAATATTTTTTATCTTATGCAGGAACCATTTGTCGATTTTGCTTAAAGAGTGTATTTTGTCGATAGAGTAGCCCGCCTTTATGGCTTCTGCTATTGCAATTACCCTCTTGTCTGTAGGGTTTTTCAGCTCTGAATCTAAATCGCCATTAATCTTGATTTTATTATAGACAAGCCCGTGCAGCCCAACTCCAAGCATCCTAAGGCCCTTTTGCAGGACTTCTTCAAATTTCCTGCCAATTGCCATTACTTCCCCGACAGATTTCATTTCGCTGCCAATATGGAAGTCTACCCTCTTGAACTTCTCGAGGTCCCATCTCGGTATTTTAATGACTAAATAATCAAGCGCAGGCTCGAAGCACGCCTTTGTAACTTTGGTTATGGAATTTTCAAGCTCTGTCAGGGAATAGCCCAAAGCAAGCTTTGCAGCAACAAACGCCAAAGGATATCCGGTTGCCTTTGAAGCAAGCGCAGAGCTTCTGCTTAATCGCGCATTGACTTCTATAACTCGGTAATCTTCGGAAGAAGGATCAAGAGCATATTGTATGTTGCATTCTCCGACAATGCCGAGGTGCCTTATTACCCTGATTGAAATTTCTCTTAATTTATGGTATTCAGAATTTGTCAATGTTTGCGACGGCGCAACAACAATGCTTTCTCCTGTATGTATCCCCATAGGATCAAAATTTTCCATGTTGCAGACTGTAATGCAGTTGTCATGGCAATCCCTTACGACCTCATATTCTATTTCCTTCCAGCCGCCTAAATATTTTTCAACAAGGATTTGCTTGGAATATGAAAATGCCCTCTGCAAAACTTCTTTCAGCTCATTTTCATTGTACGCTATTCCCGAGCCTTGCCCTCCCAGCGCATAAGCGACCCTTGCCATCACCGGAAATTTAATTTTCTTCGCAACTTTTATCCCATCATTAATATTCTCAATAGCTTTGCTTTCCGGCACCAACACATTTATTTCAGCAAGCTTATCCTTGAAAAGCTGCCTGTCTTCTGTGTCTTTTATCGTTTGTACGGATGTTCCCAAAACTTCTACCTTATTTTTCTTGAATATCCCTTTATCATGCAGCTCAACGCCGCAGTTTAATGCAGTCTGGCCCCCAAAAGACAGCATTATGCCATCTGGCTTTTCTTTTTCAATTACTTTCTCGACAAAATAGGGAGTTACGGGCAAAAAGTATATCTTGTCTGCCATTCCCTTAGATGTTTGAATAGTTGCAATGTTTGGATTTATTAAAACGGTTTTAATCCCTTCTTCCCTTAGGGCTTTGAGGCACTGGCTTCCAGAATAATCAAATTCTCCCGCCTGCCCGATCTTCAGGCTTCCGCTTCCCAAGACTAAGACTTTTTTTGGCTTTTGCATTTTTTATAATTATTATTTTTTATTGTTTTTTTATTATTGAACTTTTTTCATTGTTTAGCATCTTAACAAACTCATCAAACAAAAACTCCGTATCGACGGGCCCAGGCGCGGCTTCAGGATGAAATTGCGAGGAAAATATCTTCTTTTTCTTGTGCCTTATCCCCTCATTAGTGTTATCATTGATATTAGTAAACAATGGCTCCCAATCATTAGGCAAAGTCTTGACATCAACCGCAAACCCGTGGTTTTGCGTTGTGATAAAGCACCTTTTTGTGCCTTCCATTAGGCATGGCTGGTTCTGGCTCCTGTGCCCATACTTAAGCTTGTATGTATTTGCCCCTGCCGCAAGCGCAAGAAGCTGGTTGCCCAGGCATATTCCGAATATTGGAAAGGTTCCATCAATTGCTTTCTTAACATTTGAGATAGTTTTTGTACACATCTTAGGGTCGCCGGGGCCATTGCTTATTACCAGCCCATCAAAATCAAACTTAAAGAAATTGTAATCGTACGGCACCGTTATAACATTAATATTCCGCTTCAGCAAGCACCTTATAATATTGTTCTTGGCGCCGCAGTCAATTAAAACGACCGTTTTGTTTTTATTATTTTTTCCATTATTTTTATTTTTTAGGGTTTTATCATTTACTTCATTTATCTGCCCACTGTTTTTTATTATCGCACTGGCTTTATCCCCTGCATCAAAAAATATTGGCGCTTTTATCGTAACTTCCCCCGCAATGTCTATTATATTGGGATCGTAAAGCTTGACATCTTTATCGCCTATCACTATTTTTCCGAGCATTGCGCCCTTCTCCCTTAATTTTTTTGTCAATTCCCTTGTGTCAACATCAAATATAGCGGGAACATTGTTTTCCTTAAGCCATTCTGCAAGGCTTTTCTTTGCATTCCAATGCGAATACTCAAAAGAATAGTCAGAAACTACAAGCCCCCGAATATGCACTTTGCCGGATTCAAAATGCTTTGGCAGCCCATAAGAGTCTTTTTCATCAGAAGGAACGCCATAATTCCCTATTAAGGGATAAGTTAAGCACAAAATCTGCCCCCCATAGCTTGGGTCAGTAAAAGATTCAGGATAGCCAACCATGCCGGTAGAAAACACTACCTCGCCGGATATGGATTTTTCTGCTCCGAATGAAAAGCCGGAAAAAATAGAGCCATCCTCAAGAACTAGCTTGGCATTCTTTTTTAACAACATATTAAAAAAAAGAAGTAAAAAAATATTCTTTATAAACTTTTTTGTTTTGGAGCGGCGTTTATCCAATCCCACGAAACAAAAACCTTTAAATAATCCGCAGATAATAAAGAAATCATGCCAAAAAAAGAGGGAAGCATGTTCTCTAGTGTGCAGATTCTGCTTCTTGTGCTGGCGCTTATTTTGTCCTACTACCTTCTTAAGCCGCTGCTCAACATTTTTCTGGCAAGCGTTATAATATCTTACATTTTTTATCCAGTTTATGCATGGATAAGCAGAAAGACCGGCAAAGAAGCAGTTTCAGCGTTAGCTGTGCTGGCAATAATAGTGCTGCTTTTTCTTATGCCCCTTGTCTTTATAGCCTCCCAAGTGCCGGCTCAGGTGTCTACCGCATATAATTACGCAAAAGCTAACTTTATAGGAAGCAATACTTTTGATGAAAAGTGCGAAACTGGCAGTAATTTAATGTGCAAAGCCTTCAACTTGCTGACTGGCTCGGGGTTTTTTGAATTTGAGGATATTCTTGCCGCGTTTTTTAAAAAAGTCTCAGAGCTGGCTGCATACATTGTTGTAAAAATACCCAACAGCATAGCGGCAGTGTCTATTTCCATGATTATATCTTTCTTTTTGTTTAGAGACGGCAAAAAACTGCTTGAAAAAGTCACAAAAATGATTCCCATCAGCAAAAGCCATTCCAAAAATCTTATAGAAAAATTCCAAAATGTAACTCATTCCGTAGTTTATGCCCACATAATAGTTGCATTATCTCAGGGCGCATTAGGCGTAATAGGCTTTTACATATTTGGAGTTCCATCGCCGATATTCTGGGGCGTTTTAATGTCCATCTTTGCGCTGCTGCCAATGGTTGGCCCTGCAATAATATGGCTTCCGGCATCATTGCTTAAAATAATGAATGGCATTGCGGCAGGCTCTTATTGGGAGCTTGCTATGGGAGCAGGGCTTCTTGCCTATGGCTTTTTTATTATAGGCACAATAGACAACATCTTAAGAATTAAAATAATAGGCAATGGTGGAGATGTCCACCCTGTAACTGTGATAATGGGGATTGTAGGTGGCATAAGCCTGTTTGGGCTTCTTGGAATATTTATAGGGCCGATATTACTCTCTCTGTTAATAACTTACTTTGAGGATTTTGCTAAAGGGTATAGCTGATGAAATTATTCCTCAACAAAAAGCCTGTGCTTCTCTTCCCCTTCCATTTCCTGTATTATCCTTCTGATGACAAGCTTCTCAGGATCAGGTATAAGCTTAACCCTCTTCTTTAGGTCGTCAAAGCTTTCAAAAGGCTTTTCATCCCTTGCGTTTATGATTTCCCACATATGCTTCTTTCCTATGCCTGGAAGCAATTCCATCTGGTGCATCCTTGTGCTCAAAGGCTGTGCATTATTGAAAAAATCCACAAATCGCTTTTCCTTCTCTTTAACAACATCTTTTATTACAAATTCCAGCTCGCTCTTTGCAGTGCTGGTAAGCTTAGACATGGGTATCTTGCCAACTATGTGATGGACTTTATCCCTTTTCCCATCTCCTATATACACATCATCATACAGCTGCAGGTGAATCCCTTTTTTTGGCACAAGCTCTAATAGCACAAAATGCTCTTTGCCTAAAGCTTGCGCTATTGGGGTCTTCATAAACATAGGCCGGCCATCCAATGCATACCCATTTGGCAAAAAATCCAATATGGTTGCGTATTCTTCTTTTGTTTTCTCCATGCTTATTTCCTCACAAGCTTGCAGCAGATATGTATTCATGAAAAGCCTGCCTGTAATCATTATCTATGCTCTTAAGGCCGCCCATTGAAAGCGCTCTCTTTTCTTTTATTTTAAGGATTTTCCCTTTTTCAGCTATAACCTGCTTGATTTTGCTTTCGATCTTTCTCCTTAAAGCATTATTCTTTTTTACAATTAAAAATATTTCTTTTTCTTGGCCATACTCGGTTTCAAAGCTCGACAATAATGCAAAAACCATTGGAGCCCAATAGTTGAAAACAGCTTTTGTAAAAAGCCTTGGCTTAACTTTAGCTGAGGGGGGCATTTTTGCCTCCAGAGCCTCCAGCAGCTCTGTCTGGAGCAAAAGCGCCTTTTGCAGGCCTTTTATTTCAAGCTTTTCATTGCCAATAACCCTTATCTCTTTTTTGCTGTAATCCTTAATCAGCTTTTTGTCGAAAAATATAATTTTCTGCATCATCTCGTAAACAGCATGCTCCAGCTTGCCAGTATACTCTTTTGGCAAAATCCTGCCTCTGCTCTCCAGGTATTTTACTGGATTTTTAGCCCCGGCAGCTTCCACAACAAGGGAGCTTTTTATTATCCCAATCTCCTTCAAAAGGCTCTCTTCAAGGTAGTGGTTTATGCTTTCTATCTTCTTGATGATGCTTCTTATCAGGTCAATGTTCGCCTTAAAGATTTTTACTGCCCTTTTCCTGCTATTTGCCTCGCTTATATTGATGGAAAATAATATTATTACAAGCTCGTGCAGCGACTTTGCCAGCTTTTCCTTCTTATGCTCTACGCTTATATCCCTTTGCTCAACCAGATTTTTATACTTGCCAGTTTTCGCAGCATTTTGGCTTTTTAGCGCCTTGTTTGCGTCCTGCGCTATGCTCTTATAGCTGTCCAAATGCCTCTGCTCTATATCCACCCTCATTTTTTTATAATTTTAGTTTAGGTATTTATAAAGATGTCGATTGAAATAAAAATCGGCGCCAGTAATGGCAGAAATTATTTGGCTGCTTCCACAACCGCGTCAACAATCTTCTTCAGGTTTTCATTGCTTATGCTTACATTATAGCCCTGCAATGCAACTTTTAAGTCTTTTACAGAAACAGGCATAATATCTAGAACTTTCCGTATATGCGCCTCTTTCAGCCTTGGAATATCCATTTTGGTGAGCTTATCAGATAGTGAGCCTAAACTCTTGGAAGTGCCTACAGATGCCAAATGCTCATCTGTTTTTGCAGCCCTGAAATTAAGCTCTTTATCTCTTTTTTTTACTTTTTCAAGCTCTGCCTTAAGCTCATATGCGCTTATAGGAGTTTCAGATATTATTTGTACTGCCATTTTAACCTCATGCCTTTGATTCTTTAAGATGAACCGGATGCGCTATTATCATCTTCTCCTTGTTGCCATCCATTATTGATACTTCGTAGCATTTTCCCCTTTTGCCCGTTACAGTTCCAGTTCTCCCAATAAAATCTGTGGAAAAGCCGCCTTTATGGACTGATGACTCTAAGGCAAGATGAACCTTTTGGCCAGTGGCAAATGACTGCATAGACCTTGTTATGGTTACCTTTCCCTTATGCCTTGTGCTCTTCATGAGCTTATGCCTTGCCTTCCTTCTTGATCCGCCTATGTTCTTTGTCATGGAAAAACGAATTATAACCTAATTTAAAAATGTTTCGCTGCATAAGGCTTCATCCAAAAAATCCTTTCGGGGTTGCCATCGTTCGCATTAGAGGCATTACAAGATAGCAAAAATGCTCGAACGCAGTTCGGCACCAACTCCGTAGGTTCCCATTGCAATTTCCTTTTTGCTTGCTGTAAAAATAAATGATGCTCACACCTTGACGGCAACCTTCATTTTTTGGATGAAGCCGCTGCATAAATATGCAAAATTTTGGAGAGTATGCGCATGCTCAAATGTATCTCCCTTTATTTCTATGGGGGCAATAAGCTAAAAATTGTTCTGTCCTATATTCTAAATAACAATAATATTTATAAATTACCACTTTTTAAATTACCATTTATAGTTTATATAAATTATATATCGGATGAGGTTTTTCTCAATGGAAACTGAAACCCAACAAGAGCCCCTAGAGCGTTTCATACGAAAAAAATTGGTCGAGCTAAAGGCAGTAATGGGCAGCATGGAATGCAGGATGAATGATTTTAATGCTGCTATGCAGACGATGGAAAGCGCAAGAAATGACGCTTTAAGGTCAGAGCTAACTGGAACTGTGAATTTTTTAAGCAAAGAAATGATAAGCATTTGCTTCAAGGAGTTCAAGCATTGGATAATTTCCGGCGAAGTGGAGAAAGCTGTCAAGGCGCATATGAATGCTGCAATTATATTAAGCTCTTCCTGCAAAAGCATAGATGAGCAGGATTCTGCATATTTTAAGGGCAGGGTTTTTAGCGAAGGCGCAGTTAAGCTTTGGGACATAGGAACATACCACCACCGGCAGGGGAACGCATATTTGCTTGCAGGCTCGCCCGCATATGAAGTTGCAAAACACTGGGAGATTGCAGTCAAGTGCTATGCAAATGTGCAGAAGCTTCATGAGATTGGAATTTCAATAGGCGCGCAAGTGCCAGTAAATTATTGCGAGCAGGCGCAAGCTCAGATTTCAGATATAATCAGCGCAAAGAGCAGGCTGAGCCAAAGCGCATAAATTTTTGTATCTACCCTGCAATAGAAAGATTTATATATCTGTTGCCAATTATTTAGTTTGTCGTTATTAAAAAGCTTAGTCAAATAAGCTTAAACAGGTGGTTAAATGGCAGGTTTTTTTTCAAAAATAAGGGAAAAAGTTACTGGCTCTTCTTCTGATATGAGCGAAACAGAAGAGCATGATTATGTTGAGCTTGGCGCTGACTCAGGCGCAGGCAGCGGCGCGAAAGTTACGGTAAGGCCATTCGTTATTACTGATTTTGAAAGCATTAAGCCAATATTGGATTCTTTAAGGGAAGGCAAAACAATAGCATTAGTCAACATCAAGCCGCTTAAAGACAAGGATATTGTAGAATTGAAAAGGGCTATAAACAAGATAAAGAAAACATGCGATGCAATTGAAGGCGATATCGCAGGATTTGGAGACAACTGGATTGCAGCTGTCCCATCATTCGCGCACATTCACAGGCACAAGCCAAAGGAAGAGGCAAGGAAAGATCCTAATGTAGGCCATGGCGCTGTGAGCGAAGTGGCTGAGTACGATTAATTGGTTGTTTTAGAAATGTTTTATTTCTTGTTTGATTTATTATTTGACTAATGCAGCATTAAGAAAATTTTCTGCAAATTCTTTAATTTCTGGCCTGTCTGCAAACGGATTTTTTCCTCTTAAATCTTCGCCACAGAATGCAAACCCTAAAATATGCGCTGCAATCACTTCCGATAGTTCCTCACTTATAGCTATCAGGGGATTGTATGATGGACTATCACTCTCAAATTTGTTATTTTTGCCCCTATATGCCGATGCATAGTGAGATATAGGCGCATGTTTTTCTGCCATCTTAGCAAATTCAATCAAGTAGTTAAATCCTTTAACTATCCTGCCATTTGGCAACCGTAAAGAGTATTCTGGAATATTAAATGCCGGAGCAATAATGGTATGGCCTCCAAATTCGTGCAAAAATCCCTGTACAGAGATAATTTTCCTAACATTACCAGAAGCTGCGCTTCCGTCTATTCTATAGAGAACAACATCTGCTGATGGTTTTTCTTCAGTCCATTTTGCATAATCCGTATATGAAGGTATCGATGCGGTTGGAGAAAGCGCCAGGCTAATATCATTAGTTGGAATTGGCTGCTCTTGCCTTGAGTCCCTATGGAACCATGTTTCCGATTGGCCTACTATTGATTCTAAAATTGACCTATCAATTGCATTTTGCGGAAATAACCCTATTAGGGCTGCAATCTCATCTTGTGATAGGGGCAGCATATTCGAATTGACTAGCTGGTAAGGTAATTGCTTTTTTGGATTTTGGAAAAGTTCAGTTAATTTGGAAAAAAATAATTGTCCGTTTAGCTCATACCATCTTATTGTTGGAGCCATATCTAATCCAGCCAATTTGCCATCTGCATAATCTTGTGACATTTGAATTCTCCATTATTTTTTTACCTTAGGTATAAGCCAGCTTGATTTCTAAATTCATTTACTTTAAATGTTCCGGGTGTTTCCAAAACAGCTATTCGATTACCTAAACCTTGTTTGCCAGCTATCCGCCCCTCAAATTCATCCTTCAAAACGGCAGGCACAAATCCAATTTTTTCAGTTCTCAAAAATGTAGTATAATGGCTGACGGGAGAATCACCACGAGGGCTAAGCATATACCTTCCTGTTTCGCTAACAAATTCAATTATGCCGGCAGCATTGTATGCAATCTCAGGAATCCAAAGTCTAGGTATAGACCGCACTATTAATAAATAATTAGTCAGGCTTTGATTCAATTGGAACAATTCCTGTAATTTGGCTTCTTCAGCCCTATGCTCCTTAGGTGTAGATTCATCCCCAATATATATCCCCTCAGGAATATAAACAATTCTATTGAACCTAACAACAGCACTGCCCCTTGGCGTTTGAATGCTTTTCAAATAATTCCCTTTATCTGAAATAGCTCCAATATCTTTTATTTTTTTTAGTGGTGGGCATTGAAGAAGGTACACATTTAAATCGCGGTCTAAAGCAAGTTCGTAGTCCCCTCCAAATTTTCTAGGCAGGTTTAAACCCTTTTCGAAGGATAACACCATTTGAACGATTTTTTCTAAATCAAAAGGATAGTTTTCTATAGCCCCATCGAATGTTCCCTTCTCGGGATTAAATTTATAAGAATCATGTTCGCGGCCTGAGACTATATTCTCGCCATACCCTTTAGCAACCCCCACATACACTCCATCAGGTAAATTTGTTTGGATTACTATGGAATAACTTGGCCCCCTTTCGCCACCCACAGTCTCACGAACCAAGACACCCATGCCAGAATCTGGAATACCATGCTTTTTCCTTAAGCCAGTAGGAAAGGGGAAAAAATAAGATGCAAGAACTTCTCCCAATTGCGATAAATTGTAAGCCAGATGCTCTTCTTCTGCAGACAATTCATGGTTTTCAATTCTAGGCCCTCTATCTTTCATCATTGATTCAAGGGATTCACCATGTCTAGAGCTATATGCACCCGGCATCCTTGCTTTAAACGAATCTTCTCCGGGAGCTGAAGAGCTAAAAAATGGATTTTTTATCCAGGATAAAACCTCCAGAACAACTTCTCTCTCGGCATCATTGAAATCACCCGGGGTAAAACTAAAATCATTATCATATCTTTTAAAGCCATAATCATATTCTATTCCCTTTCTTATTGGAATGCCTGCAAATATTTGCCACGGCAATGCAACTGCATCAGGAAACCGAAAACCATGTTTTTGAGCCAAATTTTGGTACTCAATGAGCCGTTGCGCTTTTCCGCCCAAATCCTCAAGAACTGCTCCTTTTGGAATCAGGAAACCCCCATTTAATTCGAAGTCCATATTTATCTCAATGCAGGTGTGTATATTCCTTTTTAAATTTTAGTATATTTAATCACTAAATTGTAACAATTATCTTTGTTCAAAATTATAACAATTATTCAAACCAAAAACTATAAAAACAAAACAATTTTCTTGATTTTTATGCCTGAAGAAGAAAACACGGAAGCAACCAACACATGCCCTTTGTGCCATCAGAAGTCCTTAATTCTCAACGAAAGGGAAACCGAAGTCCCGTATTTTGGCAAAGTTTATCTTTTTTCCATGACTTGCGATAATTGCAAATACCATAAGGCAGATGTTGAAGCTATGGAGCAAAAAGAGCCGTCAAAGTTTACATTTGAGATTGGCTCAGAAGAAGATATGGAAGTAAGAGTGGTAAAAAGCTCTGAGGCAACAGTTAAAATTCCGAATATAACAACAATAGAGCCTGGCCCTGCATCTCAGGGATTTGTCACAAACATTGAAGGGATATTAAGCCGCGTTAAGTACCAGATTGAAACTGTAAGGGACACTGCTGAAGATGACGAGGACAAAAAAAAGGCAAAAAATCTCCTGAAGAAAATATTAAACATAATGTGGGGCAAGGAAAAGCAAAAGATAATTATTGAAGATCCAAGCGGGAACAGCGCGATAATAAGCGAGAAGGCTGTTAGGGAAGCTTTTAAGGTTAAAATTTCTAATTGATTAACAATTATAAAAAATTTACTCAAACAATGGAGCTACCCTTCTAATCTCTTCTTCTCTTCCCCATTTGCCGCTTGCAGCCATTTCTTCCAATGTAGAGCGCATTTTTCCGTTTCCTCCGCCAGTTATATAGACGACGTGGATCTCGCCCCTTAAATTAGGATTTGCTGCTAATGCATGCCTGAACCCGCCCAATGCTAATCCTCCAACAAACTGAGGTGTGATTCCTTCTTTCAGCGCTAATTCAATTGTGCCATCCAGTGTTTCCTGATCGCTGACTGCCACTGCGCCGCCCCTTATATTTTTCCATTGGGCAAAATCTGCCGAATTAGGATGCGCTAAAGACTGCATAGTATGCAAAAAGCTTCCCGGCTGGGCTATTGCCACTTCTTCAACAATAGTTGCTTGCGGGGTTTTTCCAATGACGGGATTAAGCTTGTATTTTATATCCTGATAGGTTTGGCCATTCTGCAATGCTGGCGCTACTTGTCCATTATATCCCTGCACCAGCGGCTGGTTAAGCTCAGGCTGTACAGACCAAACTCTTATCGGGGCTTCTTAAGATTCCCAAGTCCTGAAGAATTTTTGAAGCTTCTGTAACCATACATGTTAGCTTTCCGGAGCCGCCGCTGAGGTATACATTTATAGGCTTGCCTTCTTCAGCCTGATGCTGATAATACAGCTGCGCAACCAATTGCACTGCAGCAGTCCACTCGCCCATTCCGTACCATGCCCTTGGGTCTCTATTTGGGCTGAAAGCTACAGCCTTGCCTTCCTCTGCGTTTCTAGACTCAATAAGCCGATTAGTTATTACATAGTTTATGTGGTCATAGGTATAGGGATGATAATCTACATCAACTCTTCCGCCGCGCGCTCTTATTGCCCCCACTAATTCCTCAATTTTTGCTTTTTTTGCAGTGCTTAATGCCTCTGGCAACAATGCATGCACGTACATACCTGCGCCGCTCCCTATCTCCAATGAAGACAAAACCAAATTGCCTGTAGAAGCCACATGCATTTCACGATAGCCCGCTGCATAGCTGATATTAGCTGCAGCAGTTACTGCCCTATCCTTAAAAGATCCAGTCGGCAGCGCCCCATCATTCAAAAAAAATAAATCAATTCCTAATTCTGGCCCAATTGCTCTCGATTTTTCCAATGAAGACAGCCCAAAATCCTTGACATAGATTATTGGCTTTCCATCATGATCCAGCTGCAAGGGAAGAAGTTCAGGCAGCAAGCCAAAATAAGAGGGGTATTTCTCAAACCTTTTCCTTAGAATATCCTTTCCAATCTCCCTAGGATCTAAAATGCCCATCAGCCGCTCTGTATCCATAACAGGCAAAAGCTCTCCGCCATCTATCTGATGAGGGTTATCAAAGCATCCGGTAACAAATATAGTTCCAAGCGCCTCTTTCATTGCGGTAAGAGATGAATAAGCGCCGCATTGGGTGCATTTTACTCCGTTAACATAGCCGAGCTGTGTTGGTGAGTTGTCTATAGCCTGAACCATTTGTTAGCAAAATCCCAATCATATTTAAATAAACTCTTGAAAAAATTATTCCTATGAGAATAGATATTCAAATATTAATTAATACTAAAAAAGAATAGTGTACAGTAGAGTAGAACTAGCAAAACAACAATAAAGAATAAAAACAAAAAAAAATAATTCAGAAAAAATCACTTCTTCTTTTCATGCCCGCAGCAGCTTCCGCATGCTTTGCAGTCAGGGCACATTGAAGATGCAACTCCCCCGATTCCAGCAAGCAAAATCAATGCTGTCCACCATTGGATATTCAAAAAATACTCGCCTGCCCCTACATCCCTCAACAGCAGCAGAACGCCTACAAGCAACAAAAGGCCTGCGCATATCTTCTTGCATTTACCGCACATACACATAGTTTATCACCAACATCTTCATTTCAAGAAGGATTTTAAAAGCTTTGCGGTTTTAAAAAATAAATTTTGACTTAAGAAATCTTATTCTATCATCTCAATCTCAATATTAAGCCCTTCCGGGATAGGAACCCTCATCACCAATCTTAAAGCCCTTTCATCAAGGCCTAAATCAATTAATCTCTTATGCACCCTCATCTCATACCTGTCCCATGTTGCAGTGCCTTCCCCATCAGGGCTTTTTCTTGTTGTAACCCTGAGCTTTTTAGTAGGCAGAGGTATCGGGCCGCGGATATCAACCCCGGTTTTCTTTGCAATATCATTTATGTAATTGCATACTTCGTTGATTTTGCCGATGTCGATGCTCGCTAGTTTGATTCTTGCTTTTTGCATATTGCTTACACCATGATAAGTTCCAACTCACCATGAGTTGACCATAATGATTAATAAAATAAAAAATTAATGAAGATATTTAAGCCTTCTTTACAAGGTCTATGCACATTCCTGCTGCTACAGTTGTGCCTGAATCCCTTACAGCAAACCTTGAAAGCTCTGGAAGATCCTTGAACTTTTCAATTACCAATGGCTGCATTGGCTTTACTCTTATAATAGCAGCATCTCCATTCTTGATAAAGTCCGGATTCTCTTCTTTTGTCTGCCCCGTTGCAGGATCCAGTTTTTTCTCTATCTTTATTACCTGGCATGCTACCTGCGCAGTGTGAATGTGGAACACCGGCGTATATCCTACAGTAATGACAGTCGGATGGTTAAGCACAACAATCTGGGCTGTAAATTCTGTTGCTACTGTTGGCACATTGTCAACATGGCCTAAGACATCTCCTCTTGTAATGTCCTTTTCTCCAATGCCCCTGACGTTAAATCCTATATTATCTCCAGGCTCTGCCTGCTGCAGCTGCTCATGGTGCATTTCTATAGACTTAACTTCTCCAGAAACTCCCTTCCCTTCCCTTCCTGGAACCACTATGACTTTATCATTGACCTTCATAATTCCAGTCTCTACTCTTCCTACTGGAACAACTCCAATGCCAGTTATCTTATAGACATCCTGTATAGGCAATCTTAATGGCAAGCTTGTTGGCTTCTCCGGAGCTTTAAAGTCATCCAAAGTTTCCAATAAAGTCTTGCCTTTGTACCATGGCATATTCGCCGATTTTGTAGCTAAATTTTCTCCAAGCAAAGAAGCTCCTGCTAAAAATGGAATTTGGTCTGGCTTGTAGCCAACGCTCTTAAGCAAAGCAGAAACCTGCTCTTTAACTTCATTGAATCTTGCTTCAGAATATTTAGCCATGTCCATCTTGTTTACATAAATAACAAGCTGGTTAACTCCTAAAGTCCTTGCCAGGAAAACGTGCTCTTTTGTCTGCGCCTGCACGCCGTCTCCAGGGTTTGCAGAAACAACTAGGACACCAGCATCAGCCTGTGATGCTCCCGTAATCATGTTTTTGATAAAGTCCTTGTGCCCCGGAGCATCTATTATTGTAAAGTAATATTTTGGAGTCTCGAATTTCCTGTGAGCAAGGTCAATTGTAACTCCCCTTTCCTGCTCTTCCTTCAGGTTGTCCATTACGAAAGCAAACTCAAATCCGCTTTTTCCAAGCTGCTGAGCCTTCTCCTTCAGCTTCCTCATTGCCTGCTCATCGACGTTCTTTGTATCATAAAGCAATCTTCCTACAGTAGTGCTTTTTCCGTGATCTACATGCCCTATGAAAACAAGGTTAATGTGTACTTTATTTCCTCTTGCCATTTTATTCCTCCAAATTTTTGTTTTTAATAATAAATTTCAGCTATAATCTAAGCTATAATAACAGTTTATAGCCTTATATTTCAGCCATACACTGGGAAAAGTTGGATATTTATAAAGATTATGGTTTTTTTAAAAAAAAGTAAAAAATCTTATAAGCTGTTAACCATTCCTCGTTATTGATTTAAAATGCCTGGCAATTACTTAAAAATATTAGCTTTTGGAGACAGCTTAACCTCCTGGGCTTACACAGATGAATTGGAGCGCATTGTGAGAGTGGAAAGCAAAAATAATTCCGCAGTTGTCAAAAATGCAGGTCATTTGGGCTGGGAAACTTTCTACCTTGAAAAAGCCCTTAAAGAGAGCCTAATAGGGAATAGTAACGACATAACCTCCATAGGGAGGCCGCATATTGCCACAATACTCGGGGGCACTAATGATTTAGGGCTGGCTGCATTAAAATTTCTAGATAGTGATGCGGTTATTGGCGCTTTCAATGAAATATATCCTAAAGAAAGCATGACACCCGAAAAAATTATTGAATTGGCCAATATTGAAATAGTCACAATTAAATCGGGAATTATTGACTCTCAAATTGATCAAAGCGCCATTGCAGATTTTTTCAAAGGCTATATGGGGTATATTTTTGGAAATCTCGTTTCAATGTATAGCCAAGCAATAAGGCGAGGCGTATTCCCGATTGCCATAGCAGTCCCGCCAGCTAATGTAGAAGGATTTTCAAGGAAGCTGATGGTTGCTCCAAGAATCACATTAAATGAGATGATTAGAGGATACTGCATCGAACACGACATCGCTTATGTTGACCTATTTAGCGCGACTGCTAATCCTGAAACAGGATTGATGCTTCCTGAATATTCTGCAGACGGGCTGCATTTCAATAAGGCAGGATATCAAGAAATGGCGCGGGTTGTTTTTGAGCAGGGTGTACTGCCATTTCTTCAGCAATCGCCAATAAAAAGAATGTTAAGGAGAGTCCGGGGAAAAATATTTCCTGTTGGCCCTTAAAATTATTAGTTCTTTATTTATGCCCCATAAAACTTCTTGCAGCTCAAGCAATAATGGGCCATGTGGCCGTTCTATAGCTTTAAACTGAGTTTCTATCATCAATAGAAACTATCTTCTATTGTCAATAGAAACATTTGCTTATTTTAACTTATAGCCAAGATGATGAATTTTTAGTTGAGGGCAAAAAAGTTCTGGTTAAGCCTGTATGGGGATGGCTTTTAGAGTAGGCTCTAGCAGTCTAAAGCTAAAGTTGATGGAAAAATCTTATTTATACCCCACCCTAGTAAATTTCTTGCATTCAAGGCAATAATAAGTAATGTGCCCCCTTGTTGCCCTTACTCTCAGGTTTTTTCCCGGCACCAAAAAAGCGTGGCATCTCTTGCAGATTCTCCTTTTAACGCTTAAAGGCAGATTCAGCTTGTATTTTAGCGCTGTCCTTCGCGCTTTCTTTGCGTACTTGTGCGCCAGCTTGGGCTTTTCTGCAAATGCTTCCTTAGCTTTGCCGAGTATATCTATTATTTCCCCTAATGCCTGCTTTTGCTGCTCTTTTCTTGTGCCTTTGAACTTCTTTCTCATATATTAGGTAAAGTTTTATAAAAAATATAATAATCTTGCTATTTATATGCTTAAATTCCTAAAAAATATAAAAAACATATTTGCGAGAAAAGAAGCGCCCGAAGAAAAAATAAGCCTTGATGAGCTCGATGCGTGGCTGGGCATAAAGGCAAAGCCAATATTTAATGAGCTAAATGCAAGGATTAATGAAATAATTGAAAAAATAAATAGTGAAAAAAACACGGCAAGTGAAAACATTAAAGCTCTGGAAAGCGCGCAATTGCAGAACCAAAAAATACCGGAGAGGGCAAAAATAATAATGGAGGGCAACAGGGAAGGCTTCATTAAAAAGGTTTCATTGTTTTTTGATAAGATTGACTTTAAGGGCGCCAATTCAAATGCTGATATTAATTTAAAACATAGCAATTATGATGAATTGATCAAAAAATGCCAAAATATTGAAAATGAAATTAATTCTTTGGGAAGCTCAACTGCAAGAAACTACCACATCCTTAATGAGTTCTTCGCAAGGGAAGCGGAAAAGGTTGCAGCCAATATAAAAAATGTGGAAGGCTGCTGCAAGGAAATTACGGGCGCAGTTAGCGGCAGCAAAATTTCCAATATCAGCAAAATTAAAGGCAGCATAATCAGCTTAAAAAATAAAATAAAGCTCAGGGAAAGCTATTTAATAAGCCTGGAAAGAAATAAAAATGCCCTTCAGGACAGCAATAATAAAAAAATAGAGGCTGAAAAAAAGATTAATGCGATAAAATCTGGCTCTGATTATAAAAATTATGAAAAATTGCTGGAAGAAAAGGAAAAAACAGAAATAAAAATAAAAGAGATTGAAAACATCCTGTTCCATGACTTCTCTGTTCTGGAAAAGGCCCTCAAGAAATATGCAAAGGTTGCTTTTGAGGATGAGAAGCAGATTTTAGGGTATTTAGAAAATCCAATAATTGCCTTGGCTATGGATGATGATTTTAAAATACTGAAGATTCTTGATAATTTAAAAATTTCCATTGAGCAGAATAAGCTTGAGCTGGAAGAAAAGAAAAAAGGCAAGCCTATTGAGAAAATCTGCGGCTTAGGCAGCGCTTATTTAACAAAAATCAAGGATGATTTTATAAGCGCAAAGAAAATGCTGGATGATTTGGCCGCTGAAATAAAAAATATCAGTTCAAAGAAAAATCTTGATTTGTTAAATGAAGAATTAAAAAATATTGATGAAAATATAGAAAAAGCCAATAGCGAGATATCAATTCTTAGCAAAGAGCTGGAAAAGATTGATATAGAAAAATTAAGGGAGGAATTGCAGAAAGAGATTAGTAGCGCGGTAAATATAAAAATTACTGTTCTTTAGCAATTATCATATGCACATTCTGCCTACCCTTTAGCTAAATGATGCTGGGCAACATACTTTCTGGCATCCACTACGTATGCATCAATTGTTCCAACTAGCGGCTTATTTACGCCAAAAGCATCTGTGTAATGATGCCCTTGGCTAAGAAGCTTGGGAATTGCAATGTCATCAACAGACACAGCCTCAAAGGCGAAGGTTGGCTCATGCCAAATTGAGCCTTCCCTTCCAACGGAAGAATGCAAAAAGGTGGCAAACTCCCGGGAACGCCCATATGAGCAATTGTGTACCGCCAGCAATGGCCTTTCTGCGTGGGGCAAAGCACGGAGTGCAGCAAGTGCGAGTGTGTCCAAGACAAATTTCTTGGTTTTAACATTTCCCAATGAAGAATAAACTGATTGGTTCGCCTCCCACGTATCCATCAAAATGCAATCGTTCTTGCCAGCATAGAGCGTTGCAACTGAGCGCCGTGGCTTTTGGCCGTTGGCAAAATATTCAATCATTGTCGTCTGGGGATCGAGCACAAACTTGGCGCTTTCCCCCCTATACGCCCCATCAGGCAGAAATATGCAGCAGGCAAGCTCTTCATTATGGTAAAGCGAATCTGGAACATCACGAGCCCATATCCTTGCAGTAAGGCTTCCTCCCTGCACTATAGAATTAGATTCTATCTGGGAATGAAGCCCGGAAAGCTCATCGTGAAACTCAACAATAGGCCTGCTTTTAAGATTATCAGGAATGTTTGATACGATTTCTAAAAGCCTGCTTACTAAATTAATAGCTGCATGGCGATTGCCCTTAACAGCCTCATTATAATCAGCCCGCATTTCCATATAGAGCCTTCCTGGCTGGTAGCCAGGTATAGATAAATCCGGCATCCTTTTTGCTCGAGTTCCAAAGACTCTTCTGGTAAGGGCTTCAAAGTTTGTTTTCCAATCGATAAGCTCGCCCAGCTCATGGGTTGATTTTGCAATCTCCGCCCCGCTGGCAACATAAAAATCCGCATCGTACCCCTGCATCTTTAAAAGCTCAATAGTTTTAGCAGCCTCAGGCACATGATTAAAAGATTCCCTTAAAGTGCCATATTGCGCAGCTTGCCTGAATGCGGCATCTACGCCAGGCACTGTTACATCTTTAAAAAAGCCCAGCAGAGCTTCAAGCCTTTCTTCATCATTTCTTCCAAAATTAGGCGCGTTAAAGCCAAATCTTTCTGAAAATGCCTTTCTGAATGAGAGGCATACTCCATCTAAACTTGTATCTGAAGAAGTATATGATTTAAAAACCTGAATAAATCTTGGGTCATCAAGAATTGGATATAATAATTTTGCAAGCTTCGGGGGCAAAGAAGACGATAAAGAAAATATAGCTAAGTAATCAAAATTCTGCCCACTTGCTATAGCTTCAATTGAATAGTCCATAATTTGCGGAGTTACGCCAATGATATGCCCGCCATGATTCATATTTTCAAAAAATGCCAATACCTTTCCTATTTCTTCTTTTGGATAAAATTCAGGCGTATGTGTCCTTTCCTCAATTCTTTCCCAGGCACTTTCTTGGATAACCCTTTTTACTGTCTCTCTTTGCATGGTGCGCTTATACACATAGTTGTACATTGAATTAGCCAATACTGCGCCTGCTTTAAAGGAATCAACGAACTTCGGAGCCAGCTGCAAAAATCTCTGTGCATGTTCACTTGCGCCGTATGTCACTAAAAGAGGGATAAATCCAGAAATGCTATCCCAAAGAAGCTCTGCCTGCGAGCTTATTGTTGCAGCCAGATAGGCTTCTCCGTCAATTCCAAACTCCTTAAAAATGCGAGGCGAACCTGCTGTTGTCGTTGTTGCTGTTATAGTCCCTCCTTGTCCATTTGACTTGTAAACCCTGCGCGGACTATTCTGCGCAATGTTAGCCGAGCCAGACATTGCAAAAAAAAGATTCATGAAATAAGGAGCATATTCGGGAGATTGCTCTGAAAGCATTTTAAAATCTTCTGCAAGAGTCTGCATGAGCCCTTCATCAAAAAATAAGGGGGAATAATTATCAAAAAATGCTTTTGCCATATTATCTGGCAGCTTTTCAGCAACGCTCAAGGCTGTTGCAAAATGATGCAGCGCATTGGGCAGCATTTTTGCATCTCCGTACCACTCTAAAACGGCATTTGCTATCTTAGAAGCGCAATGGCTCCCATATTTTTCCCCAATCTGTCCAGCTGCAAATTGCGCATCATGGGCAACAGTACTTTCAATTTCTGCTGTTCTGCCAATGTTCTTAGCGCGATAAAAAGCATTAGAACCATTATACTCGTCTAATTGGCGAATAGGATCCATTGGGTCCTCAAAATCCCGCGCAGCATGAAGGTGTGGCATGTCTTCTCTCTCAGGAGGAATAAAAGGGAAACTTAACATTTCACTTACCTTGACTGGGTAAGACCACCTGAGCATAGGATTGCCATCCAAGACTGTTGCCCTATCCAAGTGCATCTCCATCAAAGGCGAAAGAGGCTCCAAACTCCTGAAAAGCTCCCAGTCTATCCTTTCCACCAAATCCTCAAGAGTTGCCATTTTTAGAGAAAGAAACGCAATTCGTTTTAAAAAGATTTAGAAAAAAGGAAAAAATTCTTTAGTAGAGAATTAAATGGTGCGCATCAAAAACCAACAAATTATTAAACATAAAAGGTAAACTGGGGTTATGGAGTTTGCAGATAAGAATACCATCAAACTTAGCAAAGAGTTAAGCGAGCTTGATAAAATTGTGATTAGGTTTATTGATATTTTAAAAAAATACACAGATTATGTTATTGTCAGCGGCTATGTGGCAATATTGCTTGGCAGAGACGGGGGTACAGAGGATATTGACATCATAATACCAAAAAAAACAAAAAATGAGCTGAAATTGCTGTACGAAGGGCTTGCTAAAAATGGGTACTGGTGCTTAAACTCTTCTGATTTAGATGAGATTTATGGCATGCTATCATCAAAACACAGCGTAAGATTTGCTGTAGAGCCGTCAGTTTCGCCAAATTTTGAGATAAAATTTTCAAAAGATTTATATGACAATATAGCGCTAAAAAACCCCCTAATGGTTAAAATAGGCAATAAAGGGCTAAAGACATCATTTTTAGAGCTGCAGATTGCATACAAGGAAGAGGTTTTAACGGGCAATAAAGATTTAGAAGACGCAAGGCATATAAGGTTGATAGCCAAGGGCAGTTTGAATGAAAATTTAATAAATGAGTACAAAAAACAATTAAGAAGCAAATGAAAAAATCTAAAATCAATCCGGAAGAAATACGGAAATTAAACAATCAGGACAGGATGTGGTTTGTGGAATACTGGGCAAACTATGTTAAAACACATACAGACAAAGAATGGGGCAGGCAGCAGAATATTCTGATTAATTCAATGATGAAAAATGTAAAGAATTCTAAATTGACGCCGAAAGAATATCTGGAGATTAAGGGAGAACTTTAGACCCAACACAAAAATGTTTGGCGACATTTTTGTGCATAATAAGGAAGATGAAGCATGGGAAAATGCCTAAGCTAAAATAAAAAGAATGGTTACTGCTCTTTAATTCTTTTATAAGCCTCTTCCAGCGCAACTATTGCAGGCAGCTTTCCGTCTTTTTCTATAAATTCAAGGGAAGCTCCTCCCCCTGTGCTGATATGAGTTATGCCTTTTGCAAGGTTGAAGCGGTTTATTGCAGAAACTGTGTCTCCACCCCCAGCTATAACTGTTATGCCAAGAGATGTTAAAAATTCCCCGACTTCTTTTGTGCCTTTGGAAAACTTCTCCATCTCAAAAACTCCCAAAGGCCCTGCCCAGAATACGGTTTTTGCGCCCTTAATCTCGTTTTTGTAGCTTTCGATGGTCTCTGGCCCAATGTCAAGAGCCATAAACTCCTGCGGAATTTCTCCAATAGGCACCACTCTTGTATTTGAATTATTATCAAACTTGTCTGCTGCAATGAAATCAACTGGAAGGCTTAATTTATCCCCGCTCAATTCTATAAGCTCTTGGGCAACATTAAAAGTCTCATTGTCAAATTTTGATGCTCCGATATTAAATCCCTTAGCTTTAAGCAAGGTATTAGCCAAAACCCCTCCGATAAGAATCCTGTCAGCTTTTGAAGCAAGAGCCTTTAGCGCATCTATTTTATCTTCCTTCGCGCCTGCCACAATTGCGATAAAAGGCCTTTCAGGCTCTAAAATCTTGCTTAGCTGCTTAACTTCCTTCTCAACCAAAAACCCTGCGCAGCTCGGCAAAAATTTTGTTATTGCGCAGAAAGAGGCATATTCCCTATGGCTTTGGCCAAACCCGTCATTAACATATACGTCTGCTAAGCTTGCTAATTTCTTGGCAAATCCTTCATCATTGGCTGTTTCTCCTTTATTGAGCTGAACATTCTCCAATAAAACAATATCCCCTTCAGGAAGCTCTGAATTTACCGCATCAATTCCAATAGAATTTTCTGCAAAAGCAACATCAACACCCAGAATTTCGCTTAAATCCTGGGCAACAGGCTTCAATGTTAATTCTTTTTTTACTTCTTCAATTGATTTCCCTTTTTTTAGCAGCTCTTTCGGCCTTCCAAGGTGGCTCATCAAAATTATCTTGCAATTTTTCTCCAAAAGAAAGTTTATTGTGGGCATTGTCGCCCTCAGCCTTGTGTCATCCTCTACAATGCCATTTTTCAGCGGGACATTATAATCAACCCTGACAAGAACTTTCTTGCCTTCCAGCTCCATATCTGTAAGTTTCAGGAAATCGACTTTAACCACCAAAGAAAGAGCTTATTATTTCATTATTTAAATTTGTTGGTTTTTCAGGCTTCATCCAAAAAATGAAGGTTGCCGTCAAGGTGTGAGCATCATTTATTTTTACAGCAAGCAAAAAGGAAATTGCAATGGGAATTTTTGCTATCTTGTCATACTTTTAATGCGAACGACGGCAACCCCGAAAGAATTTTTTGGATGAAGCCAATTTTTCATTAAAATGTAACAGTATAAAACTTACTTTGCATCTCCGCCGCTTGGCTCTATATGCACCAGCACGTTTGCAACACTGGGGTTGGATGCCCTAATTGCATCCTTAACTTTGTGGGAGATTTTATGGCCATTCCTTACAGAAGTCTCGCCGTCAACAATGACATGAAGGTCAACATAATATTCCAGCCCTACCTTCCTGGCAAAGCATTTGTCCAGGCCTATCACTCCCTTAACAGAAATTGCTGCTTTGCGAATTTTTCCTTCAATATTTGAGGATGGAGCCTGGTCCATAAGCTCTGCAATTGCAGGCTTAATCATGCGGTGCGCGTTAAAGACTATAATGCCGGAAGCAAACAAGGCAGCAAGGTCGTCTGCGCTTTCATAGCCCTCGCCCCCAATCAGCGCAATAGAAATTCCAATAAATGCGGCAAAAGAAGTTATCGCGTCGCTCCTGTGGTGCCATGCATCTGCCATAACTGCAGTGCTTTGGAGCTTGTCCCCCACTTTAAAGACAAAGCGAAATAATGATTCTTTTAATATGACGACTGCAAGCAGCACAATCAATGTAAAAGGGGCAGGAGCATGGTGCGGAGCTCTTATTTCCTGTATGCTCTGCCAGACTATTAAAAAAGCCGCGGCAAAAAGCGCCAAAGATACTGCAACAGCAGCCATTGGCTCTGCTTTGCCATGCCCATAAGGATGATCTTCATCCGCAGGCTTTGAAGCGATTTTTAAGCCCGCCCATACTGCAAAAGATGATAAAACATCAGAGGCAGATTCTATCGCATCTGCTATCAGCGCGTAAGAATTGCCGAGAAATCCTGCTATGCCTTTTATTGCAGCAAGAACTCCATTTGCCAATATCCCAATAAAAGCAAAGCGCATTCCTTTGAGCGCTGGGTGGCTTGCAGCCTTGTCATCCGGATATTTTTTTGCCAAATAGTTTTACCCTGATTGAAGTAAATGCCCTTATATCCTCAGTAAATGTGCATCTATTTAAATAAATAATGGAACAAAAACCAGCGCAACAATCCCCATCAATTTCATTAGTATATTCATTGCTGGGCCTGCGGTATCTTTAAACGGATCACCGACAGTATCCCCTACAACCGATGCCTTATGCGTCTCGCTTCCCTTCCCGCCAAAATTCCCTTCCTCGATGTATTTTTTGGCATTATCCCATGCCCCGCCTGCATTTGCCATGAACACAGCCATCAAAAACCCTACAACAGTCTTTCCAACCAATAATCCCCCTAATGCCTCTAATCCAATGAAAACTCCCACAACAATCGGAACAATTACCGCTATCAGCCCGGGCGCAATCATTTCTTTTAAAGCGCCATCAGTGCTTATCTGGATGCATCTTTCATAATCCGGCTTTGCTTTTCCCTGCATCAATCCTTTTATTTCCTTGAATTGCCTCCTCACTTCATTGACTATTTTTATGGCAGTCTTTCCAACTGCAGTCATCAATAACGCTGCAAACACAAAAGGAAGCAATCCTCCAAGAAAAATCCCAACTAAAACTTTTGGATTAGTTACATCCAGCACTAAGGTAATGCCTTTTGCCCTCAAGACCTCTACAAATGTAACGTACAGCACGAGAGAAGTCAATGCAGCGCTCCCTATTGCAAAGCCTTTCCCTATTGCTGCAGTTGTGTTCCCAATAGCATCTAAAGCCTCTGCGCTTTCTCTTGCTTTCTTCCCCATTCCAGCCATCTCCAAAATTCCTGCTGCATTGTCAGCAACTGGCCCGTAAGTATCAGTAGCCAATGTTATGCCTAAAGTGGAAAGCATTCCAACCGCGGATATTGCAACTCCATACAATCCCATTTTGAAGTCGGAAGCTCCTCCAGCAAGGTAAAAAGCCGCAAGAAGCCCCGAGCATACTGCAAGAACCGGAACTATTGTAGACCACATGCCAACAGAAAGACCTTGTATTACATTAGTTCCTGCTCCCGTCCTGGACGCTTCTGAGATTGATTGCGCGGGCTTTTTATGCGCAGATGTATAATATTCAGTTGACAATCCAATTGCAATTCCAGCTAATAACCCGGATATTGTCGCCCAAAAAATTCCGATATTTCCTACAACATTCTTTACCAGGAAAAATGTCAATACTGCCATGATAGCAGATGCAGCAAAAACCCCCATATCCAAAGAAGCGGCAAGAGTATCTTTGTTTTTTCCCCTTACAAAAAATGTCCCTATTATTGAGGATACTATCCCTATTGCAGCTATTCCAAGAGGCAATAAAATATAATTTTCCCTGTTGACGCTGAACGCCAAAAATCCAATCACCATTGCGGCAAGAATGCTTTCAATGTAGCTCTCCAATAAATCCGCTCCCATTCCGGCAACATCTCCCACATTATCACCTACATTGTCTGCTATGACTGCCGGATTCCTTGGATCATCTTCCGGAATTCCTTTTTCTACTTTGCCGACTAAATCTGCCCCCACATCAGCAGCTTTTGTATAAATCCCGCCGCCAACTCTTGCAAACAAAGCAATGTAGGAAGCCCCAAATCCAAATCCAAACAGCCAGTTAGGATCATAAGTGTTGGGGTATAAAGAGCTAAAGATATAATGAAAAGATGCAATGCCTAAGACAGCTAAACCAACAACAAACATCCCCATTACAACGCCGGAAGAAAACGCAATCTTGAATCCTTTTCTTATGTCCGTATCACAAGCCCATGCAGTCCTTACATTCGCTTTTGTCGCGACATGCATGCCAATCCTTCCTGCAACAACCGACAGTATTGAGCCTGCAATAAATCCAATTGCCTGCAAAACTCCATGCTCTGGAATTGCAAAATAGAGCAGTACGGCAACAACAACCATAAAAATAAGCATTATCTTGTATTCCCTATTAAGGAAAGCCATAGCCCCCTTATGGATATGCTCGGAAATCTCCTGCATCTTTGCATTTCCAGGATCATACTTCTTTACCTTGATAGAAAGAATATAAGCAAACAGAATAGCAATGATGCTGACAATAAAGCTGCCGATAAGAATTGCATTTATCACTTAACCACCTCTTGAATAAGTTTGCCTTACCCTGTTAATCTTTCTTTAAAAGATTTTTGTTTTCATGGCTAATATATTTTCTATGCGCGCCAATATACCTTCTCATGAAATAATGGACAAAGTAATTCTCATCTTTATTCAGCGCATGATAATAAGGTTTCCTTTTTTTGTATTCAATGATTAGCAAAGGATAGTTGCCACTTCTTAATATATTAAATATAATTAGCCTGCCAATCCTGCCATTGCCATCGCCAAAAGGATGTATTTTTTCAAATTTGTAATGCGCCCTTGCAGCTAACTCGACTGCATTTATTGATTTTTTATTCTGGTTATGCCATAAAAAAAAGCCTTGCATTAATTTGCCTAAATCCTGCCAGTCTGGCGCTGTGTAATCTCCAACTTTAACAAGGCAATCCCTTAATTTGCCGGCAATATCCCCCTTAGTCTCATAAAATATTTCCTTGTGCCACTGCAATACTTTTTTAAGGGATAGGTCTTCTTTTTCATTTAGCGCCTTAAAAAATGCTTTTGAGTGATTTATTGTCTCCTGGATGTCCCTTATTGGCCTGTTTGGCGCTATTCTTCTCCTGATTATGCCTTCAGTTTCTTCCAATGTTACTGTAGAGCCTTCTATTGCGTTAGTATTATAGGTAAACTCAATCGACAAGTCAACAAGCATCTCTTTTTTAATTGATTCCGGATAGCGCTTCCATTCTTTCTGAAAATTCTTTTTTATTTGGTTCAGCCTTTTAAATAAGTCTTCCTGCATGCATTCGCGCAATAAATTTTCTTTCATTTCTTCAATGTTGCCGGGCGTTTCCTTGCCGATATACCTTTCCCGGTATACTACCTTGCCTTTTGCTCTAAAGGAATTAGACAAATAATAGTAATTTCCACGATTTATTAGCTTCATGTAAGGTGTATACCATTACATTTATTTAAATTTATTGTTTTTAGGATAAAATGTAATGGTATTAAGTTCTTGCCTTAGCCCAGAAATATAGGTAAACAATAAACCCAAGAACAAATAAGAAGTTTATTGCCGTTAGAATTATTGCTGTCCAGAGTATAAATTTTTGTTTTCGCTTTTTGTCCATTTTACTTGATTTTAGCGGGCTTACTATAATAGATCAGCGAGCTTAGTTATATCCTTATTCGCAACATGAGTATATACCTGTGTTGTCTGCAGGTTAGCATGCCCAAGAAGCTTTTGTATATAGCGTATGTCAGCCCCGCCTTCTAAAAGATGCGTTGCGAAGCTATGCCTTAAGGTATGCGGGGTGACTCTTTTTGCTATTCCTGCTTTCTTTGCGGCATTTTTGACTATTGCCTGTATTGTTCGCTCATCATATTGCGGGCCGCGCTCAGAAACCATGACCAATCCTTCTTTCATTCCATTTTTTGCAATAATATCTTTTAGTTTATCATGCAAAAACACAATCCTGTCTTTCTCCCCTTTTCCTTTTCGGATATTTATGACGCCCCTTTCAAAATCAACATCCTGCCACTTTAAATTCCTTGCTTCATCAAGCCGCATGCCAGTATAATAAAGAAAGCATAAAACCATCTTATGCTTCACATTATCCACAGCTTCAAACATTCTATTTACCTCGCCCTTGCTCAATACAGTCGGCAATATCGAGCTTTTCTTTGCCAGGGGGATTTTTTCATCAAACTCCTGCCCAAGGGCATTTTCATAAAAGAATTTAAGCGCAAAATAAGTTGTCCTGAGCAATGACCTGCTCTTATCAGCCTTAGACAATATATAGTCCCTTAACGGCTTGTTCGAGCCAAGAAAATCTTCCGCAATTGCAAGATATCTTTTTGCTGTCTTGCCGGAATATTTCCTTAATTTAAGCTCTTCCAATAGCTTAGGCAGTGCCTCTTTCATAAGAAAATAAGAAGTAGAGTCATATTTATATATTTCGTAAAATTATAGGAAATTGAAAGTGGGAAGAAAACTATTTAGTGAATATATCCACTATTCCCTTTTCAACTTCTTTTATTTTTGATTCCTTAAGGGATCCAATCTTGTATAGGATGATTGATTTATCAGCAGTAAAAAGCTTATTTGGCCTTATCATGCTTGTTAAATTCAAGCTGCCTTTCTTGAAATCGCTGCTTGCCAGAGCAATAGAATAACTGTCAACCCTTGATACACTGGTTATTTGGCAGAGGACTATGTCATCTCCTTCAAAAATAGCAACTATACTCACGGACAAAATCTATTGAGCAATAGTTGTCCGTTCTTAATAAGTAAAAGGCATATTCAATGAAAACCTTAGGTTTTCAAGGTTAGTCAAGCTAACTATTGCTCAATTTTTTGTGCCTTTTACTATACCAAAGCGGGCCTCTTTTTTGATTTGCTCAAATCTGAAAAAGGAAAGGGCAAAACTACTACATCCCCCTTTACAAATTCTTCCACGCTTCTTCATCCTCTTTGCTATTCCAATCTTCAGCTAAGGATTTTTCACTTGCAACTGCATTTGCCATTTTTTCGCTTATCTGCCCCATTGGCCTTAATTCTACATGATCTTTAAAGGTTAAGATGGCTATCTTGGAGCCGGTTTCGAATCCTTCAATCTTCCGCATTTCTTTCGGAATAGCTATCTGCCCTTTTTCAGTTATTTTAGCTGTTCTAATTTCAAGTAATGGCATGTTTTATCACCTTCTTATTTGTAAGATAAGTAAGAATATCTATATAAACATTTTGGTTTTCTTCCAGCGTTCTAAAAGCCTTTACGCATTTCTTTCAATTTCACATAACTTAACATATCATTTCCCGCATTGAGTGCGTGAAATAGTTGTTTCTCAAAATTTGTCGTCGATAAATTATAATATATTTAAGTTACCGACGACAAACTCACGAGGAAAGCAAGCTTT
>Ga0209211_10002346_pt1 | contig 32930 bp, 35 predicted proteins | sample RifGroA2_FD_183992 | JGI IMG/M metagenome (GOLD analysis project Ga0209211, IMG submission 183992) | Groundwater microbial communities from Rifle, Colorado, USA - Groundwater A2 (SPAdes) (version 2) | ecosystem: Environmental > Aquatic > Deep subsurface > Groundwater | place: Rifle, Colorado... | reverse complement strand
AAGATAATAACCCAAAGCAAGCGCCGCCAAAATAACACCAATTACATTTGTCCAAACAAAAAGAGATGATCCATAGTATGGAGCAATGAGGCGAGAGGCGGATAATTCTATTCCCATTACCGCAAGCCCGGAAAAAAATGCAATTGTATAAATTTTAACCATAGTTTACGTAAACCAAAAAACCACGGCGCTCTTGCCTGATTTTTTTAAAAAACCGTTTTTAAAAAAGGCCATTTTCATTAAAACAATTTACATATTTTTTATCAATATACAAAATATGATGTTCCCACCAATCGTGCAAAAAAATTAATAATTCAGACGCAAATTTACCAATATCATAATCACTGCTTATTTTTTCCAAACGACTTTCAAACTCAATCACATTTTTACGATAAAGACGATGTTCATTTTCATGCTCTTCTGTTCCCAAATAATTGAAATGGTGAAAATATTTTTCCTCCGTAGAAAAATGATAATCGCAATAGTTATACAATTGTTTTAAGATGTCGGCACATCCTTGTTTATAAGATCCGGTATAAGCGTCGCTATGCAGCAAATTTATAAGTTCAATTATTTTTTTGTGCTGTTCGTCAATTTCAGACACTTTCATACTGAATTCCGGCTTCCATGATAATATCTCTAACATAAAAATATTTTATTGTTTTATAAGAACTTCTTTAACTTTTTTAACCACATCTTCCAAAGACCAGTCACGCTTTACTAAATAATATGCCGCGCCGTATTGAACAATCTCGCGTAATTTTTGATCATCAAGATCAAGCTTAGTCAATAAAATTACTGGTACATTTTTACCCCAAGAATCTTCGCGCAATTTTTTCATTACCTGCACCCCGTCCATTTTTGGCATCAAGATATCCAGCAAAATTAAATCCGGATGTTCTTTTAAGGCTAGGTCTAATCCTGCCCTGCCATCTTTTGCTTCAATCATCTCATAATCTTCATCAGTCAAACGGTCTGATGTTGCCCGTAAAATAGCAACCTCGTCTTCAACAATTAAAATTCTCTTTTTGTCGCTCATATATATTAAATAAATTATTAATCTTTTGAACCACTGTCAATATTTAATGGTATTGTAAAATAAAATACGCTTCCAACTCCGTCTTCTGAAATAACATTAATTGTTCCACCGTGTGCCTCAACAATTCCCTTGGACACAACCAACCCGAGCCCGGTTCCTTCTTTACCATGTGATGCTGTATCATTAAACTGCTTAAATTTACTGAATAATTTACTCATATTCTTAACAGATATTCCAATTCCGCTATCTTCAATAGCAATTACCAAAGAATCATCCGGAACTATTGGCTCGGTATTTTTAGATTTAACTCTCCAAGAAAATCCGGCTTTTGAAGCCTCTTCGCTTACACTTCCGCCTTTTTTATGCATAAAAACTTGAACTGCCACATGCCCACCAATATTTGTAAATTTCAATGCATTGGAAATTAAATTGCGCAAAACATGACCCATTTTATCCGGATCACAAGAAACAATACCAGGAACTTCCTTGTTTGTTGTAGCTGTCAAAATAATATCTTTTTCATCCGCTTGAGCGGCAAAAAACATTCTTTCATCTTCTACCAACTTGCGAACATCTGAATCTTTTGGATATATTTGGAATTTCCCTGACTCAATTTTTGCCGTATCAAGAAGATCATTAACAAGTTCAAGCATTCTCGAAGAATTTTCAAAAATCAATTCCACATATTCAGTATAACTTTTCGTACTTCTTTTCACCCGCCCGCTTTTCATCAATTCAGCCAAAGTTCTAATACCATCAAGCGGACTTCGGAGCTCGTGGACCATCATGGAAGTAAAATCTTCGCGCAAATGTTCAATTTCTTTTTCTTCGGTTAAATCGTGAAACAAAACAACTCCGCCAAGCACACTTCCTTCAGTTGCACCACCCCTGACCTTTACCGGGGAAACAAAAATTTGAAAAAATTTATCACCCACAATCACATCACTCGTCTCAATAATTTTATCTAATTTAATACTTTCTTCCAGCTTGCTTCTTAAATCAAAAGCACCATCAAGTTTTTCAATGAAATCAAAAATTGAAATTTCAATTTTATCTTTCAAACCAATAATTTCTTTTATGGCCGGATTAGCCACTACCAAACGAAAATCACGATCAGTCATTAAAACTCCTTCCGACATGCTTTCCACCATGGCATTTAATTTCATCTGTTCCGTTGCCACAACATCTTCCAATTTTGAAACTGCCAAAGATGCTTGACGAGTAATTTTATACAAAATTGTCATTTCTTCTTCTTTGTATAAACCAGTTTTTTTATGAGCAACTGTAATAACTCCCACCACTTTTTCGCCGATAATCAACGGAATGTTAAAAAAAGAACTGACCGGATCGTCTAAATCTTCCACCAAAATAGCGCCGGAAATAATTTCTTCAATTTTATATTCTGAAAAATCTTTATTAAGAAGCGCACTGATTGAACCGACCATTCTATCGCGAACAGTATTCACAAACTTTCGTGAAACCGACTCTTCAAGATGAACTTTAAAAACTAATTTATTCGCGTCTATAAGCATTGAAGATGCGGCGCTATATTCAATAAATTGATGCAATGAACCAGTAATAATATCAACAATATTTTGCACGTTTAAAGAATAACCGACTCTTTCCCCCAACTCTTTTAAAATAGCCAACTCATACATTCGATGCTTCATTGATGCTTCATTTTTTTTCAACTCAATTCGAAGACGTCGGGTTTTCCAAATTGAAAATCCTCCAATGGCTAATGCCAAAATTCCTATTAAAATTATTAAATCATTAAACATTACTTAGTTGAAAGTGACTTAGCTTTTTCTTGAGCCTTAACTAAAACTTTAAGGCTCCAAACAAAAGTAACAAACCAAACTAAAAATATTGGAAGTACGAGATAAACACCTCTTTCATCGCAAAACATCAAAGCAGTTGCCACAATACCCAAGCTATACATCCCGACAAGCATTGAAATAACGAGAGCTCGAGTGACACCACCAACAAGCGAACCTTTTACCATCTTATAAACAGCTCGTCCTTTAACAACAAGATAAATGCTGCCAAATATAAGAACAGGCCATCCAATAATCAAAATAGCAGATCTTAATGCGGACATATTTTTTAATTATTACAACTAATTCTTTCCAAGAAGTTTTTTTAATAAATCTTTTCGGGTGCGGTAAAAAACTATAACAAGCACCACTGCCATCACCAACTCAATTACATCACCTAAACCTCCAATCCTTAATATTCCATAACCATTAAGAGTTCCATAAATTTCAAGTACAGCAAACACCAAAGCCACGATAGCCAGCCAATTCCAAGTTTTTTCAAGAGCACCGCCTTGTGACAAAGCGGCAAGCTTAACAGCATATACCGCCGCAATAACTGCTAATACTAAAATTATAATTTCTAAAGCATTTTCAACTGATTCAGGTAAAAAAGATACGTTAATTGCATAAGAATCTTCTGCTAACGCTATTAAAGGAAGCGTCCAAGCAAGTCCGGTAACTGCAATAATTTTTTTCCACATAAAATATATCACCCTAAAACAAGGGTTTAAAATAATTAATCAAGTTTTTTAATTGTTGGATATTTCTCAAAAATCTGTGATAAAGCACTTTTCACAATCAAACCAGATAACTCAACATATTGATCAACAAGATTCTGCAAAGCGGTTTGTGGATCACCTTTTAATTCAGTGACGTTACCTTTGTCATCTACAACAATACTAGCTACGTTACGAGCTTTAAGAATAGCAATGTCAGGCCCAAGAATAACTGCTTGTTTTGCAATTATATCTGACAATAAAGATAAATAACTGTCATTTTCAGACATAAAAAAATTTTAATTTAATATTATTAGAAACGACCTTTAAATCTATGGGTCTATTATACCAAAAATACGCTTTTTAGGCGCATTTTTTATACACAAGACGAAAAAAATTTAAGGGAGTAGGGAGTGGGAAGTAGGAAGTAAAATTTCGGATTTAAGATTTAAGAGTTCTGGACACCCTAAACAACAAAACAATTCCCAAACCAAACAACAAAATGCTTCCATATTGCCCCGGTGTAAGACCAAAATAGCGCGGATCACTGAAATTTCCGTCAGTTGCGCGAAGAAAATCTAAGAAAAAACGGACAGAACCATACCAAAGTGAAACTACTGCCAAAATTAAACCCGGTTTTTTTTCAAACGTTTTGTGAAATATAAAAATAACAATTGCCAAAATTAGGGCATTTAAACTATCATATAAGCCCAAATCATGTCGAATTCCATCTGGATAATTCACACCTAAAATAAAATTTGAAATTTTTCCCGGGTGATCGTGAATTAAAAAACAGCCAATTCTGCCAATTGCCCAGCCAAGCGGAAGTCCGACAACTAAAATATCGCTAAATATCGAGAAATTAAGCTTGTATTTTTTTATATATAAAATTGCGGCAATTGCTGCGCCGGCAAATCCCCCATATGATGAAAACCCACCCAACCATATTTTTGGAATATCCCAAAGATTTTGGCTAAAATAAACCCAGTTATAAAAAAACACATGTCCGAAACGCGCGCCGATAAACGCCGCAATAATTACCCAAAAAACCGCGTCCCACACATGTTTTGTTTCAATGTTTTTTTTCTTCGCACTTTTTGTTGCTATGAAAATTGCAACTAAAATTCCTAAGGTTACAAAAAAACCCCATGTCTGAAAGGTTAAAAAACCGACTGTACAAGTTGGATAATAAAAATACGGCAACATACTTAAATTAAAATTTTTCTCATCGTACTCTTTTTTTCTGCCCCTCTACCGACTATTTTCTCTTTTCTCTTTTCTATTTTCTAACGTATTAACTTTACTCAATTATTTCCGGTTTAATATTGTGCCACTCTGTCCCTTGCTCGTATGCATACGCCGCGCGCAGAATTATGGCTTCATCAAATTGTTTACCTAAAAATTGCAAACCAACCGGCAAACTTTTACCTTCGTTTTCTACAAAACCGCAAGGCACGGAAATTCCGGGAATTCCAGCAATGTTTGCGGCAACAGTGAAAACATCTGCCAAATACATCGCGATTGGATCATCAAATTTTTCTCCTAATTTAAAAGCCGTAGTTGGTGAAGTTGGCGTAACCAAACAATCAACGTCTTTAAAAGTTTCTTGAAAATCTTTAGCAATCAAACTGCGAACCTCAAGCGCTTTTTTGTAATAGGCATCATAATAACCGGATGACAAAGCATAAGTTCCAATCATAATTCGCCGGCGAACTTCATCACCAAAACCTTTGCCGCGCGTCGAAGCGTACATATCCATCAAATTTTTTGATCCGTCCAGCCGATTTCCGTAACGAACTCCGTCATATCGTGCCAAGTTAGCCGAAGCTTCTGATGGTTGCAAAATATAATAAGCGGCAATTCCGTAATCTGTGTACGGCAAACTCACTTCTTTAATTTGTGCGCCCAATTCTTCCAATTTTTTAATTGCAGTTCGAACTGATTGTTCCACCTTGCTATCCATTCCATCAATAAAATATTCTTTTGGAACGCCTATTTTCATTCCTTTAATATTTCCTTCTAGTAAATCTGGGACTGTGGTTTGAATCAAAGGAACACTCGTTGAATCTTTTGGATCCTCTCCTTCAATTACCTCAAGAATTCTGGCAACATCTTTTACATTTTTTGCAAATGGCCCGATTTGATCAAGAGACGAAGCAAGTGACATCAAACCAAATCGCGAAACTCGGCCATAAGTTGGCTTTAATCCGACAATTCCGCAAAGCGCGGCTGGCTGGCGAATCGAACCGCCGGTGTCTGAACCAAGCGCACCCAAACACATGTCTGCTGAAACTGCTGCTGCCGGTCCGCCAGATGAACCACCTGGCACACGATCCAAATCCCAAGGATTTTTTACCGGTCCAAAAGCTGAAGTTTCATTTGAAGTTCCCATAGCAAACTCGTCCATGTTCGCTCGGCCAATAAAAACCGCGCCGGCATTTTTCATTTTTTCAACAACTGTGGCGGTGTAAGCGGAAATATGTCCTTTTAAAATATTTGAACCTGAAGTTACTTCGTGTCCTTGGAAGAGCAAATTATCTTTAAGCGCGATTGGAATTCCTTCTAACTGTCCAATATTTCCGCCCGCTATTTTTTTGTCGGAAGCCAAAGCTTCTTTTTTCGCGCCTTCTTCCCAAATTTCAAGATAAGCATTTATTTTTGGATTTATTTCTTTTGTCCGCGCCAAATAAGAATCCAAAAGCTCAGCCGCGGAAAATTTCTTTTCTCGAAGTCCGTCTAGTGTTTCGGAGATTGTTAGTTTTTGCAAGTCCATAATTGTATGCAAAGGTTTATAAAAAAGAAAAGAGAAATTAGAAAAGAGTATATGAAATAAATTTGGATTTAAAATTTAGGGGTTGTAGTTTGTAAAAATTCGAAATTCGAATATCGAAATACGAAACCGACTCCGAAGGAGTCGTCCTGAACCGCTGTAACGCATATTCCTACAAGAGTGAAGGATCTCTGCGATTATCTAATGATCAAAATATAAATGTTCAAAATAAATTCTAAATTCTATCTATTTCTTATTCTCATATTCTCAAGAATATGAGAATAGATTTTGGTCATTTAAACATTTGAATTTTAGATTTGTTTCGTATTTCGGATTTCATGCTTCGAATTTTTCAATCACTTTCTGCCCCTCTGCCGACTCTTTTCTCTTTTCTAATTTCTCTTTTCTGTTACTAATTTATTTTAAAACACTGCCGGTGTTTTTACCATATCATCCTTGCTCTCTGGAAAATCTTCAATTAAAATCCGACGTTCTGCAGAAGGACAGCTTTTAACTTCGTCTTCACGCGTTACATTTTTCAAATCTAAAATATAAGCAGTGGGATCTACTTTTGAAGTATCAACTTCTTGTAATTTTCCAATATAAGCTAAAATTGAAGAAAGTCGCTCGCGAAAGCGCTCTTTTTCTTCGGGATCAAAAGAAAGCCGGGCTAACTTGGCGATATGTTCAACTTGTTCAATAGTTAATTTTTCCATAGGCGTTAAAATGATAGCAAAAATACCAAAAATATACAAGAATTCAAATCAATTTATTATCCATCACTGCGAGTGATCCATAAAAATTCCACGCAACGACAATTTCCAATTTTTTTACCGGTATCATAGCATAGGGCATGATACCGGCTAACAAACAAATCTGAAAAACAAACCACCAACCGGCGATCAAAATTCAAAAAAACTTTACACTTTCCTTGACCTTATTTCTGCCCCATCACGAGCCAATTGTAACATTTCTTTGATCCCTTCAAGATTTGTTTCCAATTCTTCTCGTACTTCTTCCGGCAAATCCGGATCTTCCAGTGTCCCAACCAAAGAAGTTTCTTGTTCTTCAAAATCAGCAATTCGAAGCGCCCGTGCTTCCGGAGAACTTTCATCTGTCCAGCCACAGCCAGCTTCCTGAACTTCTTGTTGTTCTGGTTCTGGTTTTGATCTTTCGTTTTTCATAAAATTTATTTTGTGGCGGGGTGCAAGCCCCCGCCCTACTCGCAGAGATCCCTCACCCTCGTAGGAATACGCGTTATAACAGTTCAGGACGACGAATTTGTTTTGGATTTGTGGTTTGTGATTTGTTATTTATTTGGAATTTGGTGCTTGTAATTTGGAATTTTACCACCCACCCGTTCGCGGGGTAATCTTCCCTCATCAAAAACTGTGCATCTATTTTGATGAGGTTCCCCGGGTTTTTCTGTTCCCTATCCAACACGGCACGGGAACATAGAAAAACCTGCCCGAATGATCTCGGGAGCAAAGCAGTTTGCTCCCTCGTTCATTCGTGCCCCGCCCTACTTATTTAATCATTTTTAAAAATTCTTTTTCGTCAATTATCTTCACCCCCAACTTTTTGGCATGGTCAAATTTTGAACCCGGATCAGCGCCGACCACTACAAAATCTGTATTTTTGGAAACTGAACTTGAAGCATCTCCTCCCAACCGCCGAATTGCTTCTTTTGCTTCATCCCGCGACAAGCTTTCAAGCTCGCCGGTTAAAACAATCACTTTACCTTCAAGTGGACGATGTTTAGATACATGCACGGCTTCAACTTTTATACCAACCGCAAACAAATCATCTATTAACTTCTGATTTCGATCATCAGTGAACCATTCAACAATACTTTGCGCAACTTTCTCTCCCACCCCGGGCAATGACGACAATATTTCTTTTGATGCTTTTCTTAAAAACGAAATTGTTCCAAAATTATTTGCCAAATCAATTGCCGTTTCTTCACCAACATGCTTAATTCCCAAAGCAAAAATAAATTTTGCCAAAGTTACTTTTTTTGATTTTGCAATTGCTTCAATCAAATTCTCCGCCGACTTGTCAGCAAATCTTTCCAAATCAATCAAATCGCTTTTTTCCAATTTGAAAATATCCGCCGGCGTACCAATCAAACCAACATCCATTAATTGTTTTATAATTTTGTCTCCCAATCCGTCAATGTCATAAGCCTTGCGGGAAACAAAATGAATCATGCCTTCTAAATTTTTTGCGGCGCACGTTCGATTTGAACACACAATTGCCACTTCTCCTTCTTGTTTAAAAACAGCTTCTCCGCAAACCGGACATTTTACCGGTGCATGAATTATTTTCGCATCTTTTGGACGTAAACGTTTCAAAACTTCCACCACTTTTGGAATAACATCTCCGGCTTTCTCCAAAATAACAGTATCCCCTATTTTTAACCCCAAACGCCCAATTTCATCCATGTTATGCAAAGTAGCACGCTGTACCGTGCTCCCGGCAACCAATACCGGATCCATCACTGCAACCGGAGTCAAGGCACCAGTGCGGCCAACTTGCCAACGAACACCCTTCACCACAGTTGTTGCTTGTTCAGCCGGATATTTATAAGCAATCATGCCACGTGGCGCTTTTCCCACAACCCCCAATCTTTCAAGAGTGTGTCGGTCATTTACCACCACCACAATTCCATCAATTTGATATGGTAATTTTTCGCGCTTAGCTTCAATATTTTTATAATATTCTTGAACTTCTTGGAGATCTTTGGATCCATGATTATTCGGATTAGTCGGAACTCCCAACAATTTCATCAACTCATGCTCCTGCTCGTGAGTAGTCAAACCAAAATCCGCTTGCATCGAATATCCAAAAAATGACAAAAAACGAGAAGCGGTAATTTTCGAATCAAGCTGGCGAATTGAACCGGCGGTCACATTTCTTGGATTGGCAAACAAGGGCTCGCCTTTTTTCTTTTGTTCTTTATTTAAATTTTCAAAATCTTTTATAGTTATAAAAGCCTCTCCACGAACTTCAATTCTGCCATCCAGCTCATGTACCCGCTTGGTAAATTTTTTATGATCAATATCGTTTCCGAATTTATCAAAAAATTCCCCTAATTCTTTTTCTGATGGAACACGCAATCGTAAAGGAATTGCTTCGATTGTCCGAATATTTTTCGTAACATCCTCTCCGACTCGACCATCACCACGCGTTGCACCGGTTACCAAAATTCCATCTTCATAAATTAAAGAAATTGCCAAACCATCCATCTTAAGTTCGGTATAAAATTCATATTTTCCCTGTGGCCAAATTTTCTGAATTCTTTCAAGCCACTTACCAAGTTCCTCTTCAGTAAAAATATCTTCTAAAGAAAGCATTCTTTCTTTGTGTTGTACTTTTTTAAAAGCGGCCAAAGGTTTACCACCAACACGCTGGGTTGGAGAATCAAGAGTTACTAAATCCGGAAACTCTTCTTCCAGTTTAATAAGTTCGTGTTTCAAAGAATCTAAAGCGGCATCAGAAATTTCAATCCGATCCAAAACATGATAAAGATAGCGATGATACGCCACTTCCTTACACAATTTTTCTATTCTGGCTTTAGCTTCATTCTTATCCATATTCTAAAGAGACCTCTACAAAAATCCATTTCGGCTGCAATTTCACCGCTTCGAAAGCGAGTTTTGCAAAGGTCTCTAAATTAAAATAAAATAATTCTGACAAAACAAAACCATTAACGTTCCAATTACTAAAAATGTGCCGAAAGCAATTTCACTTTCCAGAGTTTGTTTTTTACTGATTAAAAGATACACTCCAATAATAGCACCAAAAATATATGCAATGGCAAGCGCTAATAAAGTGGTTTGCCAGGTCGGCAAAATAACCCCCATTAAAGCACCCAAACGAATATCACCGCTACCAATCCACCTTCCTTTTGATACCACATATTGTACCAAGAAAAATCCACCGCCTAACAAAACCGCTAAACCAAGTGCTTTTACATCTACATCCAAAAACAAGACATCAATTAATAAAATTATCGCAATGGCCGGCAAAGTGATGTGATCCGGCAAAAGCATAGCGCGAATGTCAGTTAAAAACAAGGCGATTAAAAACATAATGGCAAACCACATGAAAATGAGTTGCCATGAAAAAACACCGACTTGAAAATAAGCAGCAGTAAAAAGTATGGCCGTTATTGCTTCAACAATTGGGTGTTGCCATGAAAATTTTTGCTTACAAAATCGACACTTGAATTTTAATAACAAAGCCGAAAAAATCGGGATCATGTCCCGTCGAAATAGGGGTTTAGCACAGGAATCACAAAAAGAGCGTGGAAGAATGATTGATTGCCTGGCCACAACTCGTGCCGCCAAGACATTTACAAAACTTCCCACTCCAGCTCCTATAATTAAACTTAGTATCCAAAACATGGTTTTATTATAGCATTTTGGGTGGAAATTAGGAAGTCTTGACAAAAACATAATTTTGTGGTATACTAGGATATAATTTCAGCCTAGCAAATCACAACCTAAACCATGGAGGTTCAAAATGGAAACCATCTTCACTCGTTCAAGAATTATGAGTATGTTGGACATGGAGCTTCTAAAACTAGCTAAGGATGACTTGGAAATTCCATTTGCTGGTATGATCGGTACAACCAATCTGCGCAATTTGGTTCTTGGTCGGCTTGAAGAGGCTGGGCGTATCAGAGTAGAAGAAGCGCCAAAACCACCGACACTTTCTGCCGAGGATTTGCGGGTAAATCAAGTACTTGACTGCTGGCTGCCGCTCGCCACTGCCATCGCAAAATCAAATTCCTGGCCAACGGTAATTGTCATGAGTGTGGAAGATGAGTGTATTCCGCATACACTAGGAAAAGTTCCAGATGTAAGCGACATCAAGCTCAAGGGAGCAACAAAACGGATCTTCGACCACTGCACCAAGCAAGGCCTCAGGCCTGAATTGAGACGATCATGGAATGGGTGCGGATATGACTACGACGTAGTTGTTCAAACTCCGTCCTAATCCTTGACTCAAAACGAGAAGGCTCTCCCTTCTCGTTTTTTTAATAGACTTTTCCTTAAACAAACTTTTGGAATGGAGATTTCAACCAAAAAGCTATTTAAAAAAACAAGTCTAAAAATTGACAAAAAATCCGACCAAAGATAAAGTGTAGATATAGTTCCTGTGGGAAAAACCACCACAAACCAGGGAGGTGTTCCAATGAGAACTTTTATCGTCTCTGAAATAATGAAAATGGGAGATCCGGAGTTGTTAGCGATTGCCCGTAATGACTTGGAAATTCCCGGTGCAGTAATGATTGGAACAACTGAACTACGCGAACTTGTTCTCAAATGGCTTAAATCCGCTAATCGCATCAAAGCGGAAGATTCCATTACCCCTGAAAAAGAGTCTGAAACAAGACAAATCATTAATGGCATTCCAAGAGCTATTGCTCTAGCCAAAAGAAAAAATCTGCCTCTAATCTGTGTGATGGAAGTGGAAGACGAATGTATTCCGGTTATCCCCGGAAGATGGCCAAGTGTGAACGAAATCAAGCTCAAGGGAATAACCAAACAGGTCTTTGATCATTGTAAGAATAACGGTCTTAAGCCAATAATAAGACGGACTCAAAACGGTAATTCTTTTGACTATGAAGTAGTCATTCCTACCCCTCCCTAAACTCAAAAACGAGAAGGCCCTCCCTTCTCGTTTTTTTAATTCATACAGAGGTCGAACCTCTGCCAGAGGTTCGACCTCTGGCAAACACTCCTCCTTAAACAATCTCCCTTTGTGCCCACTTACGCAACTCATTCATATATTTACCAGAACAATCTTGTAGATATTGTTTTATCCACTCATTATCAAGAATTGGGTCCTTTTTCATACCTAAATAATGAAATAAACTTGACCACTTATAATCTTCCAAAAAACTTTTACAATTATTCCACTTAGACAATCCCAAACGCCAATCCTTATTCAATAAATCCAAAGCATTCAAATGAATATAATTGGGCATGTGATAATAATAACCATCTGAATCAATAATCTTAACCTTTGTTTTTGATGCAAATATCCTATCTTCATGGCTATATTTAGTATTAAAATACATGGTATAACCAGTCATTTGTTTCCGAATAAAATTCGTCAAATTTCCGGGGTTTTCTGTGTAAACATATAAATGAAAATGATTAGGTAAAAGAATATAGGATAAAACCGAAACCAATCTCTTTCCATCACTTTGACATTTTATTTCCCAGTCCTTTCCAAGTAAAAAATAATTTTCACGAAACACAAAATGATCAACTGAATTAAAATAATACAACCCTTGTCTAAAACGCTCAAAATCATAATCATCTAAAAAAAGATCTCTGCCTTCTATACATCGATTATATATATGAAAATACATATTATTTCTTACAGAGGTTCGACCTCTGGCAGAGGTTCGACCTATGTATTTATTAAAAATTAAAAAAAACCAGTGCATCGGCGCCACTGATTCTTTTATGTTTTATTAAATTTTTTACTTATTTATCTACTTGCATGCACCCGGCACAACTCCCTCTGGTGTCACACAATTCGGACCATCAGCTAAACCGGATTGAGTTGGTGCTTTTCCAAGACAAAACTGAATTCGATAATCATTTCCACCACTTCCGGCTAAATACCAGTAAGCATTGTCTCCCGAACTACACTTTCCATCGTTTGGTTTTGGAGAAGAAGGAACCGCACTCATGTAAGGTGGGTTTGCACCGGTACACAAACTAATGCTTTGTACAAAATTAGGTTTACCGCCAACCTCGCACAAAACTCGTGCATTTCCATCGCCTAATGACAAATGATCGCCCTCTTGTGCTGGAAATTCTGCTAATTCCGCATACCCCAAACCAAGTGCCACACGCAACTGTTGAGCATGAGATACTCGTTCTGCATCACGCGTTTTTCGGCGAGCACTGCTCATTGTCACCACGGTTAAAACAGCCAAAATTGCAATCAAAGCAATTACAACCAACAATTCAACCATGGTAAAACCTTTTTTAGAATCTGATTTTAGTTCGAACATATTTTTAACATATAGCGATTAGTGGTTAGTGTATGGTTATAAAAAGTTAAATAAAAATTATCTGTTTAAAAATCTGAAATAATACAATAATTTAGACACTGCTTTAATCCGAGAAGCTTTTTTTACGATCTTTGTTCGTAGTGTTCGTACCCTGTTCGTAGTTCGTATAAAACACATCTTCAATCTTAAATCGTACCTGTAGAGATCCCTCACCCTCGCGGGAATATGCGTTACAGTAGTTCGGGACGACATTAGCATGACACAATCCCTCCCTCTACGTGTCTTTGTTCGTAGTGTTCGTACCCTGTTCGTAGTTCGTATAATATGTATCCTAAATACCATCTACTCAAAATCCCGCATTGCCAAACCAACCGAAACTGCAAATCGCGGACCAAGGTCGTCTAAAACACCGCGTAAATCTTCGTGCGTGTTAACACGCGCCCAAGGATCGCCAACAAAAACGCTGACATCTAAACTTTTTGAAATATATTGCGCTAAATATGGCAAGTGCGCTGAACCGCCGGTTAAAACAATTTTTTCAATGCGATGACTGTCTTTTGATTGTGCTTGTTGTTTTGAATACAAACCAATTGAATAACGAGCTTCCGTCATCAGCGGTTCTATGGTTTTTACAAGCAACGCCGGCATCTCGCCATTTCCGCCCAAAACCGACAATTTTTCAACATCACATTTCATATTTTCCGCATCAATCTCTTCCACACCAAGAATTTTTGAAATTGTACGAGTAATATTAATTCCACCAAGAGAAATACTTCTGGTTAAAACCGGAATTCCATTTTGAACAATTACCAAGCTTGTGCGCCGCGTTCCAAAATCAATAATCATAACTGTACCGAGATCGTGTCCAACCAAGGAACGGATCATGGCGTAGGCTTCAGTTTCAAGCGCAACAAGTTCTAAACCGGCTTCTTTTGTAATTATTTTGTATTTTTCCACCAATTCTTTTGACGCACCGGTCAACAAAATTCTCATTCCTTTTTTTCCAAGTTCAGGCGGACCTTCATTTTCTTTTGATGCCTTAGTACCCAAAAACTGCTTTGCTTCTTTTGTGCCCAATAATCCTGGCCCAAATGATTTAAAATCTTTTTGTTTTTTCTCACCATCCTGCAAAATTTTCCAATCCAAAATCATTTCTTCCAAAGGAAGCGGTATAAGTTTTCTTGCTTGCCACTCAATGGCGGCTTTTAATTCTTTTCCAGAAGATGACGGAACAGAAATTATGGAACTAAAAACAGAAGAAACCGGTAACCCAGCCACTGCTCGTGTGGTTGTAGTCTTGGATTCTTTCATCATTCTTTTTATAAGTGCGGCAGTGTACTTTGGATCATCAAGCAAACCCTTTTCTTCTTCTCCAAAAGTTTTTTCCATGTACGAATAAGTATGAAGTAGTGGCCGTTTTTTTTCATGCTTAAGCTCCACAAGCTTCACCCCTCCTCCGCCAATGTCCACACCAAGAATAGATTTTTGTTTTTTTCCGAAAAGCGAAAAAGCCATTTATGTAAAAATAAATAACTAAATAATCGTATAATTGAGTAATTTTTATGCAATTACCCAATTACAATATTCTTCCTTTATTACATTATACCCTATTCCTGATATCTCAGCTATTTTTTCCCCACAGCCTTGTCTATTGCAACATTAACAAGCTTATCTGCCTCTTTGTTGTATTCCCGACGAATATAGGTATAGCTAATACTTTTAAAATTTGTGGATAAATTCCAGACTTTCATGTAAAGCTGGGCCAAGAACTGATCTTTTACACGATATTCATGATTTAACTGTTTAACTATAAGCTCACTGTCCAAAAAACAATCCACTCGCTCCCCTTTTAATTTTTTTGCCACTTCTAAAGCGGCGATCAAGGCCTGATACTCGGCTTGATTATTAGTTGTTTCGCCAATGTATTTACTAACATTTTCTTTTACAACCACTCCCCCATTTTCATCCAAAACTTCAACAACTGCCCCAATTCCAGCCGGGCCCGGATTTCCTCTTGCTCCACCGTCAGTATGTATACGTATTTTTTTTGACATAAATTAAAAAGTAAAACAGATAAATCCGAAATTCGAAACAAATTCTAATGTTCAAAATATAAATGTTTAAAAGCCGTTCTTAAAATCTTAAGATTTTAAGATAACAAATTCAAAGAAAATATTTTAATCGCTTATTTTTTAACCTGCCTGCCGGCAGGCAGATCATTTCTTTATCTCGAATTCTCGAGAATTCGAGATAAGATTTTTGAACATTTGATCATTCGAATTTTGAATTTGTTTCGTATTTCGAATTTCGTACTTCGAATTTTTGTCAACTATCATAACTAGTGGCCAGTGGCTAACTACTAGTGGCTATCTTATATCCACAATCTTACACTGAATCTCTCGCGATCCGTTCCAAACATTTATACCAACCTCATACACCACTTCAATTTTGTTTCCCGGCGCGCAGGCTGATAAATTACCGCCAAAACCAAAACCAATAAATTTTTGCATTGTGCCTTTGGGAGAACGCATTAACAACCGCAAATGTTTTGAACCGTTTCCTACGCAATCACTGTTCACCACTTCAAGTTCGTGACTCACAAAACGCGGTAATGGATTTTTTTCACCAAACGGTTCCATGCTTTGCAAAATATCCACTAAATCCCAATCCAAATCTTCTAAATCCAACTCAGCGTCAATCTCCAAAACTGGATTCAAATCTGCATCTTTTAATTGTTTTTTAGCAATCTCCCGAATCTGTTTTTGAAATTTTTCAAAATTTTCTTCACCAATAATTGTAAATCCGCAAGCTTGAGGATGACCGCCGCATTTTTGCACACAATCTCCAGTTGCACGCAAAGCCTCGGTTATATGAAAACCGGAAACACTCCGACCTGAACCGACAATTTGTTCTCCAGTGCGACCCATGGCCAACACCGGCTTATTAAACTCTGAAACCAGTTTTCCTGCCACTAAACCAACCAAACCTGCCGGCCAGCCATCGGCAATAACCATTAAAATATGTTCATCTGTCTGATCTAAAACTTGTTTGCGCGCTTCCTCAAAAATCTTGCCCGTAGCTGATTGTCTTGCACTATTATGGTCTTGCAATTTTTGTGCCAAAATTTCCGCCTCATCATGATCTTTTGTCATCATGAGTTTTAACGCGGTTTCCGCGTGTTCCATTCTTCCCGCCGCATTGATTCTTGGACCAATCTGAAACCCAATCGTAAAAGTATCCGCTTTTTCCTGATCAATTGAACCAATTTCAAACATTTTTTTGAGCCCTAGTCTTGGAGATTGCCGCAAAACTTTTAATCCATAATGAACGAGAGTGCGATTCTCGCCAACTAAAGGAACGATATCAGTTATGGTGGCGATGGAAACAAAATCAAGCAGCCATTTTTCCGCACCCGGATGAACTTTTAAATTATTTTTTCGTGCCTCTGAATACAAACCGCAAGCTAATTTCCAAGCCACGCCAACCGCGGCCAAATATGGAAACGGATAAGCTTCACCGGGCAAACGAGGATGGATCAAAATCGCTTCTGGTAATTCTTCTGGAAATTCATGATGATCAACCACGATCGTATCCATGGCGCAATCATTGGCATAAGCAATTGCTTCGCGCGAAGCAATTCCGCAATCAACCGTAATTATTAAATTTGTACCGCGATCTTTTAAAATATCAACAGTTGGAATATGTAAACCATAACCTTCATCTTCGCGGTGTGGAATATAATAATCAAGTTTTGACTTACTTTCTTTTACTTTGATCAAATCTTCCAAGGTGTGCAGTAAAACCGCTGAGCCAGTAACACCATCAGCATCGTAATCGCCATGCACTGTTATATGCTCGCCGCGATCAATCGCTTTGTAAATTCTGGAAACCGCGCGCTCCATGTCGCCAAACAAAAAAGAGTCGTGAATATCACGCTCATATTTAGGTTTTAAAAAAACCTCTGCTTCTTCCGCAGTTTTAACTCCTCGGCGCCATAACAAATTAGCAATAATTGGCGGCAAATTAGGCAATTTCCCTTGCATGTCTTTTTCCGCTTCCATGACTTTCCATTGGCGTTCGGTTGTTTTTGTTTTAACTTCTTCCACAGGCAAACTAATTAACTAAAGTGAAAAAATTGACATTCCAGTCACCAAAAGCATGCTCAAAACAATAAAAAGTGAGACTATAATCCATGCGGTTTTTAAGATTTTTTTCTTTTTCATAAGTAAAATATATCGCGCTAAATCACGCAAAAGCTAACGCAAAATTACGCAAAACAATACTCACCACACTATACCCTAAAAAATTAAAAATGTCAGGTGGATAAAAAAGTGGGGTAAAATTTTTTATCATCTACGAGGCTCAGCCTCGTAGATACACTTAACCATCAATCTCGTTTCAACACCGCCAAATAAGCCTTCGGTGGTATTTCCACTTCACCACGACCATGGGCTTTCATTCGTTTTTTACCTTCTTTCTGTTTTTTCAATAATTTCATTTTTCGAGTTACATCTCCGCCATATAATTTTGCCAAAACATCTTTGCGCATTGATGGAATGCGTTCGGATGCCACAATCCGTCCGCCAACCCGCGCCTGCAATTTAATTTCAAATTGTTTTCTGGGAATTGCATCTTTTAATTTTTTGGCAATTCGCCGACCAACACCTTCTGCCTCATCTCGATAAACCAACAACGAAAAAGCTTCCACTGGTTCTTCCGCCACCAACATATCCATGCGCACCACATCAGCCGTACGATATTCAATCAGCTCATACTGAAACGAAGCATAACCAGAAGAAACGCTTTTTAAAGAATCATAAAAATCAATAATAATTGAAAACAACGGCATTTCGTAAACAACAATCACCCGATGATCATCAAGATATTCAGTATTTTGATAAACCGCTCTTTTTTCTTCGGCTAATTGCATGATCCCACCGACATAATCTTTTGGCGTAACGATTTTAACTCGCACATACGGTTCTTCAATATGGTCAACAAAAGTCGGGTCTGGCAATTCCAAAGCGCCCTTAATTACCTTTTGATCACCATTGGTTAGAAAAATTCGATAAGCAACTGACGGCACGGTTATAACCAAGCTAATGCCATGCTCGCGTTCCAATCTTTCTTTGACAATTTCCAGATGAAGCATGCCGAGCAAACCAATACGAAAACCAAAACCCAAGGCACTCGAACGCTCCGGTTCAAAAACCAAAGCCGCGTCATTAAGTTTTAATTTTAAAAGCGCTTCACGAAGTTTATCCGGCGAAGATCCTTCTTGCGGAAAAATTCCGGCATAAACCATTGGCGGTAATTCTTTATAACCCGGCAATGCTTTAATTTCCGCATTTTGAATACTGATTGTATCACCAACCCGCGCTTTGGAAATATCTTTTAAACCAGTAACAATATAGCCGATTTCTCCGGAAGAAATTTCATCTTTTTTAAAACGACCAGGTTTGAAAATTCCAACTTCCAAAGACTCGGTATTGGCACTCGTTCCCAAAAATCTTATCGGCGCATTCGCACGAATGTGTCCATCCATAATTCGAACGTAAGTGATCACGCCTTTATAATCATCATAAATGGAATCAAAAATCAAAGCGCGCAATGGATTGTCTTTTTGACCTGATGGTGCCGGTACGCGCTCAACAACAGCTTTTAAAATATCATCAACTCCTTCTCCGGTTTTAGCGGAAGCAGTAAGAATTTCATCCGGATTAATATTAAGAAGTTCGGCAAGTTCAAGCCGGCGCGTGTCAACATCCGCACCCACCACATCAATTTTGTTTAAAACCGGAATAATTACCAAGCCTTGATCTTTAGCTAACTGCAAATTTCCAATAGTTTGAGCTTGTACACCTTGAGTCGCGTCCACTAACAAAACCGCACCCTCAACCGCGGCCAAAGATCGCGAAACTTCGTAAGTAAAATCAACATGGCCTGGAGTGTCGATCAAGTTTAGGTTGTAGGTTGTAGGTTGTAGGTTGTAGGTCATTGTAGCTGGGGCGAGTTTGATCGTAATCCCCCGCTCCCGTTCCAAATCCATTTGATCCAAAACCTGTTCTTGCATTTTTCGTTTATCAATTGTTCCGGTCAATTCCAAAAATCGGTCAGCCAAAGTCGACTTCCCGTGATCAATGTGAGCAATGATGCAAAAGTTACGAATATTTTTTTGATCCATATTTAGGTAAAATTCCAAGCACCAAATCCCAAATTCCAAATAATTTCCAAATCACAAATCCAAAAAACAAAACAAATTCGTCGTCCCGAACCGTTGTAACGAATATTCTCATCTATATGAGCTGTTGTCTTTGTTTCTCTGTTCTTCTGTTTCTCTGTGGTGAGGGATCTTTGCAAAACATTCTTACCATCACCTATTCTTTTCTCTCTGTCTTCTGCTAACTCTTTTCTCTTTTCTCTTTTCTAATTTCTCTTTTCTACTTTCCATTACCAATTTCTAACCTCTAAACAGCTAATTTCCATTACAGTAAAAAGGGGTCGTCACCTACTTTAAAAACCCTACATCCATGCCCGCATTCTATCAGATAATTTTATTTGTGTCGAGTACTAAAAAACGAGCCTACTTGGCTCGTTTGGAAGAATACAGTTTCGTTGAAATTATGATTTCAGCGTTTTCAAAAGATCATCCGTCTTATGCTCAATAACCTTACATTTTTCTTCAATATCAAGACTAGATGTTTTTACGAACAACCAAACCAAGAATAGACCAAGCGCTAGACACAAAATTCCGCAAGAAAACATGAAAAGATTACTACCACCCCACACCAAAGCACCAAACCAAAAGCCGAAAATTATTTCCCAAAATATCCCGTAAAAATTTCTATTTCTAAAGATTAGGACACCGGCACAAGCCAAAGACAACCACCACATAGTTGCCAGAAACCATGAAGCAGCTCGATCAGAATCATGATAAACCCGCACGACTGGAATTTTACTCATTGGACAATTCACAGAATACCAAACTAATGCACACACAACAAGTACTGATCCTAGAAAAGCCAAAGTAAGTCTTCTGTTTGTTGAGTGATAAACCATACCAAGAGAACATGCAACATACACCAGTATGTAAATATAAAACACTGATTTTTGAGCCGGTTGCCATCCGTAAAATTTATTCATTACGGAATACACACACATTAAAAGCGCAGTAGCCAACAAATAGAAAGAAAAAGCCAAAAATTCGGATTTTCCAGCACGACGCTTAAGCAAACCAATCTCTGCTCCATCACCAAAAAGAAACTGTCTGATTTCAGTCATTTTCTCCTCCTTTTCTTCTCTTTAATGTAAAAGAACGATTAGCTACTTTTACCACACACAGATAATTTTGTCAAGAGATAAAATAAAAAAAGACCCCAAGAAGGGGTCTAGAAAAACTACCTATTCTTTTGCTTGAAGCACTGGGGTATTGATATGCTTCCACAAAAAAATAAAACCGAGCAAAGAAAGAACACCACCCGTTCCATGCATCCAGTCGTGATTCTGAGACAATACCAACAAGCCAAAAACTAATCCAAAAAATACATACAAAATCATATCTGACGAAGTAAAAGTTAATGGACTAATTTTTGTTTTAATAAAAATTCTGGACACAGTAAGAACATAAGCACAACTTAATATACTACCAAAAATCTGAGGTTCAGATTGCGTCGATTTAACATGATTCAACGGAATAGGAAAAATATCTCGCAAAATAAAGTACATACACAACACAGCCGCTCCAATCAGCAAAAAATAAAACATTTCAAACTTTTTTGGTCTGGGTGTAACAAATACACTGCCAAGTATCATAAAACTCAATAAACTACTGAAAAACACTTTTTCCCCTAATTCCAAACCATAATCACTAACCATCCATGAATACATGGACAAAAACAACGCAACAAAAAAACAATTCAAAGCAAAAAGCAAATACCAATCTTTGGTTGTGATTTTTTTCGCGATTTCAACTTCTTCCAAACAGACATCTGCTTCTGGCATTTTGTCTCCTCTCTTTCTTTTTAGGTTGGAAAGAACGATTACATCTTTCTACCACTTCTCTAAAAATTTGTCAAGTGTTGGATTAAAAAAGTGTCACTAACTTCGGGAAGTGCATCGTGGATGTCATACTATAGAATTCGGTTCATTATCTCACTGTCTAACTTTATTCACGATCGTAAAGTTTTCTGGACAGTTTTTTCTTTCCCCAACGCTGACTTTGCAATCTATGACTATCACGATCAACAATAACATGCACCCAGTCACCAAGGTCATGCTCGTCAATAAAATCGTACAAAAAATGAATAATATCGCGGTCAATCGCCCAACAGCTTTTGGAACGCATGACAAAACCGTTTTGCTTGAGAAACCACCGCAACATATCACGCGCGTCGCGATGACGTTCCGGAATATCATAATGGACAATAATTTCCACTCCTTTCAACTTTGGAGCATGTCTAATCTTGATCCTAAATAATCGCAATCTCCCCTCATCTGTAAGCGTATATAGCACGCCACCTTCGCGTTTTTGACCTTTTATATAATTTCTCAAGCTAAGATATGACACAGTTTTTTTAATCTTCCGACGATTTTCAAACTCATCTCCATCAGATAAACCCAAAATTGCCTCACGACCTTCAAGAATCCGACCTTGATGATAAGGTTTATCTGCCAAAAATAACATCCCAGCGGCCGTAAGTACAAGGCATTTTACGGTAAACTGCGCGCCTTCGAGCATTTTATCATGAAGATTAAACTTTTTATTTATTTTTTTCTTTCGGTGACTTATATTCATAAAGTGTCTAACTTTATTCACGATCGTGAAGTTTTCTAGACACTTTTATCTTACCACACTTTTTTTATAAAACAAAATACAAAAAAATATGCTTTTAACCCCTCTAATTCAAAAGTGGTGTCACAAAAAAATAAAAAAGAAGCTCCCGAGGGAGCCTCATTGCAAACTTAGAGATGATTTTAGTTTTCCTAACTACAGCACCTGATGCACAGACACTTGCTCTTCAATTATAATATTTGGAATATCACCACAACAATCCTTAATAAACTCTTCAAGTGCTTGACGGGATTCAGTAAAAAAAGTCTGGCAAACACCACCACCAGACGCATACTGGCTTTCGTTTATTTCATATACAATCAGATCGCCTTTCTTTAAAATAAAAACAACCAATTCTTTCCAATCACCATAGTCTTCACTACTATTACAAAACCAACCATTAAAGTCAAACGCCGTGTCGCTCCTCAAGGCCTTCCTAAGTTCCACAACAACCTTCGGAGCATTGTTTTCAGAGATATGAAAATCATCACCGCACCAAACACACCTGATCACAAACGGCACCGTTTCCGAATAAATTTGACTGGACATTTCACCCTCCTTTCTTTTTCAGCTCAAAAGAGCAATCAGCCAATCGTATCACACACAGATAATTTTATCAAGAGGTAAAAAAAGATCCAAAAATAGGATCGTTTTTGACAACACCGCGTCACTGAAATTAAGTCCCCGAGGCTTCGTCGGCTCCCTCACTTGGTTCGTAACGCTTGAACAACTTCCGCCGCATGGAAGAAACAAAAGTCGTAATTTCTTCGCTCTTCAATAAAATACCGATTGAAATGTAAACCGCTAAACCAAAAACACCGGAAATAAATCCTTGCAAGAAAATACCGACCAAGGTATCAAGATTTAAAACATAGGCCAAAGGCATTTTCAAAACTTGAATAACCACCGCCATGGCAAGCGCCGCAGTAATCATTTTATATGCAGCATGCAAAATCTTTAATCCGTCAACATGCCCAAGCTTCACGCGCAAAGTGGTCCACAATAAAACTAAATTAGCAACGCTTGATGCGGTAAAGGCCAAGGCTAAACCACGAACTCCGAGCGGTTCAATCAACCACAAAGCAAAAGCAATATTCATAGCTACGGAAAACAAACCAATCACAAAAGGCGTTACTGTATCTTTAAAAGCATAAAAAATTCTAGTCAACAGTGGAAGCAGGGACTGCACAAACAAAGACAAGGTGAAAAATGCCAAAGTATCAGCCGTCAAAATTGTATCGTTCCAACTGAATTCTCCACTACCAAAAATAACGCGAACAATTTGCGCACGCAACAAAAGAAGCAAAATTGTTGCCGGAATTATAAACAATAAAATCTGACGCGTGGTAAAGGAACAATGATCAACAAGTTTTTTAATATTATTTTCCGCTACAGCTTCAGACAATAATGGAAAAGCCGCCACGGCAAATGAAATTCCAATAATTCCAATTGCCACGCCTTGAATATTGTTTGCTAAATTTAAAATTGAAATACTTCCTTCAGCTAAAGTTGAGGCAATAATTGTCATGGCCACAAGATTAAGCTGGGTCACTGCCAAACCCATGGTACGTGGTAGCATGAGCCTCATGATTTCCCGAATAAAATTATCTTTTGGCGCCCAAACCCATTCAAATTTATAACCCAAATCGCGAACTGCCGGAAGCTGAATTAAAAGATGCAAAAATGCTCCCAAGACCACGCCCCATGCCAAACCCGGCAAGCCCCACAACGGAACCAAAACAACCGCACCAAAAATAATTCCAATGTTATAAAAAATAGGACCCAATGAAAATACTAAAAACCGTTTAAAACTTTGCAAAATTCCGCCGATCACCGCGGAAATACCAAGAAAAATTGGCGAAAGAAACATAATGCGCGTTAAAACTATTGTTTCTTCCAACGCGGCCCGGCCAAAACCCGGGGCAATGTACGGCACAATCCAAGGTGCAAAAATCCAAACAATTACCAACAAAACTGCAAGCGAACCAACCAACATTACCAAAACTCCGTTTGCAATTCTCCAGGCCTCGCTACGCGGTTTTTTATCTTTTCCAATTAAGGCTTCGGTAAAGATTGGAATAAATCCGGCAGACAAGGCTCCAAGCACTAAAAGATTGTAAACAAAATCAGGAATTCGAAAAGCGGCAAAATAACTATCCAAATCCTGACCCGCGCACCACCAAGCACAACCGCCGCGCTTGTAATTGTTTTTGATTCACCGTTTAAAAATTTTTTAATCCAAGGCCACATAAAAAGATGAGTAGGTAGTAGTTAGGAGGTAGTAGGTAGTAGGTAGTAAGAATTAGCTTGTAGCTAGTAGCTTCTTAGCTTTTTAGGGAAAGAAAAAGGGAAATATGTAGGGCGGGGGCTTGTCCCCCACAACGTGTAAGGCGGGGTCTTGCACCCCGCCACGGGAGGATGTAGTAAGTAGTAAAATTCCAAACGACTTCCGTAGGAAGTCGTCCTGAACTGCTGTAACGAATATCCCTACGAGGGTGAAGGATCTCTCATTCTCACACAAACAAATTCGAAATTCGAATATCGAAATTCAAAACAAATCCAAAATTCAAATGACTAAAATTCAAAACCAGTTTTAAACATTTGTTTTTTTGATCATTTGAATTTGTTTCGTATTTCGGATTTTGTGCTTCGAATTTAACCTTTACAGAAAATGTCGTCCCGAACTGTGGTAACGCATTGTCGCACGAGGGTGAGGGATCTCTGCAGTTTTCTAAATTCAAATGACCAAAACATTATTCTTATATTCTTGAGAACATGAGAATAAGAAATAATTAGAAAAATGAACGTTTAAAATTTAAAATCTGCTTTGAATTTGTTATCTTAAAATCTTAAGATTTTAAGAACGATTTTTGAACATTTATATTTTGAACATTAGAATTTGTTTCGTATTTCGACCTGCCTGCTGGCAGGCAGGTATTCGAATTTCGAATTTCTATGACTTACAGCTTATGGCTTATGGCTCTACATCCTCTACTCCCCACCCCCCACTCCCTATTTAGACCGATACTTATCGCTCCGCCACAACTGCTCGCCAATCTCTTTCATTCTCTTTAAAAATAATTTTCGATCCAAACTCTTTTGGAATTTTTTTAATGACTCATAAGAATCCATTGCCACACTTTTAAAATCTTGTTTTTGAGATTTATCATAACCAAATCCATATTCAATCGCGCCGTTGGGAATTTTTCCGTGCGCTATCAAATACATCTCCCCAATCAAATACTTTGCCGCAATTGACAGCCGACCGTCGCGATCAAAACGCCGCACTGAAACCGGCATAAACGCACTATGCAAAAAACCGAATTTTCCAAACTTTGTCGCCCGACGCGCGTAATCATGATCTTCTGCTAATTTCAAATCCTCATCAAAACCATTTATCTTTTCGTGAATCCCCCGCCGCACATAAATAAAAAAACCTGGTATATGCGGAACTAATTTTTGGGTGGTGTAAGTATATACATTATAAATCGAATGAAAGACATGGTCAATTATTTTTTTTGATAATGGTTTTAACAAGCAAGACGCAATATCAAGCCCCTGTTTTTCAAACTCAGAAACCGTCTTTTCCAAAAAATTTGGACGTGGAAAAACAACATCCGCATCCAAAAATAAAAATATGTCCCCTTTAGCAACTTTAGCACCCTTATTTCTACCAACACCGGGCAAACCGCCATCTGTAACAGTTGCCCCAAACTCTCGAGCAATCTCACGAGTGCGATCTTTTGAATTGAAATCAGCTACAATTACTTCATAATCCTTAAAACTCTGTTTTTTTAGAGATTCAAAAAGCAGAGGCAGACCATTCTCCTCATTTAAAGCCGGAATTATTATTGATAACTTTGGCATAACACCAGAATTATAGCACAAATCAAAATAACAAAAAAGATCAATCTTGAAAACTGATCTTTTTTAATTTTTGTTAATTTTAAAACCCTCCGGCATTGCGTGCTTTTGCCGGGACTTCTCTAATAATTTTTTCAATATGAGCTTCATCTATACGATCGGAAAAAATATCAACCAGCATACCTCTTACCGTTCCTAGACTCCCTCTACTTGCATTCCAAACTTTAATTGCCACGTCTTCCGGAGACATCTGTTCTAACACGGAACACTCACATCCTGGAGCAAACCATGCATCTTTGCTACGTAAACTACGTTCAATCATATTATTTTGTTTAATGATTAATTTTTAATTACCTTACCCCTGCCAAAGCTTCGGCAAAATTATGTGCCGACGTTAGATCAATTGTCATTCCGGGTTTTAACAACCTAGCATCAAACATACCATCGTCTGCTCCAACTCCTTCATCGCGAATACCATTACTTTCACACACTGATTTTGTAGCAGTCATAACATCAGCATTACTAACCTTGCCACCAACCCTTGCCTCAAGAATGTTATGAACCAAATTCCAAGGACGATCGCCTGCTTTCAAAGTATAAAGATGTGATTCTGGAGCAGCTTCCATGACCCGAGCTTCTGAAGATTCTCCGGCCTCAGCTTCTCCTTCTCCCTCAGTGGTTTCTGAAATAAGAGTGGAAGCACGCGCCTCTCCTGGCCCAAACTCTCTTTCGCCGCTTGCTAAAAGTAATAAACCCAAAGCAATTGGCAGTCTTAACGACCTAAACTTGCGCGCCAACCTGCTTAAAGGCGTACCGGCAAGTTTTTCTTTTTTCTTCTCCTCTTGTCTGTCACCACCAAGTCTTTTTTCAAGTCCAAACTCCACCGGGATTACTTTAACATCCGGAGCAGTGGCCACTTCTGTTTCTGAAATTACAGTAACTTCTGGAATATTTGAAACACCTCCATCTTCAGAACCAAACACTCCCGACACCACTTTAACATCCGGGGCAACAAAAACTTCTGTTTCCGGAACAACTCTCGGCTCTGGAACTTCCAAAGAAGTTGGTTCCATAGCAATCTTAGTATCTGAATCTACTGCAAACTCGGCCTGAAATGGAAGTCCAATATATTCATATAATTTTGCCAAAACCCGCAACTTATCCTCGGTTTCCTCTGCTTTATTAAAACCAACCACAAAAGCCTTAAGATGATCCTCTTTAATCCATGAACCGGGAATATTTTCATTTCCAGGATTACGTAAACGATACCTACCACCCTCATCACGACTAATTCCCAAAGTCTCCTCCACTTCATCTGGCGATAAATCACCGTATAATTCCCCTAAAGTAGTTTCAAGGTCTTTATCCTCATACTCAACCAAAGCATCCTTATATGTCGCCATTACTTCGCCTGCCACTTTTTCACGATGAAGTTGTCGGTCTTTGGCATCACCGAGCTCTGGCCTCACTACTTCAATTTTCCCGACTTCTTTCTTGGCATCTTCTCCTTCTTTAACCCCTCTATCTAAATGAAAAAACTTCTTTAAATCCATATTTAGAAATTAATTATTATATTTCCATTATATCATAAAACCGTATTTTTTTCAATCAAAACAAAAATAGATCAATTTATAAATTGATCTATTTTTTTACATTTTTACAATCCTGTTGGAATGCTTTCTGGTGGCTTACTTGCCCCCACACCTTTTGGATTTGGACCATATTTGTTCTCACCTGGGGTACTATCTAACACCGTAAAAACAAATAGGACTATTGGACCGATAACCGGAACAAGATCTATAAAAATCCACCAACCACTGCGGCCAGTATCATGAAGACGACGAACAAACACCGCGAGGCTTGGTAAAAAAATCGCCAAATAATATATAACCAGCAAACAATACAAAAAAAACTGAACTGCGCCACTAAAAGAATAAACAATCAAAGTAGCTAGCACAATAATGATCGCATTAATAAGCGTAAACATCCAATACTCTTTTCTCTGCGCCCGCCCGCTAAACACCGCATATTTTTTCAACACTGCAAGATAATAATTCATATTTTTTAATGTTGTGAAGTTAAAACTTCGACCTTTTAAATCTCAATAAGAATTACACTTAAAACACCTAAACTAATCCCAATCTTATTTATCAAAGACAAATCTTCTTTAAAATAAAAAACTCCAACCAAGACCACTGCAATCAAATTCAAAACAGTAAATATGGAAACCGCGCGGGACAAATATTCATGCTTTAAAGAAACCGCCCAAAAAATAGTTCCAACCAAATAAACCAAAAGCCCAACGTAAAACAAAATGTTTTTACTTTCCAAAGACCATTTCTTGAAAAAAATATCACCAGCAACCTCAAAAACAACAGCCAGAGCTATTAGTCCAAGAAAAATAAATTTTGGTAAAATATCTGAAGTCATATTTAATAGTTTCCACATAACGTATCAGTCATTATTCTTAAAAATTTACAAAGTCGACAATAACTAAAACAACGCCTGCACCCAAAAGACAACCAGCCATTTTTCCAACAGCCGATTTGAGCATCGTCCTCTCTTCTGGAACTAACTGTAATCTTAATTTTTCAGCGTAATGTCCTTCAAATATTCCGGCGATTCCGTCTGTTATAGCATTACCGACAACACCACCTAAAATAGCACCAGCTACGCCAGCAAAATGACCGCCAAAAATGGCTAAGATGGCTAAAATTCCATTATCTATCAAACCAAAAATAATGTCGGGTTGGATAGATCTTAGTTTTATTTTGAATGGTACAAGAGAAGCCACGCAAAGTACGGAGAGAATAATTAAAATGTAGCCAGTCCAATGAGTATTATCAACAAAAAAGACGCTAACTGCGGCAATAACTACGCAAAGTGTTAAAATGTTTAGTATAGATAGAATGAATTTTTGACGCATAAATTTTTGTTATAAATTCCGAATCGTATACTCGGTGTTATCGAATGTAAATTATTTTCATTTTTCTATTTTTCAATAATATTAAATTTGATTCCATTTGGCGAGAACGCAAGAGAAGAACAAGAGGAGTAAATTACACCCCATCAAGTCGTTTCATTCAGATTTTTTTGTATCTTGTCGTTCTTCCTAATCCAATGCGTTCAATCTTTTTCAGACGCAACAATTTGTCCAACGCTTGGTTAATTGTTGGTCTGGCAACCTTAGCCTGTTTGGATATTTCTGCCGGTGTCGCCTCTGGGACAGTTATCAAATATTTCCACACCGCTAGTTGTTTGGGTGAAAGCAGTTTTTCAATGTTTTCTTTTGATAACAATTCCACCGCTCGTTTTGACTGCTCCAAGAAAATGTCCAAAAAGAAATTCAACCAAGGTGTTATATCCTCGTTGGTTTTTTTGATTGTTTTTTGACTTCGGCGCAGGGCAATATAATATTCCGGTTTGTTGTCTTCCACTAATTTTTCATGCGAAACATACGGCATATATTCATATCCGTTTTTGAGCAGGAGTAAATTTGTTAGTACGCGCGAAATTCTGCCGTTGCCATCAAGAAATGGGTGGATGTTTAAAAATTCAACCAAAAAATTTCCTATCGTTAACAACGGATGATATGTTTTATTTTCCAGCGCATCAATTGTCCATTCTGCCAATTCTAACATTTCCTTCGGTGTCAAATATGCCGGTGTGGTATCAAAAAGCACGCCGACCGATTTTCCGGCTTCATTAATCATATGGACTTTATTTTCTTGCCTCTTGTATTCTCCACGATGTTTTTCATCTTTTTCAACGTATTTTAATAGTTCTTTGTGAAAATGTTTGACTGTGCTCTCATTAAATTCAATATGTTTCCAAGAATCAAAAACATTATTCAAAAGTTCATAATAACCTTTCACTTCTTGCACGTCTCGGTTGGCGAATTTTTGAACAGAAAGTCCGCGCATCATTTTTTCAATATCTTCGTCAGAAAGTTTGGCACCCTCAATACGAGTAGACGCACCAGTGGAAGTAATCAAAACAGAGCGTTTAAGACGCCCTAAAACTTGGGGATCCAATTTTGCCCCAGAAATCCATTGCCCATTCAATGTTTCAATTTGGTTTATTTTTAACCAAATTTCAGTTGGGACTTCCTTTATTCTCTTGTCTAATCTGTTTTTAGCCATAAAAATAATCTTATACATTATCTATATAAGATTATATAAGATTAGAAAATTTGTGTCAAACAAAGAAGACATCAAAAGTCTATTTTAAAAATCTCCCATCAACGAAAAAACGTCATACAAACACTAATTTCTGAGACTGAATTACAAATCCCTAAAAACAATTTGCAAAAAGAGCTAAATTTAAGATATTTTTAACGCAACACTAGTGCGTTTGCGTGTGTGCGATGTTTGCGAAGCAAATATGGGAGAGGGCTTTGGAAAAGCCCGAACCGCATACACGCTGTTAGCTGATGTATGCTTTTCATTTTATTTTCTATAAAGAAAATGCTTTCATAAAATGGACAAAATTGATTTTTAGTCTTGGCTTTTGGGCAGAGGTCGGGGGTGAATGCCCAAAAGCCAGGACACCTTTACCGATTCTATTTTTTCAACTTTTTTATGTTCTTGGTTTTCAAAAAGTTGCTTTTTGATACTACCGATCGTCCTATTTTTCTCTCAATTTGCTTTCGGGCAGTACCCGCGATTTGCCCGCCAGCTCTGGCATCGTCTTTAAGTCGTGACACACCCTTGGAATCTTTTGTTCTGTGTATTTCTGTGGTTGTTCTTTCGCTAAGCATGGTTAATATCAATTCAAAATCATCCATGTGGTCGCGCAGATTATGTCGTTTAAGACCCTTGATCTTCTTGTATTCTGAAGGAGTCACGCCAAACGTGGCTTTGGAGATTTCGGCGGTTAAAATTTCGTAATCTCGTTCGTTTTCCGCTCCACGTTTTTGCCATTCATCGGTTAGTTCCTCGCGGATCGCAATGCCGCGGATTCTTTTTTCTATCCAATCCTCTGAATAACCCTTTAGTTTATAAAGCAATCTCGTCCTTTTTGTCGCCAGTTCTGGATTTTCAATTTCCTGCATTCTCTCATAACCGACTTTGGCTAGCCAGCGTTTTAGCGGTTCGGCTTTTGGAGAGGGAATTGATTGGATAATGCGTAAAATACCTTCAGTATTAGCAGAGTCGGTTTCACGCATTTTGCCGTCTTCCGCGGGCATTTTCAACTGTTCCCAAAATGGGAACAGTTGAGATAACGCTGTGTCGCGCTCTTTCATTTTGGCCCAGTAGGTTTTGGGCTGTGGACTGTCGGTTAAAATACCAATGATATCCAAAATTGAAAACCACCATTCTTTTTTATAAATGGTTTTCCTTATTTCTTTGCCTTTAAATAAGGCAATGTGATAATTTTGGTTTTGGATGTCTGCCATAGATATGATTAAATTGATTTTATTTTGCCATAAACTGGTCTTAAGGGTGAATGGCCAAAACCCAAGACACCTTATTTTCTAGATTCTGTGATTGAAATACAACTGTTCAAGTCCACGAACATAGTTGACACTTTTTATTTATAATTATTTGCCAATTTTTTATCAATTTGCTCCATTAATTTAGCGATTTTTTCTCTGTTATTTATCTTTCTGGAATTAGCTAGTCGTTTGCTCTGTTTTTTAAGATAGTTTTTCCATTTCTCGGCAATTTTATAAGCTTCATCCGGGTTTACTTTCCAAAGCTCATAGAAAGCCATGGGTGTCAAATTACCTAACGCCTGGTGCGGTCTGACATAATTATATCTATATTCCCAATCTGCTATTTTTTGTTTCTGTTCTTCGAATGTTTTGCAGATGTTGCCACGCTGGTAGAATTCAACATCATCTGTCAAATGTGATCGTTCCACTCTCGGATTGTCAGTCGGTGTTCCTGAACGTGAATAGAAATGAACGATTTTATTTTTCTCCAGATAGCTGTCAAAATCTTTTTCATTCTCCGAGCCATTATCCGTATTGGCGCAAGCAATTAAAAATGGAAATCTTTTTTCGCATTCTGTCTGGACTATCACCGCAGTTTCGCTGTTGCCATTTTCTGCTAATCCGATAGTTCTTATTCTAGTGAATGAATCGATGACTGTATGTTGATTCCAGAAATTTTCTCCAGCTTTGTATTTTTCCGTATTTATGAATGCCCCCCTTTTTAAGATGAATTTCATGTCTTTTTCAACCAATGCGCCTGGTTTGTAGTCTTTGATCTCCTTGGGTGGCCGGCATTTTTGTTTATGCTCTATTTTATTCTTGTACGCTGTTTTGATCCGTTTGGATATTTTAACATCCAGTAATCCGTGTTTATTCAAATACCTATTCACAGTCGAGGCACTGATCTGGATGTCATGATATGTATCCAAAATTGTCACCAATTTGTCCTTGCCCCAATGGTATTCTTTTCTGACTTCAATTATTTTAGTCTCTGTTTTTTTATCAATCCGTCTTCTGTTACCGGTATTCTTGGGTGCCCTTGTTTCAGGTTCGAGTGAGCGCGGATCTTCTTTAGATGATTTCCACGCGCTATGCAGTTTTGACAACCACTGTCTTGATACGCCTATTCTTCTGGCCGCCTTGGCTATTTTTCCATTGCACTCGCATTGAATAATATATATCCATTTCAATCTTTTTTTGGCTTCATCCGATAACGGATGTCTAGATGGATTTAACTCATTTTCTGCCTTAGCTTGCATAATATCAATAGATTTATTAATTAGTTGATAAAATCTATCAATATTAGCATGTTTTTTAGATGTTTTCATCCCAATATCTACCTCCCACATTCTTCTTCTATGTTTTTTCATATTTCGCACTCATAGTGTCAACTGTAACATGAACGAGTGCAACAA